>Ga0184628_10000557_pt1 | contig 19818 bp, 19 predicted proteins | sample PLM4_5_b1_FD_133149 | JGI IMG/M metagenome (GOLD analysis project Ga0184628, IMG submission 133149) | Groundwater sediment microbial communities from an aquifer in East River, Colorado, USA - PLM4_5_b1 | ecosystem: Environmental > Terrestrial > Soil > Riparian zone | place: USA: East River... | reverse complement strand
TAGTGGTCTAGTTTGAAATTCAGGCTCCCCTCCTGGGACAGGAGGGGTGGCGCGAAGCGCCGGGGTGGTAGCCACGTCGTAGAAAAATTTCCCTTGCCTGCAGCTACCACCCCTCGCGGGATCTGCTTCGCGATCCCGCTGCCCTCCTATCCTAGGAGGGCAATCTTTTCGCATCAATTCAAAGTAGACCACTACCGGGCAGCGGGATCGCGAAGCCCTCCTAACTTAGGACGGTCCAGTTGCCAGGAATCGTTCCGTATCGCGCAATCCTTCCGGAGAGCCGATCTCATAGAAACGCTCGTGAACTTCGAAAGCCGCCAGTTTCCCTTCTCGTATCAACTGTTGATTCACGGCCCCCAGATCCCATTCCTCTCCGGCCGGCAGCTTCGCAAAACATTCCTGATGGTAAGCGCCGAGACCGTAATCGATGTAGCGCATTGCCGGAGTGCAATCCTGCTTGTCATACCGCAGGATCCGCGATCCGTCGAACTCGATATTGCTCCTGTCGTACAGCCCGTCATTTCGATACACCGTCATCAATCCTGCAAGGTTGCTTGCCCGGAACGAAGCTTCCACATCGCTGAAGTCGCAAGTGAGATACGAATCGCCATTGATCACGAAGAACTGTTCCGGCAGAAGATTCAGCGCGTTTCGAATGGCGCCAGCGGTCCCAAGCCTGATCGGGCCATCGAATGAATACCGCAGCCGGATTCCGAGCGCGGCCCCATCTCCGAAGCGATCCTGGATTTGGTTTCCCAGATAGCCCACTGCAAGTACGACATCGCGTACCTTGTTCTGCTTGAGCAATTGGATCTGATGCCAGAGAAACGGCTGCCCGGCCACTTCAACGAGTGATTTTGGAATGCTTTCCGTGATCGGACGCAGCCGCGTCGCCAATCCTCCGGCAAGAATCACGGCTGGCATCAGTTCATTCGATACGGTCATTGTGACTAGTCGTGAGAAACGATTCGTGTGCCTTCGAAGTCGAATCGGAATCGCAGCTCTGTAAGACCTTTCTCCCGCATGGCATGACGGAGGCGAGTTTTTTCCGCCGCGTAGAACATCAGATACCCTCCGCCACCGGCGCCGATCAGCTTGCCGCCAAGAGCGCCGTTGGCCATGGCGAATTCGTACCATTCGTCGATCAGCTCGTTGGACATTTCAGTGCTACGACGTTTCTTGTGCTCCCAATGAATGTTCATCAGACGGCCGAACTCGGAAACATCTCCTCTTTCCAGAGCCAGCTTGCTGCACATCCCCAGCTCCTTCATGAGATGGAGATTCTGCGTCATTTCCGGATCCCCGCATCTGGATTTGTCGTCCTGTTCCTTCAGGATGCTGGATGCTGCCCGAGAGTACCCGGTGAAGAACAACAGCAGGTTGTCCTCCAGATTGAACAGTGTTTCTTCAGTGACTGCCAGCGGCGTTGTCGTCACCGTGCCGTCTCGTGCGAACTCAAAACAAGTGAGTCCGCCGTAAGCGGCAATGTACTGATCCTGTCTTCCAATCGGTTCCTTCAGAATGTCGATCTCCACATGACAGGCTTGTTCAGCGAGTTCCTGCGGGCGGATGAGTTGTTTCTTGTAAGCATGCAGCGCCTTCAGAAGTGCCGTCGTGAAACTGCCGGATGAACCAAGCCCCGTGCCTGCCGGTATGTCGGCCATGCTTGTGATTTCCAAATTCCGCGCCCGGATACCCACGGCGCGCAGGCCCTCACGAATGATGGGATGCCTGATCTCATCAATGGTGGCCGCTTCTTCCATATGCGAATATTTCAGAAGGAATCCGTCCACGAAGCGCGGGTGGATGTTGATATAGACGTATTTGTCTATTGCGCCGGCGATCAGGAATCCGCCGTGTTCGCGTGAGTACGACGGAAGATCGGTTCCTCCTCCGCCCAGTGAAACGCGCAGCGGCGAACGCGTGATGATCATGAGTTCTTTAGCGGGCGCCCCGGACTGCCATCCGCCCCATGACGTAGCCGAGAGTCGCTCCCAGGAAGACTTCAGAGGCGTAATGGGATTGCAATGAAACTCTCGAGAATCCATCGACCACGGCCAGTCCGTAGGCCACCCATTTCACCCACTTATGGTTTGCATAACGTTGCGCATAAACCGTAGCGACGGAAAAAGCGGCGATCGTGTGACCTGAAGGAAAGCTCCCGTTACCTCCGATCAGATTTTGTGCGAATTTGTTCTTGAACCAGCTGTCTCCGTACGGACCGCCAACCGGCATATCGTTGGGATTCGAACGTCGATCGATATCCTTCATGACAGACGTAATGATCTCCGAGTTGATGACAGCTTCCCCCGCCAGCAGGAACGTCTTCTGCCCGTAGGAGTCTCGCCTCACCAGCGCAATTCCGTACAGGCCAAGTGGAATGATGTAATTCATCCGCGCCGTGGTTGGACCGCTGAACACTTTGTTAAATGTCCCCCACGGGTTTGGCTTTGAGAAATATGTCGCGGGATAGCCATCCAGTGCGATCAGAGCTGTCGTCACTCCCACGACGGCGATCGTGGGTTTAAGATGTTTTCCTTTGGCAACGGCTACGGGAAAAGTCCAGATTGCCTTCTGGTCACGGAGCAAATCTTTGGGCAGCTGTTTCCAGCCTTTCCAGAATTCTTCTTTCGTCGAAAGTGTTGGTGTCGGAGGCGCTTGAGGAGCTTGAGTCGTCGGCCCCCCGGGAGAAATGTCCTGTGCTGCCTCCGCAACCGGTACATCTGCGACTTCTAACACGGGCGTTTCTACCGGATTCTGGAATTCCAGAGATTCAAAGTCTTCAGCGATGCCCCATTGGCGCCAGCCGAGAATGAGAACCAGCACCAGAACGAACCGACGTTTCATGATTTTGCCTTGTCTGAATTCATACGCAAATTAACGCACTCCATCGTACTCGATTCGACGTTGTTCCGAATTGGGTTTGTTCCTTTCTGAAAGCTTGCAGCCAATATGCCCTTCTCTTACCTTGAGCATCATGAACAACCTTTTTACCGCGTCGCTGATCTCTCTATTCCTGGTCTCAGGGGAAGTATCCAGCCAGATCAATCTGTCGAAACTGCTGAATAAGATTTCCCCAGCGGTCGTTACTGAAGAAGAAGCCGGGAAGGGAATCAAGGAAGCGCTGACACAGGGCGTTACCATCGCGGTTCTCAATCTGAATAAGAAGGATGGATTCTTCGGAAGCGAATTCTACAAAGTGCTCTTGCCGCCGGATGCCAAAAAGGTTGAAACCACACTTCGCAGAATCGGATTGGGCAGCCAGGTGGATAAAGCGGTTCTGGCGATTAACCGGGGAGCAGAAGACGCTGTCGGGTCTGCCAAACCCATCTTTATCGATGCAATCAAGGAAATGACCCTCTCGGATGCGTTGGGGATTGTACGTGGAAACAAGTACGCCGCGACTCAGTACTTCAAGCAGAAGACGTCAGACAAACTCGTGGCCGCATTCACACCTTCGGTGAAGACGTCGCTCGACAAGACGTATGCAACGAAGTACTACTCCGACATTGTCAACACCTACAACGCGCTCCCAACGAGTTTCGATAAAGCCAACCCGGACCTGACATCCTACGTTGTTGGAAAAGCTGTCGACGCTTTGTTCGACCAGGTCGCCCAGCAGGAAGCCGAAATTCGTGCGAACCCTCTGGCTCGAACAACGGAAATCCTCAAGAAGGTGTTTGGCTCCCGCTGATCAGCGACGGGCGTAGCCTCCCGCGATGCAGCCCACGATTCTCAGGCCATTCCCGAAAACAAATAAAAATGGTCCGTACATTGCCGCAACGGATGCGACGCCACCGGGCGACGTCATGCACATGGCGAAATAGATCGCCGTTGCGAGGACTCCAATCAGGGCTGCGTGCAGCACTCTGCGGCCAGGAAGTTTCTTCACAATCCACCAGCTGATTAGAAATCCCAATCCAAAAGTTCCGATCCCGGCAAAGGGAGCGATTTTGGAAATATCCGTGAACATCATCATCGGTATAAACAGAACGATCAGCGCTACCTCCAAAAGGACGGCGCCTGCCACAATCCAGCCCCAATGAAGTTTTGCGGAATCCTGCTGCGTGGACATGGTCTGGTTCCTTTCAAATTGCTGCCAGGTTTGGTGCGGCATCGGTCATCGTTCCCCCTTCAGGAACTCAATTCCCCGCGGCGACAGGCGATATCCGATTTCGAGACTCTCGGTCAGCCCAAGGTTTTTCAGCTTTCGAACATTTGGCTTGAATCGATCCAGGGTCTGATCGACAAGTTTGCATAAATCGCCCGCACGAACTCCGGGATGCAGGCGAATCACTTCCAGCGTGCGTCGTGTCCACGGTCCTTCGGCGGAGTGAGAATCGAGTCTTCGCAGCCGCTCGCGCAGTTCCCGGCGCCCGTTACTGGGCAACTTTGCATCATTGCGCAATGCAATTCGCGGGTCGGCGCGCAATGGCCCCAGTTCGATTCGATAGACCATCCCTTCGCGGCGCTGGCGTAACTCGGACAGCAATTCGTCCAGCGATCCATGTCCCGCACGTCGCGCATCCTTCTCCGAGATGTCCCGTAAGTTCACCTGAGAGACCGATGCGATGTGGATTTGGCCGATGGAAGTCAGCAGACTCCCGCCAGGTTTAACAGACGGGCGCTGCCATCGGCGAAAGGCGACCGTGATCGTTCCGTTGCGAATACCGTCCAGTGAATGCTGCCGAAAAAGCATGGGGTACCTGCTGCAATGCGCTTTATAGCAGTTTCTTCACGGTCACGCCAAATCAAGCGGTAATCGCGATCAGCAGAAGGTTTATGACGAGCATCCTATCGTATCGATTCGTGGGGAAAAGTTGGAGAAGCGCGCCGGAAGGGGCCTCCGGAAGCGGAAAGAAGGATCCCCACGGCGACCTTCAAGGGGGTACCCGGGGGGGAATTACCCTAGCGCCTACCGTGGGGAATACTCTGATTACGTAATCTCAGAGGGAAAAGTTACGGAAAAATCCGTAAATCTTCAAAAGAATTTGTGTTGGCCTTTGACGAAAGACGGGCCTGGGGAAACATTCCCCGGTAAGAACCGTGCACGCGGGTCTGTAAGTTTCGATGCTGAACCCTCGTAGTACCTGGTGACACGCCAAAGGAGAATCGCCATGAAAAGACTCTTCGGAATACTCGCCGCCGTGATGGTCGCCCTGATTTTGACGATCGGACTTTCCGATGCCACTCCGCCAGTCGAAGCGCAAGGTGGTAGCCGGCAAGTCGAAATCAAGCGAGTGAACATGAACTCCGGGCAAGCCAGTACGCAGACTCTTGTTGAGTGTCCTGATCGTTTTGGGTGGGACAACAATCCATTACCTCGGATTGACGAAGCTTCTCTCCCAGATTAATCGCAAATAGGCGAAGCGCTTAGCTAGTCCGCTGGGAGAAGTTGCAGGGTCGGCTTTTCTTTGAACACGATAAATCCATCACGGCCAGTCGTCGCCATGAATGACCTTATTCCAGTCGAATACCCGAAAAGCTGAAACGAAATTCAATACGAATTCTTCCTGGGGCTTTTGTTGAAGCGTCACGCGGAGAAGCTTCAGTCTGGCTGGCTTTTCGCCCTGACGCACATTATTTGCGAAACCGCTGTCACGAGTGAAGCAGAGGTCAAAGCTGGTTTGTGCGAAATCATAGAGCCGCCCGTTGTCGAGCCCTTGCATTCGGAGTGTATGAACGGATTCGACTTCGTGGCCTTCAGCACGCAACGCCGCGACAAGTTTTCTCGGGAGATTTTCGTCGAGTAGAATCTTCACACGGGCTGGAGGTCTTTTCGGTTAGCCAGTTCGGCGAGAGTCCCGCGCACGGACTGTTCGGTTAGGCTTGGATAGGCATCGATTATTTGCGCGATGGTCATTCCGGCCGCGAGGGACTCCAGGATCAGCGAGACGGATATTCGAGTCCCTCGAACTCGAGGACTTCCACCGAGGTGTTCAACATCAGCGACAATCCAGTTCTCCATGAACCGAAGCTTACGCCATCCGCATCGGCGGCTCAAGCTGAGCCTGTGCATCGAACGAGGCAAATCGGGTCCCGGATCGCTTTCGTGGAAGGAGCCACTGACACAGAAAAGGCTCCTCAGGTAGGATTCGAACCTACAACCCTCCGGTTAACAGCCGGATGCTCTACCGTTGAGCTACTGAGGAGCAACGGACGCGCGCAAATCGATGCGTACGACCCAAGGAGCGTAGCAAAGCGTTAAATCCAGGTCAATCAGGGTTTCCGCGACCGAAGCGCCTTGTATACTGTCTGGACGATGAAATTCTTCGTTCGCACCTACGGTTGCCAGATGAATGTCGCCGATTCCAACGAGATGGGGCGTCATCTGAAAGACCGGGGACTTGCTCTCACCGAAAATCCCGACGAAGCTTCCATCATGCTCGTGAATACGTGCACGGTGCGCCATCATGCCGAAGAGCGGGCATTCTCGGAAATCGGGCGACTGAAGAAATGGAAAGCTCAAGGACCCGGCAGAAAGATCGTTCTTACCGGATGTGCTGCCGAACGAACCAAAGAACACATCGAAGATCGGTTCCCCTACATCGACCTCGTAGTCGGCGCGAAATCGATTGTGGATTTTCCGACGATGGTCGAACGGCTTCTCGATCGCCGGTCCACGGATGATGAACTCGACTACGCGATTCCCACCAGCGGCGATACCGTTTCATCCTTCGTCACGATCATGCGCGGCTGCAATTATTCCTGTACCTACTGCATCGTTCCCAGTGTGCGCGGACGTGAAATCTACCAGCCGATGGAGACGGTTCTCGGCGAAGTACGCGATCGCGTCCGTGAAGGTGTACGCGAAATCACCTTGCTGGGACAGACAGTGAATTCCTACCACACGAATGGCAGCCGCGGCCGCGATACCGATTTTTCCGATCTGCTCGATGCCGTAGCTGGCGTCGACGGAGTCGAACGCATCCGGTTCATGAGTCCCCATCCGTACTACATGACTGACCGAGTGATTGATTCCATGGCGCGCATTCCGCATGTGTGCGAAGCCTTGCACATGCCGGTGCAGTCGGGCTCCACGACGATGCTAAAGAAAATGGCGAGAAACTATTCGCGAGACGAATACCTCCGACTCATCGAAAGGCTGCGCACCGCGATGCCGGAGATGACCATCAGTACGGACATCATCGTGGGATTTCCCGGCGAAACCAATGCGGACTTTCAAGAAACGCTTTCGCTGATCGAAGAGGCTCAGTTCGACTGGGGTTTCATCTTCAAATACTCGCAACGGGATGGGACGCCGGCTGCCGATTTGCCGTGTTTCTCGACGGAGCTGGTTGAGGAGCGCCATCAGGAGTGTCTGGCGGTGTCGGATCGAATCGCATTGGAGAGGCGTTCGAAGCTGACCGGCACGATGCAGGAAGTGCTCGTCGAAGACGACAGTTACGGGCGCACGCGCGGGAATTACAAGGTTCACATTACCGGGAGCGTTCGGCCTGGGGAAACGGTTGTGGCTCGCATCACCGATACCGAGCGACCGACATTGGAGGGATCCGTTGAGTAGAGATATGGAAGTGGAGCCGATGGAAGTGGCGCGGCTGCTGAAGGAGAAGACGATCAAGTTATTGGATGTACGGACTGCCGGGGAATATTCGATTGCCCATATCGACGGCGGAGTGCTCGTGGATCAGGCGCTGGTGGATGAGATTGTGACAACGTGGCCGAAGGATACCGACATCGTCACGATGTGCCATCACGGGATTCGAAGCCTGGATGCTGCGGCGTTTCTGAAGGCACACGGGTTTACGAAGGTGCGGAGCATGAGAGGCGGGATTGAATTGTGGGCCACCACTGTGGATAGCAAGACTCCCAGATACTAGGGCTATTTTCGCACCCCTCACCCGGCCCTTCGGGCCACCCTCTCCCTTCGGGAGAGGGATCTTATTTCAGATTTCCACCTCTAACAGATCACGGCCGACAGTGAGATTTTCGAAAATCGCGCGGGCATCGTCGCCAATCTTCACAACCTGTCGGCCGTCGTAACGCGAGCTGAAATGCGTGGCAATGAGGTGGCCGACATTGGCTTCCTTCGCGACGCGGGCGGCGTCTTCCATCGTGGAATGCTTGCGGTCGCGGGCAAGAGCCATATCCTCAGGACCGAACGTGGTCTCGTGAATCAGAGCCGTGCAGTTTTCCGCGAGTTCGATGGAACGTTCCGAGAATTGGGTGTCCAGACAATACACCACGGATTTCCCAGGACGCGGAGCGCCCAGCACCATCTCTGGCCTGATGACGCGCCCGTCCGGCAATGTCACATTTTCTCCATTCTGCAGCCTTCCATACATCGGGCCCCTCGGAATGCCCAGTGCCTGTGCCTCCTCCAGATTGAAAGTTCCAGGCTTCGTCTTTTCCTGAAGCCGCCATCCCAGGCAGAAGATGGAGTGATCCAATGGCAGCGCATCAACATAGAACTCACTTTCGTCGAGTACGCGGCCGCGAAAGCCTCTCGGGAATTCCTGCACGCGAAAGCCGTACGTGAACTGAAGGTCCGCAGTACGAAACGACGCATTGAGATAGTTTCGAATGCCTTCAGGTCCGAATACATTCAACGGCTCTTCGCGACCATCCAGATGCATGGTGCTGAGCAGCCCCGCAATTCCATACAGATGATCGCCGTGCAGATGTCCGATAAAGATGCTGTGAATCCGGCTGCGTTTCACGCCGGAGCGCATGAGTTGAAGCTGCGTGCCTTCTCCACAATCGAAGAGAAACACGTCGCCGTCGCGAACCACGGCAGTTGCGGATAGCCCGCGTGTGAGCGTCGGGACAGCGGAGCTTGTTCCAAGTAATACGATTCTCATGAGGATTGACGGCCCGGTTAGAGCTTAGCAGACAACATTGCTTTGAGCACGTAGCCGGCAATCCGCGGGTTCTCGCGCAGTCGCCTCACCGAATACGCATACCACTCCCTGCCGAATGGTATGTACACGCGCAGCGGGTGCCCGTCGTCACGAATTCGATTCCGGAGGGATTCGTTTACTCCAAGCAGCATTTGAAACTCATATGACGTGGGACCTGGCTTCAGTTCGCGGACCATCCGCATCGCTTCTTTCACAATCAGTTCATCATGTGTGGCAATGCCGACGTAGCATCCCGCACGAAGAAGGCGCTCGAGAATGGAAAGATAGTTTCTGTTGATCAGGTTCATTTCGCGGAAGGCAACGTCCGCAGATTCCACATACACACCCTTGCACAGCCGGATGTTGGGCTTCAGTTTCTCCAGGGCCGCGATGTCGTCCGCGGTGCGCCGGAGATACGCCTGGATTGCGAGCCCGACATTGGTGTGCTTCTCTCGCAGCCGTCGAAAGGTTTCAATTGTGCCGGACGTGCACGAAGAGTCTTCCATGTCGATACGGACGAAATTGTTCAGTTCCGAAGCGCGCTGGATGACGGAATCCACCATCAGAAGACATTCTTCCGGATTCAATTTGAGACCAAACTGAGTGAGCTTGAGGGAAACGGTCGAATCGATTCCTTGCCGTTGGATGGAGTCCAGCAGATCCAGGTAGGTATCCACTGCTTGATGTGCCTGCTCCATCCTGTCGACATGTTCCCCGAGAAGATCCATTGTCGCGCGAAATCCCAATTGGTTGAGCCTGGAGGCTACGCGTATGGCATCGTCTGCGGACTCGCCCGCAATATACGGTCTGGAAAAATACTCAACCAGGATTTTGGGAATATAGGGAAGCGATCCCGCGATGATTCGATCGACGACGCTCAAGGGCGGTCAATCCTTGTCCGTGAGGTTAGTTACTGGCGCGGTGTATGGGCTGCGGTCCGCCGGATTCCTCAATCAATGCCTTGAGCAAGCTGTCCTGCAGCTGACGGTATGCGGTAACCGAACCTCGCGTGTTGAAAATAGCGAACAGGATTGGACCACGGTCTTTCGTGTAGAGGATGCCGGCAAGCGTGCTGACTCCTCCGTCGGTTGCTGGAAGTGTTCCGGTCTTTCCGACAACAGCTCCGCGATAATCCTCAGAACGGAAGCGGGACTGCAGTGTTCCGGAATCAATCCCGGCGACAGGCATGATGTCTTCAGGCTCCATGTGCCGTTCGGCCAGCCACGCAATCATGACTTGAAGCATGTGCACCGTGCTTCGCGGAGTAATTCGGTTGATTTCGAGACCGGAGGTGCGACTGATGCTGATTTCAGATGCCGGTATCCCCACCGTTCCGGTTAGAAAGGCTTCGACGCCCTTTGGTCCACCGACGGCCTCACCGACACGCTCCGCAGTGGTGTTGACGCTATGTGCATTCTGTCGAAATAAAATATCCCGCAGGCTGGCGGAGCTGTGTGTGGAAAGCATCGTTCCCTTTACACCCGATGGAGCACGGAAGCTCGCCGATCCCGCCACACGGATTCCCATCTTCCTGAGAAGAGCCGCCACTCGTCTGGTTCCTTCTGCCGTCTTCGTGTAGGAAGCATATGTGAACGGGCCAGTGACAATCAGGTTTCCCGTGACGCGCGCGACTCCCTGTCGAATGACTTCATTGACGAGCCTGTTCACCTCAGCTGTAGACAGCACGGGGTCTCCGGTCGAATGCAGGATCAGGTCTCCCTTGAGTGTGCGGGTCTTCTTGTCGATGGTTCCCAGCGTGTAGAAAGCAGTCTCGAAATGATAATCGGGTCCGAATCTTTCCAAGGCTGTGAAGGAGGTTGCCAGCTTGATGACTGAGGCTGGATTGAAGGCAACATTGCTCTGATGATCCGCGAAGATCGTGGAGCCGTCGAGCGATTCGATCAGCAGTCCCTGCGACTCCAGTCGAAAGCCTTTTAGCGCGAGCTGCGTGAGGTACTTCGTTTCCGCCGTCAGTATCCTTTCAGGGGCTACTACGACCGGTGCTGAGCCAGACGAGAGGGTTTCCTGTGCCTGTATTGGCCACAAAAGTAGCAACATCAAACTGGATGTGGAAATCAAGTACCTCATTAGAGCTGCACAAGTTTGCCAGAAAGACATCAAAACTCAAACAATGTATTTTTTTGTCATCGTCCCCGGTCTTTAGTAACAGGAGTGGTTTAAGGGGAGAGGTGTATGCTCATCATCAGTCGCAAAAAGGACGAAAAAATCATTGTCGCGGACGACATTGAGATCACCATTCTGGAGGTAGGGAGAAACAGGGTCCGGTTCGGGATCAAGGCACCGCGCGATGTCGCCATCCAGACCCGGTTGAAAACCCTGCCCGAAGCAACACCAGCAGCGACAACAGGAGCGGGAACGGATTCAACTGAACGATCTGCTGGAGTTGAAGCTCCCCGCCAGGACATTCTTCTTCGGGAAATGTCCGCAGGCGCGACCTCAAAAACCTCTTAGTTGCCCGTCTGCTTGACTTTAGCTTGGGCAATCATTATAAGTTGCCCAGTCGCCTTATTTGAGCCGAGTGGACAATGGCAAGCAAAACAAAAGCAAAAATCAAACAGAAACACGCTTCGAAAGGCGCCCCTAAGCAAGCCCCAAAACTTGCGAAGAAGGCCGGTAAACCTGTTGTAAAAGCTGCACATAAGCGGGCTAATACAGCCGGCTCCAAGGTAGCAAAGGCGGGGAAGAAGGCCAACCCCGGGTCCCGTTCGGCGACAAAACCCGCAAAGACAGGTACAAATCCGTCAAAAGCCATCCAGGCCGCGGCCCAATCCTCAAAATCCGCGAAGTTCGGCAAGCTGCCTCAGGCTGTCAATAAGATCAAGCCCATGGTTGCGCAGAAGCCGCCGATCCGGCCAATCAGCGGCGCCGTCAAAGCCCTTGAAGCCGGAATCAAGCTGATGTATGCGGAGCAGTACGACAAAGCCATCAAGTGTTTCAATGCTCTGATTACGGATTTTCCCGACGAGGTCGAGATTCAGGCCGCAGCCCGCGCCAACATCCATGCCTGCGAAAAGAAGATGCACGACAAGGCGCGCTCCGTGATTCGGTCCGCGGACGACCATTACCATGTTGCCGTTGCTTTTCTAAACGGCGGACAGGTCGATCCCGCGATGACGCACCTGCAGCAGGCGCTGAAAATGGAACCCAAGGGCGGACACATTCTCTATGCCATTGCCGCCGCAAATGCACTCAAAGGCAACAAGGAACAGGCGCTCTCGTTCTTGAAACAGTCCATTCACCATGGGCCCGAAAATCGTTTTCATGCCGCCCAGGATAGTGACTTTGCCGCGCTGGTCGAAGAGCCGGGATTCAGGGAATTACTGACACCTCCGGGAAAATAGTTCATTGAACTCATCTCGCCCCAGAATTCTCTCCATTGGAGGAGGCACCGGCCTGTCGACTCTTCTTCGAGGTTTGAAGAATCGGCCTGCGCATCTTTCCGTTATCGTGACCGTCACAGACGACGGCGGCAGCTCCGGACGACTGCGAGAAGAGCTGAGCGTCATGCCACCCGGCGATATTCGAAACTGCATGATCGCCCTTTCCGAAGATGAAAACCTGATGTCGCGGCTGTTTCGATTTCGCTTCAACAGCAAGGGGGAACTTCACGGCCACAGCTTCGGTAACCTCTTTCTCACAGCGCTGGCTGGAGTCACCGGTGATTTTGCCGAAGCCGTTCGATTGACCTCGGAGGTTCTTGCCATTAAAGGCGTGATTTATCCGTCGACGAACTCCCAGGTTTCGCTGCGCGGACTGCTGAATGACGACAGCTGGCTTAGCGGCGAAACGAAAATTACGACGTCGGGAAAGAAAATCAAACGCATCTTTCTGGATCCCGCGGACGCCAAACCTCTCGACGCGGCACTGGAAGCCATTGCAACGGCGGACGTGATTACGCTTGGACCTGGCTCACTCTATACAAGTCTCATTCCCAATCTGCTGGTAAAGGATATCTGCGATTCGGTAAGGCGATCCCGTGCTACGAAAATCTACGTCCAGAACATCATGACGCAACCAGGTGAAACCGACGGAATGTCGGTCGCCGACCATGTGGAAGAACTGGCCAATCATTGCGCCGGGCAACAGCTGTTCTCGAAAGTCCTGATTAACTGCGGAGTGCCGTCCGACCAACTGCTGGCAAAATACCAGGCCGAGAATGCCATCCTTGTGAAAATCGATAGAGAACGTCTCGCCGCGATGGGATTGGAATGGGTGGAACGAGACATGCTGTCAGCAGATGATGTGATTCGACACGATCCTGATCGCCTCGCCAAAGCGGTCTATGAAATGATTACATTATGAATGACCTGCGAATTCTAGTTCTCGCGGCGGGTAAAGGTACTCGCATGAAATCCCGGAAGGCCAAGGTGCTTCATTCGGTGGGAGGTCACACGCTGGTGGGGCACGTGCTGCGTGCGGCTCTGCCGGTGTCCAAAGACATCCTTGTGGTCGTCGGTCATCAGGCGGATACCGTGAAAGCTCTGCTGACGGAGGTTGTATTCGTCGATCAGAAAGAGCAGCTGGGCACAGGCCATGCTTTAATGTGCGCGCGCGAAGCGCTCAATGGGTTTACCGGCGACCTTCTGGTCTTGCCAGGGGATGTACCTCTGATCCAAACCGAAACCATTCAGCAGTTTGTTCGATTCCATCGTGAAGGGAAATTTCAGGCCTCCGTTCTCACCGCGGACGTTGCAAACCCTCACGGTTATGGCCGCATCGTGCGAAGGAACGATAACGAAATCGCCGGTATTGTGGAACACCGCGATGCTTCTCCAGAGGTGCTGTCGATTTCGGAAATCAACTCCAGCATCTACATATTCAACACGCCCCTGTTGTTTGACGCCCTGGCAAAGGTTCGGAACGAGAACGCCCAGTCGGAGTACTACCTCACGGATGTGATCGGCATCCTTTCTGCTGGCGGGAAGAAGGTCGGAGTATGGAAATCGCCTCAGGCCGATGAGATTCTGGGAATCAATACACGACAGGAAATTGCCTATACGGAACGTGCGATGCGCCGCCGGAAATGCGACGAACTGATGTCGGCAGGCGTCACCATTCTCGATCCCGCCAGCACTTTCATCGACGCCGATGTTCAGATCGGCACCGATACTGTGATCTATCCTTCAGTTCAAATCTATGGACCGTCGGTGATCGGTGAAGACGCGACCATTCACTCCTTCAGCCGCATCACCAACGCACAGGTCGGCGCGCGTACAACGGTGTTGGAAGGCTGCATTGTCGATGACAGCAAAATTGGCGAAGACGTGACGATGGGGCCGTACGCGCGGCTGCGGCCGGGAGTTCTTCTTGCAGACAAAGTAAAGGTCGGCAATTTTGTCGAAATCAAGAAGTCCACATTTGGAAAGGGAAGCAAGGCCATGCATCTTGCCTACATTGGAGATACCACCATAGGGACCAATGTGAATATTGGGGCCGGCGTCATCACTGTGAACTATGACGGCACCAAAAAGTACCCCACAATCATTGAAGACGACGCGTTTGTCGGAAGCGACAGTCAGCTGATTGCTCCGATCCGCGTCGGCAAGGGCGGCTTTGTCGCCGCTGGTTCGACGATTACCGAAGACGTTCCCGCCGAATCCCTTGCCATCGGCAGAGGCCGGCAAGTGAACAAGGAAAACCGCGCCCCGCACCGCAAGAAAAAAGTTCAGGACTGACTTCTCAATTTAAAAATGTGCAGGCAGACTCCCCTCCTGGCACAGGAGGGGTGGCCGAAGGCCGGGGTGGTAGGTCAAGTCCCAAACTAATTCTCTGCTTGAACTTGTCTACCTCCTCGGCTCGCTACGCTCGCCGTCCCCTCCTGTTCCAGGAGGGGAGTCACTTCCGATTGCATAGACATCTGTACCCTCATGCTATTCTCGTCCGATGTGCGGCATATTTGGATACGTTGGACCTCGCAATCCTGTTCCCCTGATCATGGGCGGCCTGAAAACGTTGGAGTATCGCGGCTATGACTCCGCCGGTATCGCTGTCGTCGACAACGGCAGCCTTCTCGTTCGCAGATGCTCCGGAAAACTAAAGAACCTGGAAGACCTTCTTGTGAAGGATCCCGTCACCGGGCAGTTCGGCCTTGGCCACACACGCTGGGCCACCCACGGACGTCCGACTGAGGAAAACGCGCACCCACACCGCGATTGCACCAACCGGATTGTTGTCGCCCACAATGGAATCATTGAAAATTACGTTCCACTGAAGCGTCAGCTGGTGAAGGAAGGTCACAAGTTCACGACCGAAACCGATACCGAAGTCATCGCACATCTCATCGAAAAGTATTTCAAGGGAAACCTCGAAGAGGCTGTTCTGAAGACCCTTAAGGAAATAAGAGGGCTCTACGCTTTCGTTGCCCTTTCGGTTGATGACCCGCAAAAGATTATCGCGGTACGGGAAGGAGCGCCTCTTGTCATCGGAAGCGTGGATGGCGAGGGTTTTGCCGCCTCGGACATCCCCGCGTTGTTACCATACACGCGTTCCATTCACCTGATGGATGACCACGAGCTTGCAGTCGTCGCGCGCGATGGAATTCACCTGTTCGACGCCGCGGGAAAACCCAAAGAGCCAAAATTCCAGAACATCACCTGGGATCCGGTCCAGGCGGAAAAGGGCGGCTACAAGCACTTCATGCTCAAGGAAATTTACGAGCAACCTTCCGCAATCGGGAATACCGTGCTCGGCCGGCTCTCACTGGATACCAACAGCATCCATTTCGAAGACACCGGCTTTACCAACGAACAATGGAAGAGCTTCAAACAGATTCGGATTCTCGCGTGCGGTACGAGCTGGCATTCGGCGCTCGTCGGGAAGTCCATCATTGAATCGTTGGCGCGAGTTCCGGTGGAAGTCGACTATGCGAGCGAATTTCGATATCGCAATCCCGTCATTATTCCCGACACGCTGTTTATCTTTATCACGCAATCCGGTGAAACCGCCGATACGGTATCGGCACAGCGTCTCGTACGTGAAGCGGGAGCGAAGGTCATGACGATCACCAATGTGGTGGGATCGATGACCACTCGTATCGCCGACGCGGTGCTTTACACGCGCGCGGGTCCGGAAATCGGAGTCGCCTCCACGAAGGCGTTCACGACTCAGCTGGTGTGCCTGTATCTGGTCGGAGTTCATCTGGGGATTCTTCACGGCAAGTTGAAGGACGCCGAGATTCGGAAACTACTCGAAGACCTCATATCGCTGCCGCAGAAAATGGATGCCATTCTGGAATCGGCAAAGGATATCGAAGCCATTTCGAAGGATCTTTTCCGGGCACAGGATTTTCTTTTCCTTGCCCGCGGGCTGGATTTTCCGATCGCTCTCGAAGGTGCACTTAAACTCAAGGAGCTGTCGTATATCCATGCGGAAGGGTATCCCGCCGGCGAAATGAAGCACGGGCCCAACGCGCTGATCGATGAGAATCTTCCGGTCGTCTTTCTTGCCGCGTACGACACCGAGTCCAAAAATTCGCAGATTCGCTACGAAAAAGTCGTGAACAACGTCAAGGAAGTGAAATCGCGAGACGGAATTATCGTTTCCATCGGGCTCGAAGGAGACACGGATCTGCAGGAGAGTTCGGCGTACTACATCCCCATTGCGTCAACGAATGAGTACCTGTTGCCGATTCTTGAGGTGATTCCGCTTCAGCTGCTCGCCTATCACATTGCAGTACGCCGGGGCTGCGACATCGATCAACCTCGTAACCTCGCGAAGAGTGTTACGGTAGAATGAGGAGTGGATCTCAGCAGACTTCTCAACCCGCAGCAACTCGAAGCCGTATACGCCACTGAAGGCCCCGTACTCATCCTGGCAGGAGCCGGGAGTGGAAAGACACGCGTCATCACCTATCGCGTCGTCCATCTGGTCGAAGGTGTCGGCGTTCGGCCCGATTCCATTCTTGCCGTAACATTCACGAACAAAGCAGCCGACCAGATGAAGTTCCGTGTCCGGAACCTTCTTCAGGGTTCGCGTTCGGGCGATCCGCTGATTTCGACGTTTCACTCCTTCTGCGTGAGACTGCTGCGGCGGGAAATTCATGAGCTGGGATATACCCGCGACTTTACCATCTACGATGATTCCGATCAGATGCAGGTCGTGAAGGCGTCGATGAAGGACCTGAAAGTCGACGAGAAGATCGTCAGTGCCCGGACGATTCAGTCCCGCATCAGCAGCGCCAAGAATCATGGGAAAACGCCGGACAAACTGACGGAAGAGTCCTGGGAGCCGTCATGGGAATACACCGCGGCGGTGTTTCGCGACTATGACAAGCGTCTGAAGAAGTCGAACGCCCTTGATTTTGATGACCTCCTGATCAAGTCCGTTGAGATCTTCGACAAATCTCCGGAGACGGCGAAACGATACAGCGCGCGCTATCCGTATGTGATGGTCGACGAGTATCAGGATACCAATCGACAGCAGTACCGGCTCGTCCGGCATCTCACGTCGATGCATTCCAATGTCTGTGTGGTCGGCGATGAGGATCAGTCGATCTACAGCTGGCGAGGCGCCGACATTCAGAACATTCTTTCATTTGAAAAAGACTATCCGAGCGTACGCGTGATCCGGCTCGAGCAGAATTACCGCTCCACGAAGACCATACTTGCGGCCGCCAGCGCCGTTGTTGCCAACAACGAAATGCGGAAGGGCAAGAGCCTGTGGACGCAGAACCCGCCCGGCGAGCGCATCACGTATATGGAGGCCTCGGATTCGGACGAGGAAGCGATGTTCACTGCGGAACGGATTCTCGGTTATCAGAAGTCGAGACCGGACGCGCGAATTGCCGTGCTGTATCGAACGAACTTCCTGTCGCGTGTCATGGAAGAAAAGCTGCGCCGGTACAACATGAAATACCGGATTGCCGGCGGCTTCAGTTTTTATGAACGCGCCGAGATTAAAGACATGATCGGGTATCTGACGATTGCGCTCAACCCTCAGGATTCGGTTCATGTGCTGCGTGTCATCAATTCGCCGGTTCGTGGCATTGGGAAGTCCACGACAGATACGTTGCAGGATATTGCCGTCGAGCGGGAAACGTCGGTGTGGGGTGCCATCAAAATCGCCATAGACGAGCAACGGTTTCCGACGCGGACGATCCGGGCTCTCGAAAGTTTCCATCAGATGGTCGAATCGTTTATTCAGGCCGCGCCGGAGTTATCCAACGCACAGTTGCTGGAGAAGATCGTCACGGCAACGAAGTACGTCGAGATGCTGCACGAGGAAGGCACCGAAGAGGCGATGAACCGCGTCGAGAATATTCGCGAACTTCTGACAGCGGCGGAGGAAAGTCAGGAACGCGGCGAGCAGCTCCGGGATTTCCTCGATCACGCGGCGCTGGTGTCCGATCAGGATTCCTATGATGAACAGGCGCCCGTTACGCTGATGACGCTGCATACGGCGAAGGGCCTGGAATTTCCCGTGGTGTTCATCATGGGACTCGAAGATGGATTATTTCCTCACAGCCGTTCGATTGGCGATGCCAATCAGTTGGAGGAAGAGCGCCGGTTGTTTTACGTCGGCATGACTCGCGCCGAAGAGAAGCTGTATCTGAGTTCGGCTCGATTCCGGCGTTATTTCGGAAATACGGATCAGCAGGTGTCGGAGCCGTCTCGGTTTCTGACCGAAATTCCCCAGGAACTCGTCGAAGATGCGAATGAAAGCCGGCGGCGTCCGGCCGTGCAGTATCAGGGATCGACGTACAACTCGGTGGATGCGGTAACACGCGCATTGGGCGGAGGAGGCATCCGCAAGCCGGCTGCCGCCACCCCGTCTGCCGCTGCGAAGGCAGCGCCGGGGCGAAAGTCCCCTGGAGGCAAATGGACGATGGGAACACGCATCCGGCATCCCCGCTTTGGCAATGGGACGATTCTTCGTACTGAAGGGGAAGGCGACGATCTGAAATTAACGATCAGCTTCATGTCACATGGCCTGAAGAAAATGATCGCGAAGTACGCGGAACTGGAAGTCGTATAGCGGTCGTTCGGGGAATCGGAAATTTCGAAATCGCACGATTCCAGAAATTCCAATCCGAAATTTGAAACCTAATATCCGATGGCCGCGGCCTTCGGATCTTAAACTTGAAATTTTGGATTGGAAATCATGCGATTTCGAGTTTTTAGATTTCACGATTCCCCGTCCAACTTTCCCCGTTGTAGTAGAATTGCCAGCTCTGATGGATACCGCACAGGAAATCGAAAGGTTCTGCCACCTCATTTACCAGAAGTCGTACGTGGCGTCGACGGACGGAAACATCAGCGCCCGGCTGCCGGACGGCACCATCATGTGCACGCCCACGCGCTGCAATAAGGGTTTTGTAAAATCCGAAGACATGATCGTCATCGACATGAAGGGCGACAAGATTCGCGGTGCGCGAAAGCCCTCCAGCGAAATGGCAATGCATCTTCTGATCTACGAAATGCGTCCGGACATTATGGCGGTGGTCCACGCGCATCCCGCCCATGCCACCGCCTATGCGGCTGCTGGCATTCCGCTGAACAAGGCGTTGATATCCGAGGTGGTCCTGGCGCTGGGCTGCATTCCGCTGGCCGAATACGGCACGCCCGGAACTCCGGAACTCACCGACCAGCTGAGACCGTTCATTCAGAATTATGACGCATTGCTGATGTCCAACCATGGCGTGGTTACCTATGGCACGGATCTCGAAGACGCATTCAATCGGATGGACACGGTGGAACATTTTGCCAAGATATCGATGTACACGCGCATACTTGGTCGCGAGCGGCTGCTGTCTCCGGTGGACGTCGAGAAGCTTTGGGTTCAGCGGCAGAAGTATTACGGGCTCGAGGATTCAGAAGTGAAGCCAAAGGACCCGATGTGTCCTATAACGGTCGGAGTATCGGATACAATCTCCGTCACTCGCGAAGAGCTCATCGATCTGATTGAGCGAGCAGTTTCGAATCTGAAATAGTAAGAATTA
>Ga0184628_10000556_pt1 | contig 19821 bp, 17 predicted proteins | sample PLM4_5_b1_FD_133149 | JGI IMG/M metagenome (GOLD analysis project Ga0184628, IMG submission 133149) | Groundwater sediment microbial communities from an aquifer in East River, Colorado, USA - PLM4_5_b1 | ecosystem: Environmental > Terrestrial > Soil > Riparian zone | place: USA: East River... | reverse complement strand
CCCGGCTCGATGCCGTGCGCCACCAGCGCGTCGCGCACCGTGTCGAGCTGCTCGCCGATCGCCGCGAGCGAGCGCTCGTCGAGCACGCGGCCATTGTCGTCCACGATCATCCCGCCAAGCGACACGCAAAGATCGCGTGCGCGACCCACCATCGCGTCGTAGCCGCGGCGCACCTCCGCAGTACGCGGAACGTCCAGCGCCAGGCTGAAGGCGCCGTCCCCGCGCCGGCTGACGGCGAACGCGGCCTGCGCTCCGCCTGCCGCAGCGGCCGCTCGCGCCTCGAAGGCGCCACCGGGCTGCGGCACGACGTGCAGCACCACCTGGATGTCGGCTTCCGCGCACAGCTGGTCGAGCTCGCGTGCCGCCTCGACGGCGTGCTTCACTTCCGGGGCCTGCACCGTGGCGCCGATGCTCGCCGCCAGCGTATCCGCCGCAGAACGGAACTCGATCAGCTCGGCCTCGCCGATCGGCCCGGCACGGCTCGCCAGCTGCAGCGCAGCCCGCACCGCCGCGCAACTTCGCGCCGCCGACAGTGGGCGCCAGGCGCTGCGGTCCGGGCTCGCCGCCAGCAGCGCGCGCCCGGCAAACCGATGTTCGAAAGGCGCCCAGTGCTCGGCGACCGCGGCGGCCGAGGTCATTTGCCGCAAGCTCAGCTCGATCACGTAGTCCAGCCTTGCGTCGGGCAGCGCCGCCGTCTCGAGCGTTGCGTCGCGTCGCGTCGCGCCCTCGAAGCTGGGTTCCCGGCGCTGCAGGGCGCCCTCGTCCATCAGCGCATCGGCATGGCCCGAGCGGAATGCCCGCTCGGCCGCGCGCCGCGCGCGCCGTTCCTGCAGGAAGTTGTAGGCAAGGATTCCCGCTACGACCAGCACACCTGCCGCCAGCAGCCCGATCTGCAGGTCGCTCATGGTTGTGGGCCCGGCGCTTGCCCCGGCGCGCTCAGGCGGCAAGCTCCTCGCGGATGCGCAGTGCCTCCTCGATGTCCACGGCGACGACGCGCGACACGCCGGACTCGGGCATGGTGACGCCGATCAGCTGCGCGGCCATCTCCATGGTGATCTTGTTGTGGCTGATGAACAGGAACTGGGTCTGCGCCGACATCCTGCGCACCAGGTCGCAGAAGCGCTGCGCGTTGCTGTCGTCGAGCGGCGCGTCCACCTCGTCCAGCAGGCAGAAAGGCGCCGGGTTGAGCTGGAACAGGGAGAACACCAGCGCGATGGCGGTCAGCGCCTTCTCGCCCCCCGAGAGCAGGTGGATGGTGCTGTTGCGCTTGCCCGGCGGTTGCGCCATCACCTGCACCCCGGCGTCGAGGATTTCCTCGCCGGTCATGATCAGCCGGGCCTCGCCGCCGCCGAACAGCACCGGGAAGAGCGCGCCGAAATGCCGGTTCACGCTCTCGAAGGTCTCGCGCAGCAGCTCGCGCGTCTCGCGGTCGATCCGCCGGATGGCATCCTCCAGCGTCCCCACCGCTTCTTCCAGGTCCGCCGACTGGGCGTCGAGGAAGCCTTTGCGTTCCCGGCTCGTCTTGAGCTCCTCCAGCGCGGCGAGGTTGACCGCGCCGAGCTCGGCGATGGCCTGCGTCAGGCGCGTAATCTCGCCCTGCAGGGACGACGGGCGCGGTGCGCTCGCGGCCTCGGCGGCAAGGCGTTCCTCGTCGGCGCCAGCCTCCTGCAGCTGGCCTGCATGCTGGTCATGGTTGATCTGCGCCGCCTGTTCCTTGAGCCGCAGCTCGCCAATGCGTTCACGCAATGGCGCCAGCGCGGACTCGGCCTGCAGCCGTTCCTCCTCTAGCGTGCGCAGCATGCCCGCCGCCGCTTCGACCGCGTTGCGCGCGCCCGCCAGCGTCTTCTCGCGCGCGATGCGTTCCTCCACCGCTGCGTCCAGGCCCGCGCGCACCGCCGGCACCGCGTCGACCGAGAGTTCCTCGGTCAGCTTGCCCACTTCCGCTTCGGCGCGCTCGATCTGCTGGTCGATGAGCCGCACCGAACTGTCGATTTCGGCGATCTTGGCGGAGCACTCGCGTTCGCCGAACAGCGCGTCCTGCGCTTCGCGCTCCGCCTGCTGGCCGGCGAGGCGCTGTCCCGCGAGCGCCGTTTCCGCGCCGGCATAGGCGGCGCGCACCGTATCGAGCCGCGCGCGCGCAGCCGCGATCTCTTCGTCCGCGCGCTGCGCCGCCGCCCTGCACTCGGCGAGGCGCGCTTTGTCGCGCTCCGCCTCGGCCGCGATCTCGGCCAGTTCCCGTGCGATCTGCCCGCTGCGCTCCCGGTAGCGCTCCTCGGCCTGCTGCAGCTTGAGCAGCTCGATCTGCACTTCGTGGCGCAGCTGCTGGTGTTCGGCCAGCGCGCCGCGCGCCGACTCGAGTGCGCCGAGGCGTGCCTCGAGCCAGGCTGCGGCCTGGTCGCTGCGCGTGCGCGCCTGCGCCAGGCGTTGGCCCAGCTCGCCCACTTTCGCCTGCAGCGACTCGATCTCCGCCTGCCGCGCCAGCAGCCCGGCATCTGCCGGATCGGGCGCGTGGAAGGCGACTGTGTGCCGCGTGAACTGGTGGCCTTCGCGGTTCACCAGCAGCGCCCCGGCGGGCAGGCGTTCGCGTTCGCTCGCTTGCGGCGTGCCCTCGCAGGCGTAGGCATGCGCGAACCAGTCGGCGAGCGCACCGCCCAGGTCGGTGCCGGCCGCATGCACCTTGGCGCCGAGCGAGGCATAGCCCGCGAGCGGCAGGAGGGCGGCCGGAGCGCCGCGATGGAATACCCCGGCCTTGACCGGCGGGACATCCGCCACGACGGCGTCGAACCGCTCCCCTTCGGCAAGATCGAGGGCGTGCAGGCGTTCGCGCAGCACCGATTCCACGGCCACTTCCCAGCCGGGCTCGATACGCACCTGTTGCCAGAAGCGGGGCAGCGAGCTCAGGCCGTGCCGCTCCAGCCAGTCGCGCAAGGGCGCATTGTCTTCGGCGGCCGCCTGGATCTGTTGCAAGGTCGTGAGTTGCGCCTCGGCAGCCGCGTGCTCCTGGGACGCCGTCGACAGGCGCTCGACGGCCGACGCGCGTGCGGCATCCAGCGCATCGCATTCCTGCTGCAAAGCATCGAGGCCTTCTTCGGCTGCTGCAACAGCGGCGTCGCTGCCCCCCCGCCGCTCATCCTGCTCGGCGAGCGCCGAGGCATCGGGCTGCAGCAGCGCCTGAAGCTCGCTGGAGAGCCGCTCGCGCCGCTGGGCCAGAGTTTGCAGGCCGCGCTCCAGGTGCGCCAGGTTGGCTTGCTCGAGTTGCGCGCGGCTCTCGGCGCGCAGTTGCTGGCTGCGCGCCTCGTTCACCTGCTCCTGCGCGGCGCGAAATGCGTTTTCCGCCTGCGGCAGCTTGGCGTTCTCGGCCGCGAGGCGCGCCTGCGCCTCGGCCACGCGCTGGCGCGCGCCGTCGGCGCGGCCGACCCACAGGTGCAGCGCCTGGGTCAGCTGGGCGCGCTGCTCGCGCCAGGAGCCGAGCTGCGTGCGGCGCTCGGTGTGCTGGACCTCGAGCCGCTGGCGCGTCTCCTCGACGTGGCGCAACTCCGACTCCAGGCGTGCCACTTCCGCGTTGGCGGCATACAAGCCCGCCTGTGCCGCGTTCATTGCATCGCCGTCGCGGTAGTGCGCCGCGCGCGCGGTCTCGACGCGGCTTTCGGTCTCGCGCAGCGCCGCAGTGCGGGATTCGAGCTCGTTGGCCTGCCTGGCGATCTCCTGCGCGTGGCGCTCGCGCTCGGCGGCCGCATCGCGCCGCCGCAGGTACCAGAGCAGCTGCTGCTTGAGCTGCAGGTCGGCCTGCAATTCCTGATAGCGCGTGGCGACCTTGGCCTGCGCGTCGAGCTTCTCGATCTGCGCTCCCAGCTCCAGGCGGATATCGGTGACGCGGGCCAGGTTTTCGCGCGTGTCGCCCAGGCGTTGCTCGGTTTCCCTGCGCCGCTCCTTGTAGCGCGAGATGCCGGCCGCCTCCTCCAGGAACACGCGCAGCTCGTCGGGCCGCGCCTCGATGACGCGCGAGATCATTCCCTGCTCGATGATGGCGTAGGCGCGCGGGCCGAGGCCCGTGCCGAGGAAGATGTCCGTGATGTCGCGCCGCCGCACGTGCTGGCCGTTGATGTAATAGGACGATTCGCCGTCGCGCTGCAGCACCCGCTTCACCGAGATCTCGCCGTACTGGCTCCACTGCCCGCCGGCGCGGCCCAGCGCGTTGTCGAATATCAGCTCGACGCCGGCGCGCGAGAGCGGCTTGCGGTTGCCCGAGCCGTTGAAGATCACGTCCTGCATCGAGTCGCCGCGCAGGGCCGAGGCGCGGGACTCGCCCAGAACCCAGCGCACCGCGTCGATGACATTTGACTTGCCGCAGCCGTTCGGGCCGACGATGCCGACCAACTGCCCCGGGAAGTGGATCGAGGTGGGGTCGACGAAGGACTTGAAGCCTGCGAGCTTGATCTGAGTGAGGCGCACGAAACGTTTTCTGGTTTCGAAAATGATACCATCTGCGCGCTCGCTTTCCGCCGAGTTCCGACGCATTTCCGATGCCTTCGCGCCCCAGCAAGCGCCTGCAGACGTTTCGCAATCCGTCGCCCGGGCGCGACTACCGCATCCAGATGACGATGCCGGAGTTCACCTGCCTGTGTCCGCTCACCGGGCAGCCGGATTTCGCCACGCTGGAGCTGGAGTACGTGCCCGATCGCCTGTGCGTGGAGCTGAAGTCGCTCAAGCTCTACGTCTGGTCGTTTCGCGACGTGGGCACGTTCCACGAAGCGGTGACCAACCGCATCCTGGACGATCTGGTGCGCGCCACGCGGCCGCGCTTCATGCGGCTCACGGCGCGCTTCAACGTGCGCGGCGGTATCGCCACGGCCATCGTCGCCGAGCATCGCAGGCGCGGCTGGAAATCGTCCGTTTGAATCCGCTGCTCGGGCGACTGCAGCCCTATCCGTTCGAGAAGCTGCGCGCCCTGCTCGCCGGCGTGACTCCGAACCCGGCGCTGCGGCCTGTCAATCTGTCGATCGGCGAGCCGAAGCACCCGACGCCGGATCTGCTCAAGGCGGCGCTGGCAGGCTCTCTGGAGGGGCTGTCGGGCTATCCCGCCACTGCAGGGACACCCGCGTTACGCGAGGCGATCGCCGCCTGGCTGCACCGCCGCTACGCCCTGTCGGGGATCGACGCGGCCACGCAGGTGCTGCCGGTGAACGGCTCGCGCGAAGCCCTGTTCGCGTTCGCGCAGACGGTGGTCGACCCGACGGGCGGCGCAGCCCGCGTCGCTTGCCCGAATCCCTTCTATCAGATCTACGAGGGCGCCGCGCTGCTCGCCGGCGCCACGCCGGCCTATCTCAACGAGGGCATGGGATTCGACGAACTGGACTGGCGCGGCGTGCAGCTGGCCTATGTCTGTTCGCCCGCGAACCCCACGGGACGCGTGCTGCGCATCGGCGACTGGCAGCGCCTGTTCGAACTGTCGGACCAGCACGGCTTCATCATCGCTTCCGACGAGTGCTACTCCGAGCTCTACTATGACGAACTGCATCCGCCCCTTGGCGCACTGCAGGCTGCCCAGCAGCTCGGCCGCGGCGGTTTTCCGCGCCTCGTGTCCTTCTCCAGCCTGTCCAAGCGCTCCAACGCGCCTGGCATGCGCTCGGGCTTCGTCGCCGGCGATGCCGCGATCCTGGAACGCTTCCTGCTCTACCGCACCTACCATGGATCGGCGATGAGCCTGCCGGTGCAGCAGGCGTCGATCGCCGCCTGGGGCGACGAAGCGCACGTGCGCGCGAACCGGCTTCTGTACGCGGAGAAATACCGCGCAGTGCTGCCGCTGATCGCCGCCCCGCTGAGCACCTCGATGCCCGACGGCGGCTTTTACCTGTGGCTGCGCACGCCGATCGACGACGCCGCGTTCGCGCGCGAACTGCAGCGCCAATATAATGTGCTGGTGCTGCCCGGGAGCTACCTCGCGCGCGAGGCGCACGGCGCAAACCCGGGCCGCAACCACGTGCGCATCGCCCTGGTTGCGCCGCTCGTGGAATGCATCGAGGCGGTGCAGCGGATCGGCCAGCTGGCGCGCAGCCTGTAGAGGACCTATGGAGAGACAGCAACGCATCATCGACCAGGCCTGGGAGAACCGCGCCACCCTCAATGCCGCCGCGGCACCGCGGGAGTTGCGCGATGCGATCGAGTTTGCGCTCGCCGGCCTGGATGCCGGCACGCTGCGCGTCGCCGAGAAGCGCGGCGGCGAATGGATCACCCACCAGTGGTTGAAGAAGGCGGTGCTGCTCTCTTTCCGGCTCGAAGACAACCGCCTGCTGCCGGGCGCCTCCACCAACTACTACGACAAGGTTCCCGGCAAGTTCGCCAATTACGATGCGGCGGCGTTTGCCCGCGGCGGCTTCCGCGTGGTGCCGCCGGCGATGGCCCGGCGCGGCGTCTACCTGGCGAAGAACGTGGTACTGATGCCCTCCTTCGTCAACGTCGGCGCCTATGTGGACGAAGGCACCATGGTGGACACCTGGGCCACCGTCGGCTCCTGCGCGCAGATCGGCAAGAACGTGCACCTGTCGGGTGGGGTGGGAATCGGCGGCGTGCTCGAGCCGGTGCAGGCCAACCCGGTGATCATCGAAGACAACTGCTTCATTGGTGCGCGCTCCGAGGTGGTGGAAGGCGTGATCATCGAGGAAAACAGCGTCTTGTCGATGGGGGTGTTCATCGGCCAGAGCACGAAGATTTACGACCGCGAGTCGGGCCAGGTCCACTATGGCCGGGTGCCGGCGGGCTCGGTGGTGGTGTCCGGGTCCCTGCCCTCTTCCGACGGCAAGTACGGGTTGTACTGCGCGGTGATCGTGAAGCGGGTGGATGCCAGGACACGCGCGAAAACTAGCCTGAACGAACTTCTGCGCGGGGATTAAACTAGCGGGGTAGTGCGACCCGGGAGGTGTGCGATGTCGGCAATGAAACGCCTGTTCCAGCTGATGGCCGATAAGAAGGCCTCGGACATCTTTCTGTCCATCGGCGCGCCGATCAACATCAAGATCAACGGCCTCGCCATGCCGGTCAACCAGACCATCCTCACCTCGAGCGCCGTCCAGTCGCTGCTCTACGAGGTGCTCAACGAGCACCAGGTGCGCGAGTTCGAGGAAGAGCTGGAGCTGAACACGGCGTACACCCTGGAAGGGGTGGGCACCTTCCGCATCAGTGCGTTCAGGCAGAAAGGCACGCCCGCCGTGGTGGTGCGCTTCATCCCCGGCGCAGTGCCGCCGCTCGACTCCCTCGGCCTGCCCCCGGTGCTGAAGGAGATCGTGATGCAGAAGCGCGGCCTGATCCTGATGGTCGGCGCCACCGGCTCGGGCAAGTCCACCTCGCTCGCCTCCATGATCGACTTCCGCAATGCGGAGAAGTCGGGCCACATCCTGACGCTGGAGGATCCGGTCGAGTTCATCTTCAGGAACCGCAAGTCCATCATCAACCAGCGCGAAGTCGGCACCGACACCAAGGCGTTCCACACCGCCCTGAAGAACGCCCTGCGGCAGGCCCCGGACGTGATCCTGATCGGCGAGATCCGCGACCGCGAGACCATGTCGATGGTCCTGCAGTACGCGCAGTCGGGCCACCTGGCGATGGCCACGCTGCACGCCAACAACAGCTATCACGCCATGAACCGGATCATCAGCTTCTATCCGTTGGAGAACCGGCCGACCCTGCTGCTCGATCTCTCGGCTTCGCTGCAGGCGGTGGTCTCGCAGCGCCTGGTGCGCACCAGGGCGGGGCTGCGCAAGGTGGCCTGCGAAGTGCTGCTCAACACGCGCCACATCTCCGAGTTGATCGAGAAGGGCGAGATCAACGCGATCAAGGAAGCGATGGAGAAAAGCATGGCGCCCGGCTCGCAGACCTTCGAGCAGTCGCTGTTCAAGCTTTTCACCAGCGGCGACATCACCCAGGACGAAGCCATGCTGAACGCGGATTCGGCCACCAACATGCTCTGGCTGATCAACCAGGCCACCGCGGGCCAGATCACCTCCGGGCAGGTGTCCATCCAGATGCCCGCCGACAAGATCGACATCGCCTCCTGAGGTGAGTGCAGCCCTCGATCTCTCCAGGGAGCTGATCGCCCGCAGGTCCGTTACGCCAGAGGACGCCGGCTGCCAGGCGCTGATCGCAACGCGCCTCGCCAAGGCCGGCTTTCGGTGCGAGGACGCCAGCGTCAACGGCGTGAGCAACCTCTGGGCGCGGCGCGGCAGCGGACGGCCGCTGTTCTGCTTCGCGGGCCACACCGACGTAGTGCCGACGGGCCCCCTCGAGCAGTGGCACTCGGACCCCTTCGTGCCGACCCTGCGCGAGGGCAAGCTCTACGGCCGCGGCGCCGCCGACATGAAGTCCTCCATCGCGGCGTTCGTCGTGGCGGTGGAGCAGTTCGTCGCCGAGCGGCCCGCTCACGCGGGCTCCATCGCCGTGCTGGTCACCTCCGATGAGGAAGGCCCGTCCGTGGACGGCACGGTGCGCGTCGTCGAGCGCCTGAAGCAGCGCGGCGAGAGGATCGACTATTGCATCGTCGGCGAGCCCTCCGCTGCCGCGGTTCTGGGTGACACGGTACGCATCGGGCGGCGCGGCTCGCTGTCCGCCAAGCTCACGGTGCACGGCGTCCAGGGCCACATCGCGTATCCGGACCAGGTGAAGAATCCGATCCACCTCCTCGCGCCTGCGCTCGCCGAACTGGCGGCCACCGAATGGGACCGCGGCAACGAGGCGTTCCCGCCGACCAGTTTCCAGGTCTCCAACCTCAACGCCGGCACCGGGGCGGACAACATCGTGCCTGGAGCGGCGGTCATGCTGTGCAACTTCCGCTTTTCGACCGCCAGCACCGAAGGCTCCCTGCGCACGCGATTCGAGGCCGTGCTGCGCAAGCACCGCCTGCAGTACGACATTGCCTGGACATTGAGCGGCAAGCCGTTCCTCAGCGGCAAGGGCCGGCTGATCGACGCGGTGCAGCGCGTGCTGCAGGCGCATGCGGGCCGCGTGCCGCAGCTCTCGACTGGCGGCGGCACCTCGGACGGGCGCTTCCTCATCGACATCTGCCCGGAGATCGTCGAGCTCGGTCCGGTCAACGCCAGCATCCACAAGCTGAACGAGCACATCGAGCTTGGCGCACTGGAGCAGCTGCCGAAGATCTACCTCGACACGCTGCGCGCGCTGTTGCCTTGATCCTGAGGCAGCTGGTGCGCGAGGTGGCGCAGCGGCTGCGCAAGGCGCCGCTGCATTTCGGCCATGGCACGTCCAATGCGCGCGACGAAGCGGCCTTCCTCGTGCTGCGCGCTCTACGCCTGCCGTTCGAGGCATCCGCCGACCGGGCAGTGACGCCGCGCGAAGCGGCACGCATCGAACGGCTCGTGCAGCGTCGCATCCGCGAGCGAATTCCCGTCGCCTACCTGCTCAACGAAGCCTGGCTTGCGGGCCAGCCGTTCTACGTCGATCGCCGCGTCATCATCCCGCGCTCGCACATCGCGGAACTGCTGCAGCAACGGCTGCGACCCTGGTTGCGCCGCCCGGTGCGCCGTGCACTGGACCTGTGCACCGGTTCGGGCTGCCTTGCGGTGCTCGCTGCGCAGGCGTTCCCGCGCGCCCGGGTCGATGGGTCCGATGTTTCCGCAGGTGCGCTTGCCGTTGCGAAACGCAATGTGACGATGCATCGGCTGCGCAGCCGGGTGCGGCTGGTGAAGTCGGACCTGATGTCGGGTCTGGGAAGAAGCCGCTACGACCTGATTGTGTCCAACCCCCCCTACGTCAACGCCCCGTCGATGCGGGTGCTGCCGCCCGAATATCGCCACGAGCCGCGCATGGCGCTGGCAGGCGGCAGCGATGGCCTCGAGTTGGTGCGCAGGATCATCGAGCAAGCCTGCGAACGGCTGGAACCGCGCGGCTTGCTGGTGTGCGAGATCGGGCGCAACCGCAAGGCGCTGGAGCGCGCTTTCCCGCGAGTGCCCTTCGCCTGGCCGCAGACTGCGGCCGGGTCGGATCGGGTGTTCCTGCTGCCGCGCGAGGACTTGCCCATCCAAGAGCAGATACAATGCAATGAATCCAACGTGGCCGAGCCACCAAAATGGACTTGAAACTCCCACCTGAAATTGACGCCGCGTTGACTCGCGAGGCGCGCCGCGCGCATAAGCCCAAGGCAGCGCTGCTGCGACGTGCGCTAGAGGCGTACTTGGAAGAACTCTCGGACGCGCGCGCGGTCGAAGTTGCTCGCAACCAGGGCGGGAAGCCGATCCCCTGGGCTGAGGTGAAGCGCAGGCATGGCTTGGCGGGTTGAGTTCCTGCCGGCGGCGGACAAGGCGTTCGGGAAACTCGACCGGCAGCAGCAGCGGCGTATTCAGAAGTTCATCGAAACGCGGTTACAGACGGACAACGATCCGCACAGCCTGGGCGAGGCCTACACAGGACCGCTCAAGGGGTATTGGAAGTATCGGATCGGCGACTACCGGCTCGTGTGCGACATTCAGGACCGAACGCAGACCATTCTCGTGGTGACCATCGGCGATCGCAAAGACGTGTACCGCTAACGCATTTGCGTGACCATTTCAGAGTCTGCGGAATATTAGGAAAGCACCGGGCGAGGGCTCGCTCAGTGCTTGAATGTGGGGTGACCGATGGGACTCGAACCCACAACAACTGGAATCACAATCCAGGACTCTACCATTGAGCTACGGCCACCATTGCGACCTCGATTCTAACTGGTCTGCCCGGCGGGACTCGAACCCACAACCCCCAGCTTAGAAGGCTGGTGCTCTATCCGGTTGAGCTACGGGCAGCCGCCGGGCTTCCTTCTGGTCGGGGTGGAGAGATTTGAACTCCCGACATCTTGCTCCCAAAGCAAGCGCGCTACCGGGCTGCGCTACACCCCGAAAAGGGCGCCAATGATACTCTTTTTCCGGCTTGCTGCTGGGAGGCTTTTCTGCTAAAAAGCGCAATTCATTTTTGAGGCCGAAGCAAGCAATGGCACTCGAGCTGAGCAAGAAGACCTTCACGCCGTACGCGCCGAAGAAGGGCGAGGAGTACATGAACGCGAAAATGCGCTCGCATTTCCGCAAGATGCTCGAACAGGTGAAAACCGATCTGTCGGAGGAGATCGACCGCACGGTGCACACCATGCAGGACGAAGCCACGGTGTTCGCCGACCCCAACGACCGCGCCACCCAGGAATCGGACATGGCGCTGGAACTGCGCAACCGCGACCGCGAGAGGAAGCTCATCAAGAAGATCGACGAGACCATCGCGCGCATCGAGGCCAACGAGTACGGCTACTGCGAGAGCTGCGGCGTGGAGATCGGCCTCAAGCGCCTGGAGGCGCGCCCCACGGCGACGCTGTGCATCGATTGCAAGACGCTCGACGAGCTGCGCGAGAAGCAGGTCGCGAAGTAACTAGGCCTGCTTCGCCGCCTCCGTCGCGCCGATCGCCTTCATCGACAGCCGCACGCGGCCCTTGTCGTCCGCCTCGAGCACTTTGACTTTCACGATCTGCCCTTCCTTGAGGTGATCGGACACGGCGTTCACGCGCTCGTTGCTGATCTGCGAGATGTGCAGCAGTCCGTCGCGGCCGGGCATCAGCTGCACGATCGCACCGAAATCGAGCAGGCGCAGCACCGGGCCCTCGTAGATCTTGCCGACTTCGACGTCGGCGGTGAGTTCCTGGATGCGCTTTCTGGCCGCCTCGCCGCCCTCCGCCAGCACGCAGGCGATCGAGATGGTGCCATCGTCCTCGATCTCGATGGTGGTGCCGGTCTCTTCCTGGATGCCGCGGATCACCACGCCGCCCTTGCCGATGACGTCGCGGATCTTGTCCGGGTTGATCTTGATCTTGATGATGCGCGGGGCGAAGCTCGACAGTTCCGTGCGCGAGCCGTCGATCGCCTGCTTCATGATCTGCAGGATCTGCAGGCGCGCGTCGCGCGCCTGGTCGAGCGCGATCTTCATGATGCCCTGGTTAATCGACTCGATCTTGAGGTCCATCTGCAGCGCGGTGACGCCTGTTTCGGTGCCCGCCACCTTGAAATCCATGTCGCCGAGGTGGTCCTCGTCGCCGAGGATGTCGGAGAGCACCGCGAAACGCTTGCCTTCCTTGATCAGGCCCATGGCGATGCCGGCCACGTGCGCCTTGATCGGCACCCCGGCGTCCATCAGCGCCATGCTGCCGCCGCACACCGAGGCCATCGACGAGGAACCGTTCGACTCGGTAATCTCGGACACCACGCGCAGCGAATAGCCGAAATCCTCGGCTTTCGGCAGCAGGCCGACGAGCGCGCGCTTGGCCAGCCGCCCGTGACCGACCTCCCGCCGCTTGGTGAATCCGAAGCGGCCGGCCTCGCCGGTGGCGTAGGGCGGCATGTTGTAGTGGAACATGAAGCGCTCGCGGTACTCGCCGGAGAGCGCGTCGATGATCTGCTCGTCGCGCCCGGTGCCGAGGGTCACGGTGACCAGCGCCTGCGTCTCGCCGCGCGTGAACAGCGCAGAGCCGTGGGTGCGCGGCAGCACGCCGACGCGCACGCTGATCGGACGCACCGTGCGGGTGTCGCGGCCGTCGATGCGCGGCTCGCCGTCCAGGATCTGGGTACGGACGATCTTCGACTCCAGGTTGAAGAACACGTCCTTGGCGTGGTTGGGCTCGAACGCCGTGCCGGCGGCCTTCGCCTCCTCCTCGACCTTGGCCAGCGTCGCCTTGCGGATGTCGTTGAGGCGCGTGTTGCGTGCCTGCTTCTGCCGCATCTCGAAGGCGGCGCGCAGGTCGGCCTCCGCCAGTTCCGCCACCCGCTGGATCAGCGCTTCGTCCTTCGCCGGCGGCTGCCAGTCCCAGGCCGGCTTGCCGGCAACTTCGGCCAGCTCGTTGATCGCCTGGATCGCGGCCTGCATCTTCTCGTGCCCGAACACCACGCCGCCGAGCATCACGTCCTCGGCCAGCTCCTGGGCTTCGGATTCGACCATCAGCACGCCCTGTTCAGTCCCCGCCACCACCAGGTTGAGTTTTGACTCCTTGAGTTGCGTGGCAGTCGGATTGAGCACGTACTGGCCGTCGACGTAGCCGACCCGGCAGGCGCCGATCGGGCCATTGAACGGGATGCCCGAGATGGTCAGCGCCGCAGACACGGCGAGCATGGCGGGGATGTCGGAATCCACTTCCGGGTTCAGCGACAGCACCTGCGCCACGACCTGGACCTCGTTGAAGAAGCCGTCGGGAAACAGCGGCCGGATCGGGCGATCGATGAGGCGCGAGGTCAGGATCTCCTTTTCAGAGGGACGCCCCTCGCGCTTGAAGAAGCCGCCTGGAATCTTGCCCGCGGCGTAGGTGCGCTCCGCGTAGTCCACGGTCAGCGGAAACCAGTCCTGTCCCGCCTTGGGCTCCTTGGCCCCTACCACGGTGGCGAGCACCACGGTGTCGTCGATGGTGCAGATCACCGCGCCGTGCGCCTGGCGCGCGATTTCGCCGGTTTCGAAGCTGACCTGGTGGGCGCCCAGGGTGAAGGTCTTCTTGGTCGGATTCAATGGATGTCCTCGGTGGTGGCCCGCAAACAAAAAACGCTCATCGGGCGATGAGCGTCAATTGCCGCGGCATCAGTGGGAATTACTTGCGCAGACTGAGCCGCTCGATGATCGAGCGGTACTTGTCCGCATCCGTGCGCCGCAGGTAGTCGAGCAGCTTGCGGCGCTGCGACACCATCTTGAGCAGCCCGCGGCGGGAATGGAAGTCCTTGACGTGCGACTTGAAGTGGCCGGCAAGGCTGTTGATGCGCTCGGTGAGCAAAGCGACCTGGACTTCGGACGAACCGGTGTCTTTGCCGCTACGCTGGTACTGCTTCACGACTTGCGCTTTCTGCGCAACCTGCAATGCCATCGCTTTCTCCTACGCTCTTCCTTGGGTAAGCCGGCATTTTAGCCGAGAGGCCCGGCCGCTCACAAGTTTTTTGGATGTTTTTCAGCCGCTTGCGCGGACTCCGGCAGGTGCGCGACCAGGCGACGGGGGCGCAGTTCGCCGAGAGCGCCGGCATCGCCGATGCCCAGCAGGCCGCCTTGCGCCCGGTACACGCTGCAGCAGCCGGCCGGTGCGTTTTCCAGCTGGATCGCCTGGCCCTGCGCGAAACGCTCGGCCAGCGGGGCCGCGAGGTCCACCCGCGGCAAATCCGCCAACAGGCGCTCCACGGGCAGCAGCAGGCCGTCGCGCCCGGCCGGGGTCGCGAGCTCCAGCCGCTCGAGGGTCAGCGCATCGGCGATGCGGAATACGCCGGCCGCCGTGCGCCGCAGTGCCGAAAGGTGGGCACCGCAGCCCAGTGCCAGGCCCAGGTCTTCCACCAGGGTGCGTATGTAGGTGCCCTTGCTGCAGCGGACCCGCAGGTCCAGGCGCTCGCCCTCGAAGCGCAGCAGCTGCAGTTCGTGGATCTGCACGCGACGCGCGGCGCGCTCCACGCTGCGTCCCTGCCGGGCGAGGGCGTAGAGGGGTTGCCCCGCATGCTTCAACGCCGAGTACATGGGCGGCACCTGCTCGATGGATCCGCGCAGGCGCGCCAACGCCGGCTCAATGGCGCTCTCGGGCACGTCGACCGGCCTGCGCTCGAGAACGTCGCCCTCGGCGTCCGCGGTGGTGGTGGTGATCCCCAGGCGCGCGCTCGCCAGGTATTCCTTGTCCGCGTCGAGCGCGAGTTGGGAGAACTTGGTCGCTTCGCCGAACAGGATGGGCAGCAAGCCCGAAGCGAGCGGATCCAGCGTGCCGGCATGGCCGGCCTTCTGCGCCTGGTACAGCCGCTTTGCCGCCTGCAGCGCGGCGTTCGACCCCAGACCAACCGGCTTGTCGAGCAGCAAGACGCCGTCGAGCCGGCGGCGCATCAGCGCTTGGGAAGGACGCTGTCGATCAGCTGCGACAGGTGCGCACCCCGTTCCACCGATTCGTCGTACTTGAAGCGCAGTTCCGGGGTGGTGTAGAGCTTGATGCGCTTGGCCAGCCTGCTGCGCAGGAACCCGGCCGCCCGTTGCAAAACCTTGCCGGCCGCTTCGGCCTGGGCACGCTCGAGGCAGGTGAAGTACACGATGGCATGCGACAGGTCGGGCGAGGCGTCGACCGAAGTCAGCGTGACCAGCGCGAGTCGCGGATCCTGCAGTTCGCGCCGGATGACCTCGGCAAGGTCGCGCTGGATCTGGTCGGCGACCTTCTGCGGCCGGCCCCTACTCACGAAGGGACCCTCGCCTCGCTCACAGCGTCCTGGCCACCTCGAGGACTTCGAACACCTCGAACTGGTCGCCTTCCTTGAGGTCCGAGAAGTTCTTCAGCGACATGCCGCACTCGAAGCCGGCCTTGACCTCGCGCGCGTCGTCCTTGAAGCGCTTGAGCGAATCGATCTCGCCGGTGTGGATCACCACGCTCTCGCGCAGCACGCGCACCTGGGCGCTGCGCTTGACCAGCCCGTCGACGACGTAGCAGCCGGCAACGGCGCCGACCTTGGAGATGCGGAACACCTGCCGCACCTCGACCGTGCCGAGGATCTGCTCCTTCTTCTCCGGCGTGAGCATGCCGGAGAGCGCGGCCTTGATCTCGTCCACCGCCTCGTAAATGATGTTGTAGTAGCGCACGTCGACGCCGGCGCTCTCGATGAGCTTCCTCGCGGTGGCGTCGGCGCGGGTGTTGAAGCCGATGATCACCGCGTGGGCGGCCAGCGCGAGGTTGACGTCCGACTCGGTGATCCCGCCCACGCCGGCGTGCACCACGCCGACCTTCACTTCGTCCGTGGACAGGCGCGTCAGCGCGTGCACCAGGGCTTCCTGCGAGCCCTGCACGTCGGCCTTGATCACCAGCGAGAGCACCTTGTGGCCGCCCTCGCCCATCGTCTGCAGCAGGTTTTCCAGCCGGGATGCCTGCTGCTTGGCCAATTTCACGTCGCGGAACTTGCCCTGGCGGAAGAGCGCAATTTCGCGCGCCTTGCGCTCGTCGGTGAGCGTGCCGAGCTCTTCGCCCGCATTGGGCACTTCCGACAGGCCCTGGATCTCCACCGGGATCGACGGTCCGGCGCTCTCCACCGGCTGGCCGTTCTCGTCGAGCATGGCGCGCACGCGGCCGGAGACCGGGCCGATCAGCACCACGTCGCCGCGTTTCAGCGTGCCGGACTGCACCAGCACCGTGGCCACCGGGCCGCGGCCCTTGTCCAGGCGTGCCTCGATCACCACGCCCCGCGCCGGCGCGTCGATCGGCGCCTTCAGCTCGAGCACTTCCGCTTGCAGCAGGATGTGTTCGAGCAGCGTGTCGATGCCCTGCCCGGTCTTCGCCGATACCGGCACGAAGGGCGCATCGCCGCCGAATTCCTCCGGCACCACGCCGTGCTGCAGCAGTTCCCGCTTGACCTTCTCCTGGTCGGCTTCGCCCTTGTCGATCTTGTTGATCGCCACCACCATAGGCACATCCGCCGCCTTGGCATGGTTGATGGCCTCGATGGTCTGCGGCATCACGCCGTCGTCCGCGGCCACCACCAGGATGACCAGGTCGGTGACCTTCGCGCCGCGGGCACGCATCGCCGTGAACGCCTCGTGGCCAGGGGTATCGAGGAAAGTGACCACGCCGCGCGGTGTTTGCACGTGGTAGGCGCCGATGTGCTGGGTAATGCCGCCCGCCTCGCCTGCCGCCACCTTGGTGCGGCGGATGTAGTCGAGCAGCGAAGTCTTGCCGTGGTCGACGTGGCCCATCACCGTGACCACGGGCGGGCGCGGCTCGCCCACTTGTTCCTCCGGCGCGCCGCCCGCCAGGTAGGACTCGGGATCCTCCAGCTTGGCCGCTCTCGCCTTGTGGCCCATCTCCTCGACCAGGATCATCGCCGTCTCCTGGTCCAGCACCTGGTTGATGGTCGCCATGGTGCCCAGCTTCATCAGCGCCTTGATGACCTCCACCGCCTTGACCGACATGCGGTGCGCCAGGTCACCCACGGTGATGGTTTCCGGGACCGCGATGTCGCGCGTCACGGGCTCGGTCGGCGGGCTGAACGTCTGCTGCTCCGCCGCTGCGGCCCCGCCCCGGTGGCGCGAACCGCCCCGCGCATGCCAGCCCGCGACGCCGCCGCCCATGTCGCCGCGCGTCTTGATGGTGCGCCGGCGCACGGAGTCGTCGCGCATGGTGGTCGTCGGCTTGGCCTTCTTCGCCTTCTTGTCGACCTTGGCTTCGCCCGCCTTCGGCGCGTGCAGCGTGCCCTCCACGACCGCTCCGGCAGGCGCCTGCGCCTTCTCGATCACCGCCTGGGCTTCGCGCGCGGCGGTCTTCTGCTCCGCCTCGCGGCGCTCGCGCTCCTGCTTCCCGCGCACCTCGGCCGCCTGCAATTCAGAGAGCTGCTCGTGGCGGCGCGCTTCCTGCTGGCGCGCTTCGCGTTCCTTGGCGTCGATCGTCGGTGCCGCTGGCGCCGCAGGCGCCGCCACTGGCGGCGGCGCGACTTCCGCCGGCGCCTCGGCGGCCGCCGCCTCGGAGGGGTCGCGCTTCACGAACACGCGCTTCTTGCGCACCTCCACCTGGATGGTGCGCGCCTTGCCCGAGGTGTCGGACTTCTTGATGATCTCGCTCGACTGCTTGCGCGTGAGCGTGATCTTGTTCTTCGGCTCCACCGAGCCGTGGGACTTGCGCAGGTACTCCAGCAGCCGGGACTTGTCCACCTCGGTGAGCGAGTCGTCGGCGGCGCGCTTTTCCACGCCGGCGGCGCGCAGCTGTTCGAGCAGCACCGAAGGCGGCATCTTCAGCTCGCTGGCGAACTGGGAAACGCTGGTCAGCGCCACGTTATTGGGCCTCCTTGGCCTGCGTCTTCGCTTCCGCCTCGAACCAGTGGGCGCGCGCCGCCATGATCAGCCCCTTGGCACGCTCGCCTTCGATGCCGGTCATCTCCGAGAGCTCGTCGACCGCCAGGTCGGCGAGGTCGTCGCGGGTCTTCACGCCGCCTTCGGCGAGCTTCGCCGCCAACTGCGTATCCATGCCCTCCAGCTTGAGCAGGCTCTGGTCCACGCCTTCCATCTGCTCCTCGCTCGCGATCGCCTGCACCAGAAGCGCATTGCGCGCCCGGCTGCGCAATTCGTTCACCGTGTTCTCGTCGAACGCCTCGATCTCCAGCATCTCGTTGAGCGGCACGTAAGCGATCTCCTCCAGCGTGGAGAAGCCTTCCTGGATGAGGATGTTGGCGACTTCCTCGTCCACGTCCAACCGCTGCATGAAGAGCTCGCGCACGCGCGTGGACTCCTCGGTCTGCTTCTTGGTGGACTCTTCCTCGGTCATCAGGTTGATGGTCCAGCCCGTGAGTTCGGAGGCCAGACGCACGTTCTGCCCGCTCCTGCCGATGGCGATGGCGAGGTTCTCCTCGTCCACCACCACGTCCATCGAATGCTTCTCCTCGTCCACCAGGATCGAGCTGACCTCGGCGGGCGCGAGCGCCCCGATGACGAACTGCGCCGGATCCGCCGACCACAGCACGATGTCGACGCGCTCGCCCGCCAGTTCCTGCGTCACCGCCTGCACGCGCGAGCCGCGCATGCCGACGCAAGTGCCGATCGGGTCGATGCGCCGGTCGTTGGTGTGCACCGCGATCTTGGCGCGCACGCCCGCATCGCGCGCCGCCGACTTGATCTCCAGCAGCTTTTCTTCGATCTCCGGCACTTCCAGCTCGAACAGCTTCATGATGAACTGCGGCGCGGTGCGCGAGAGCACCAGCTGCGGGCCGCGCGCGCCACGGTCGATCTTCGACACCCAGGCGCGCACGCGATCGCCCACGCGCAGGTTTTCCTTCGGGATCATGTTCTCGCGCGGCAGCAGGGCTTCCAGGCGGCCGGACTCGACGATGGCGCTGCCCCGCTCCATGCGCTTCACCGAGCCGGTCACCAGCTCGTCGCCGCGGGCGAGGAAGTCGTTGAGGATCTGCTCGCGCTCGGCGTCCCGGATGCGCTGCAGGATCACCTGCTTGGCGGTCTGCGCGCCGATGCGGCCGAAGGGCACGTTCTCGATCGGCTCCTCGATGTAGTCGTCCATCTTCGCGTCGGGCTTCTTCTCCTGCGCCTCTTCGAGCGAGGTCATCTGCGCGACGTTGTACTCGGGGGTGTCGTCCGGCACCACCTTCCAGCGGCGGAAGGCCTCGTAGTTGCCGGTGTTGGTGTCGATGGCGACGCGCACGTCGACGTCCTCGGTGAAGCGCTTCTTGGTGGCCGAGGCGAGCGCCATCTCCAGCGCGCTGAACACCACGTCGCGATTGACGTTCTTCTCGCGCGCCAGCGCGTCCACCAGCAGCAGAATTTCCCGGCTCATCTTTGCTCCAAGCTCAGTGTTCTGGAACGAGCCGCGCCCGGTCCATGCCCTCCAGTTGCAGTGCCACCGCCGCCCCGTCCACTTCGACGGTCGCCGTGGTGCCTTCGATCCCCTTCAGCAGGCCGATGTAGCGCCTGCGCCCGCTCGCATCGGCGAGGCGCATCCTTACGTCGACCTTCTGCCCGGCGAAGCGCGCGAAATCCGCGGCCTTGCGCAGCGGCCGGTCCAGGCCCGGCGAAGACACTTCCAGCCGGTCGTAGTCGATGCCCTCGACCTCCAGCACCCGCGAGAGGTGGCGGCTCACCGCCGCGCAGTCCTCCAGCGTGACGCCGCCGGGCTTGTCCATCAATATGCGCACAAAACGGCCCCGGTTGGACACTTGCGCGTCCACCAATTCGAACCCCATCCCGGTGACGGTGGGTTCCAGAATGCCTTCCAGCGTAGGCGACAAAGATGCGGCCACAAACAAAAAATGGGCCGAAGCCCATCCACATGAAACGGCTTGAAGTTTAAACGCTTTTTGCCGTTTTCACAATCTCCGCGACGCTTTT
>Ga0184628_10000555_pt1 | contig 19831 bp, 27 predicted proteins | sample PLM4_5_b1_FD_133149 | JGI IMG/M metagenome (GOLD analysis project Ga0184628, IMG submission 133149) | Groundwater sediment microbial communities from an aquifer in East River, Colorado, USA - PLM4_5_b1 | ecosystem: Environmental > Terrestrial > Soil > Riparian zone | place: USA: East River... | reverse complement strand
CCCATTCTCGATGCACTGGCTCGGCTGGAACGTGTGCAGACAGGTGCCGAAGGTGGTCATGCGCAGGTGCTGGACAACCGTGCAGCCGAAGCTGCAAGGCGTCAACAGATCACGCTCGGGTTCGGGTTTGTTAGCGTCGCCATTGTGGTTTCCAGCTTCATCATCAGCAACCTTGTCAAGTAATAGAGCTCGGGTGTCGGTGCACGTGCTATAGGACGAGCTACAGTTCCGCCCTATGCCTGCAACTGAGTACGGTGGAGACCCACAACAGAACGGCGTTCAACCGCCCCCGCACGTTCCCACGCCGAGTGAGCGCCTGAGCTTGCTGTACCGCACGGGTGATGAAAGCGGTGTGAGCTCCGACGACCCGAACGGTGATGTGTGGATGGGCTTGCGTAGTGCAGAGACGCAACGTGCTGAGCGTGCAGCCGCTGGTCTGTTTGATGTTGGGCAGGAATGGGAGCGCCTAACTAGTGAAGGCGAAGCTGCGGTCAGTGATCTTCCGTCCGGTGCGGAGACGCAGTAGTGGCCAAGGCTGCAACTGAAGGAGAGATCGTTCGCAGGCGGCGCAGCGTCAGTGTCAAGCACTTGAAGTGGAAGAAGGAACAAGGAGCTCTCCATGGTAAAGAAAGGGCGCTGATCCGCATGGGCAAGGCTGCAACAGATGTCATGATCGGCAGCGACGACCTGAGCGACTGGAGTGACGAGGAGCTCAAGCGAGGCCGACGAGCCGGTAAGGGCGGCATCTTTCGTGGTCCGGACCCGGTAGCGGTACCTCGGCAGTGCATGACTGAGCTCGCACGACGCATCATGGAACAAGCGCAGGATGTGTTGCGTACGTCGTTGGTGGAAGCAGTAACGGCGCTCACTGAGATCGCAACGAACGGTGACTACGAAGCCAAGGACCGAGTGCGTGCCATTGGCATGGTCATGGACCGTGTGATGGGCAAGGACGCACAGAAGGTTCAGCTAGACGTGGAGGTGCCGTGGAAGGTTGCGCTCCGTGGTGCAATCGTCAGCGTGCCTGTTGAGGATACGGAGGTGGCAGACGGTGAGTGAAACCCTGAGCCGTGTCAGCGTTGATTCGCCGGAGGTGCAGCTACGTATTGACAAGAACTCTGACTGTGACTTCGATGTCAAGTGGTATCAGTCTGATGGTGAAACACTCGTGCCCATGGACTCCATTGAAGGATGGGTTGCCGAGAAGTACGACAGTGTGGATCTCGTTGCTGACCTGAGCACTGGCACGGGCTACGCAACCATTGTGAATGGCGTTGCGCAGGTGCGCATCCCGGGGGCTGACACTGCGGATATGGACTACCTAGAACGTGGCGTCTGGGAGATCATCGGTATAGCTGCGCTGAGCGGTCAAAGGAAGAAGCTAGCCGGTGGTCCGGCCATAGTGCGGGAGGACGTGTGAGTGATCAAGTAATCATCAGCAACGGTGGTGATGTCATCGTGCTTGTGAGCAGTGGCGTGAAGGGTGATGCTGGCCCGCAAGGACCGGGCGGTGGTGCAGCCGCAAGCTTCACGTTCAGTCAGGTGTCCGCTCAGTCGGATTGGGCCATCAACCACGGGCTCGGGTTCAACCCTGCGGTTACGGTCATCAATAGTGCCAGTGGCAATCCAGTTGTTGGGCAAGTGGTGTACACCGATATCAATACGCTCCATGTGCTGTTCGACTCTCCAGTCGCTGGCACTGCGTATCTGTCCTGAGGAGGGCATTGTCACATGGCTATTGACCAGAGACGAACCATTGACTTCGGAAGCGGCCCACAGAAGGTCACGGGTCTTCCGACACCGACATTGGCAAGTGATGCAACGCCAAAGTCCTACGTGGACGCAGCCATTGCAGGATTGAGTTGGAAGCAAGCGGTACGTGCAGCAACAACTGCGAACGGCACGCTTGCTTCGGCGTTCCAGAACGCCGCTGTGATTGACGGCGTCACACTGGCCACCGGAGACCGTATCCTGGTGAAGAACCAGACCACCGGCTCGGAGAACGGCATCTACACCGTGAATGCCAGCGGTGCGCCTACCCGTGCCACCGATGCGGACAGCGGTACTGAGCTCGTGAACGCAACGGTGTTCGTGAGTGAAGGCACCACGCAAGCGGACACGTCTTGGACGCAGTCCACCAACGCACCCATCACGCCGAACACGACGTCGCTGGTGTTCGTGCAGATGGGCTCGAGCTCGTCCATCGGGCGGTTCGCCCAGGACATTGGCGACGGCTCCTCCACGTCCATCGCAGTGACGCACAGCCGAGGCACCAAAGATGTTCAGGTCTGCGTGTACCGCACGACAGGTAGCTTCGACGAAGTGGAGTGCGAGGTTCAGCACACGTCAACTTCGGTGGTGACGTTGCTCTTCGACACGGCTCCCACCACGAACCAGTACCACGTCGTAGTGATCGGCTGATCCGTGGCACGTGACATCCGGACGTCCATGGATGTGTTCGGCGTGCTTCGTCGATGGAGAGCCGGAGCGTTTCATGTTGTCCTCGACGAAGACCAAGTGATAGATACTGCGAGCCTGCCTCCGGCTACTGAACCGACCGGAGCAGAACTGGTTCCTGCTTCGCAGTCTTCGGCTGGAGTAGCGTTCACCACTGACCAACTTGCAACGAACCCTGGGGATTTCTTCTTAGGGTTAGACCGCACCCGATGGAGAGACTTTGAAGACTTTGAGTCGTTCTCAACCACGATCACGGCAACGGGTGTTCTGGTAGCGGCAGGAAATAGATGGGGCGTAGAGCTCTCTGGAACCGGAGCTCAGGTTGTGCAAGCTCACGCTTCTGATTTCTTACCGGGCATAGCCTCCGTTGAAACTGGAACCTTGGCCGCTGGAAGATGTGCGGTCAAGCCCTTCTCCATCGTGAGTTGGAACTATCAGCAAACGGAAAAGGGTTGGTTCGCCTGCCGAGGAAAGATCGTGACGTTGTCCGACGCCACTAATCAGTTTGAAGTGCGGCTCGGGCTCATTAGTAGCTTCGCTGCGGCACCGACTGATGGATTGTTTTTCCGGGCCACTCATGCCAACACGGTTGGCGGAACGGGTCATTGGGAAGCGGTGAACATGGATGATACTTCGAACATCACTGCGGCTGATACGGGTGTTGCCATAGACACGAACTACCACGAGTTCGCCATCTATCACGACGGGGCAACGGCTCACTACTACATCGATGGTGCGGAGGTTGCAACGCAGTCAACGAACCGGCCTGACAACGCCACTGGCCTCATTCCGGGAGCCGGTATCTTCAAAGGAGCCTCGACAACTTCTCGACAGTTCAGAGTTGACTTCATAGAGGCTGATATTCCGTGTACCACGTTCCGTGCTGCGGGCGCAGTCACCACTAAGACACGATGAAGACTCTCTCCCTCGGTGGCAAGCCGCTACGAGTAGGTGGTCAACTGTCGTCTCACAAGGAGTGGGCCGAGATCCTTCCTTGGACGCACTCTTGGGATGCTGCGGACGCTGTTCTTTACGTTCCAAGTGCGAGTGAACAGTCTGCATTCTCGATAAATGCTCTGCCACGCATTGCCTCCATTCCTGATAGAGGTAGTGGTGGTCGGCCTCTCGTGAAGGACGCTGGTGCCTTCGGTGTTCCAACGGGTTCTCCCGCCAACATTCCCGGGCCTCTACCGATTGCATCATCGGCAAGGTTCGGCGGGAGACCTGCGTGGCGTCACGATCGTGTTAGCACGGGGTTCTATGGCGATTACTCGTTGTTGAGTGCTTGCATTGACCCTTGGAACTCGGCTACTTGGTTCAATCCTCCAAACGGTTACGCCGTTCCCTATCTTGTTGCGCAGCTTTATTGCCTTTCAGATGCTCCTCCGGGAAGTGTGGCCGCTGCGTTGGACTCGATCAGAGGAGATATCGGCACTGGCCCTACGCATCATGCGAGCAATCAAGGTGGCGGTGCAACAACACACTGGACAGTTTCATGTTGGAGTGGCAACTCTCCCGGAGCGATCATAGATTCAGGGCACGACTCAAGCGTCAATGAGACAGTGCTCTTGCTCACCAGTGTTGCTAGTGGTGCTGGCGCATCTTCTTTCGGGGTCTACTGGAGAGATGAGGGTGGAGTATTTCGCTCTGTTTCTCCTACCGGAACCCTTACTGAAGAACCTTATCTTGAAACTTTCTGCGGCTGGGTTCACTCTGGCTATTACTCCGCCGTAGGAATCAAGCTCGGCACGCCTACGCTGAGTGATCTTCTCGCAGTTATCAACTGGTCAACCCCGCACTTGACGCCACGTGGCGCAAGTTCTGCCGAGCCAGTAACGGAAGTGTTCTTCGATGATTGGGAGACAGGTGACAACTCGAAATGGGTGACTGTGACAGGTGCTCCGCCGGTGAGCGGGGCTAGCGCACTTACCGGAAGCAACGGCGTACGCCTGAGCCCGGCCCTGAGCGACAAGTCCTTGGGCACTTCCACGACCAAGTGGACGCAGAGCGGCAGGCCGTACTTCAGCTTCGTCGGGCGTTTTCGCATGAACGCTTTGCCAGCGGGCGGAACGACGGCAAGCTTGTTCACTATTCAGAACGTTCTGCAGGCAACGAACGTGGACCTCTTCATCGAGCAGGCTTCTGGACGGTTGTACGCCGATCTGCAAGGTCCAGTGGAGATCATTGACACCGGAATCACTCCGGTCGTTGGTCAGTGGTACACGGTGCAGATGAAGGGGTACTTCGGATCATCTACGTACTGGCTGGATCTCAAGATCAATGGAATACAGTTCAATAGACTGTTGTCTCTCGGACGCACGGCTACTTCTACTCGTGCGTTGCGCATGGGGCCAGTTGGACTCACGAACCAGACGTGGGAAGCAGACTTCGACGACGTCAAGATTGTGGTTGACAATGTGGCACAGGGTTGGATTACTTGAGGAGCTCGAATGGCAACTAGTTCAAGCGATGTCACACACACCACCGGACCCAACAACCCGCTCAACAACGCGGCGCCACGCAATGTCAAAGAAGCGTTGCAGAATCAGGTCTACTGGAACGCCATCCTCGGCGCAGTGATCGACGGGCTGAAGGAACAGATCAAGGGACTGACAGAGCAGGTCGCTGAGCTCCAGAACCGCCCGACGCCAGTCGACGGACTGCCGGGGGCTGACGGACTGCCGGGCCTGAACGCTTACGAGATCGCAGTGCAGCTTGGTTTCGTCGGCACCGAGGAGGAGTGGATTGCTTCGCTCAAGGGTGTGCCCGGAGATCCAGGTGAGGCGAGGGAGATCAAGATCGAAGACCTTCCTTACGGTGTGATGACGTACTGCGAGTGGGACAGTGTGAAGGGCGAGTTCGGAGCACGACCTCTGGTCAAAGCTGGTTGGTATCAGCGTGTTCAGTATTTCGGTCCGCTTGAACAGAACGGTGTTAACGACCGAGGCGAGTCCGGCCCGATTGACGGTTGGGTGAAGACGACGGGCGCTGGTGGGCAGGATGCACTCCAATGACTGTAGAGGCTCCTCGTCTTACGGGTACAACTCGGTACGTCGAATGGCACCAGCGCAGTGAAGACGGCAGCATGGTGAAGTCACCGATCCATGGCCGAGTCACTCGCTACATCGCTACGCCTTACACGGGTCAGTCGGGACCGTACAAGCCGATTCCAGTGACGATGTTTGCTCCACTCAGTTGCCACTCCACCGTGCAGCACACCGTGCGAACGATCGAGTCGTTCCTCGCCAAGGGCGAGGTTCTGCACGGAGATGGGGTTACCGATGACACGGTTGTCATGAACGCATGCTTGAGCCGTGCTGTGCGGATGGCTGAGAAGTTGAACAGCGAGCTCGTTGTCAGCTTGACTCGCATCTACTTGTGCGACGACACATTGATGCTTGCAATGTGGCGGGCAGCGCCGAACAGTCCAGGCAAGGTGGTGCCTATCGTTCCGATGGTTGGTCTGCAGATCACCGGACCGGGCCGCACAGTGCGCACGTACAACGACTGGTCACGACGCATGACCGCAGGGTTGCCGGTGGAGTCGTGCTGGCAGGCAGTGTTGGCTCGCCGATTGAAGTTCCAAGCCTTTGGTATCACCGGCTTCCGGCAGAACGGAGCAAGGACAAAGAACAAAGAAGTTGAAGGAGAACGTGGTATCTTCTTGATCTCTTGCCAAGACGTAGAGGTCACGGAGATGGATATCACCAACACGATGGGTGATCACGTCAGCTTCGGTAGCAATCCCTACGCCGTGGACGCAGCAACGAAGCGTAACAAGAACGTGCGGCTATACGGTGGCCATTGGAAGAACAGTGGTCGGCTCATGTTAGAGCCGCTGTGCAGTGACTTGGATGTGTACGGCATCCTCTGGGAAATCTGCGCAGCCTCAGTGATGGACATCGAGGTCACCGGCAATCCATGGCAACCGCAGGACCCGGAGAACGGATTGCACCGCATCCGTGTCAGCCACGTGATCCATCACGATCGTGACGGTAATCACGGCACGTTCATGCACATCCCGGCCATCGGCAGCGGTCCCGCTGGGTCGCTCGGCAACTCACCGAACACTTATGATCTCGAGGTGGCTTACTGCGTGCGCTACGGCGGACCCATCGGCTTCGTCGCCGGCGGCGACAGCGCTCACAACACAGCGGAGCATGACGATTGGACGATGGCCGGATTCTCTTGGCACGGACATGTCTGGTCCGGCAGTGCTTCGGGTCTGGGTAGTGGTGTTGATCTCAGCTACTGCAGAGGCGCTGAGGTCTACGACAATCACGGACCCTTGACGCATGGCAGTGGATTCAGCACACCGTCTGTCGGGACGCAGATCAAGTTGAACAACGTGTGGAAAGATGGCGACCGCAACACACCTGGCACGAAGCTGTTCACAGACGCTGATTACATTCGGGCCAACCCTGGCGTCTTTGTGAACCCTCGCCAGTACGATCAGCCAGTAGACAAGAGCTAGTTTCGGCATAGGAGGCCACAAGTGGGAGAGCGTGGAGACGCACTGCGCAAGGAAGCAAGCGAGCTCGCCGCCAGTGTGTACCTGCACCAGCGGGCAGCGGACTTCTGGACTGCGCTCAACGACAAGACTAGGGCTGCGGTGTTTGCAAAGGACATCGCAACCATTCCACCGACGGTGACGTGGTACTTGGCCATCGCTGCGGTGTTTGATATGCAAGATGACGTTCCGCCCGCAGAGAAGTGGACCATCATCAAGGACATGAAACTGGTTGACTTCGAAAACTGGGGTACGACAGCCAACTACGGCACCAACTCTGGTCAGAAGGAAGCCAGCGTCTCCTTGATGACCAACGCCACCGAGGATGCTGACGGCATCCACGTGTGGTTGCGCAAAGAGGACTTCACCCGTGCAGGAATGGACCCGTTGGTGGCGCACTACACGGGTGTACGCTTGCAGTCGAAGGACCATGAGGTTTGGGGACCGGGGCAGGCGCTGGAATGGGTCGGGCACGTAGGCATCGGCCGCTTTGCAGTGTGGAGCTCACAGTCCACGGTGTCCGGTGACGACAGCGAAATGGACATGATGGAAAGGTTTGTGTCGTTGGGCATGAACCGCTGGAACTTCATTGCCAAGTACCCGCCCGGCATCGTGCAGCACTACGTGGACACGCCGAGCACAGCGGACGAGCTCACGGTGCGTGTGGAATGGGCGTGCCCGGACAACCCGAACGACATTGTCATGTTCGTCAACGACCTGGAGGTCAATCGGGTTGCCAAGACATACATCACAAGCAATCGTCATCTGATCCGAGTGCAGGCTGCGTGCGGCGGCGTCAACGACCCCGTCCTTCCCGCAGACAGCGAGCTCCCGAGCGAGATGGTGGTGCACTACTTGCACATCTTGGAACCAGCGACGCCGTGACGCAGGTGCTCGTTCCAGCCATCAATCGTGACGCTGTTTGGCCTGCGCTCAAGTACAAGCCACACCGAGGCCAACGCCTGATCCACAGAGCCGCCGCACGGCATCGTGTGGCCGCTTGTGGACGGCGCTTCGGCAAGAGCACCATCGGCGGGCATGAGCTCGTGCCCGAGGCCATGCTGACGTACACGATGCTGGACGAGCTCGAGGACACCAGCAAGCGCAGGGAGTTCTGGATCGTCGGGCCGGAGTACTCCGACAGTGAAAAAGAGTTCCGTGTTGTCTACAACGACTTGTTGAAGCTGCGCTTTGCCTTTGACCATCCGGGCACATACAACAATGCCGAGAGCGGGGATATGCATATCTCACTCTTCGGCGGGCGCTATCAGGTTCATGCCATGAGCGCCAAGTATCCAGGTACTTTGGTCGGTGAAGGTTTGACTGGTGTCATCATGGCTGAAGCGGCCAAGATGAAGCAGTCTGTTTGGACGAAGTACATTCGCCCCACCCTCGCAGACCAACGTGGCTGGAGTTTGTTCAACTCCACGCCCGAAGGAAAGAACTGGTTCTACGAGCTCTACATGCGTGGGCTTGATCCGGCGTCGCCGGCGTGGCAGTCTTGGAGGATGCCAAGCTGGATGAACGATGTTGTGTTCCCGGGCGGACGGCACGACCCGGAAATCCTCGACATGGAAAAGGACATGAGCGAGGAGCGCTTCAATCAAGAGATTGGAGCTAGCTTCACTGAGTTCGTGGGCCGAGTGTTCAAGGACTTTGATGAAGAAGTGCACGTTAAGTCGTTGGCATACGACCAGCGTTACCCCGTGTACCTCGCAATGGACTTCGGCTGGACCAACCCGTTCGTTTGCTTAGTGATCCAAGTTGACGTGTGGGATAACATCTACGTGCTCGGCGAGTACCGTGTCACGCACAAGGACATCAATGACATCGCCGATGATCTCAAGGGCATCCCGGTCATCATGCGAGCAAAGACAATGTTCACGGACCCGGAAGCACCCGGCGACGCTGCCGTGCTGACTAAGAAGCTGCAGATTCCTGTCGGTGGGTTCTGCGGAGGGGAGTTGAAGTGGCGTCTGGAGCTCATCCGGCAATCCTTGAAGGTGTTGCCTGAACATGGCCCAGAGGATCAGAAACAGCCGAAGCTATTGGTGGACCGCTCGTGCCGTGAGCTCATCCGGGAGATGCTGGACTACCGCTACCCGGAGACGAAGGAAGAAAGTCTGGCGGAGCCGAAGGAAAACCCGCTGAAGAAGGATGACCACGGACCGGAGGCGCTCGGGCGCTTCATGCGTGGGTATTACGGAGGACCAGGACAGGACAGCACAGCCAAAGGGCGTGCACGAGTACGAAAGGCCAACATCGGATGACTCAAATCCTGCCGATCAATATGTTTCCAGTAGTGAAGCACATGGTTGCCGGTGTGCACGACGGTACGTGGGACGTGAAGAACGCAGCCGGTGCAGTGCAAGCCAACTTCGCAACGCAACCGCTAGCGGCGGCAGACAGCGTTGCTCGGAACAAGGTGCTCAGTGGGCACTAGCATTGCCGACAATCATTTGATCTTGGACCCGGAGGACGAGCAGTGACACAAGTCATGGACCAATGGTCCACAGCGAAGCCGCTGTTCGGCACGGCTCCTTCATGGATTGCCGACGAAGAGACCAAGAAGCGCCTCCAAGCGTATGCGCTGTACGAGGCGATCTACTGGTGTGTGCCGGATACGTTCAAGACGATGGCACGGGGCAGTGAGACGAAGCCGGTGTACGTGCCCGCAGGGCGCACCATCGTGGAAACGCTTAACCGTTTCATGGCACCGAAGATGCGCATCGTGCCGGACCCTGCCTTTGGTACCGGCAATGACGTGGAGCTCGCTAACCAAGTGATGACGGACTTCACACGCCGTGAGCGTGTGTACAGCAAGTTCAGCTCGAACAAGCGTTACGGCATCATGCGTGGCGACTGGATGTTCTACCTCTACGCTGACCCGGCCAAGCCCGCTGGCTCACGCATCTCCTTCTTTGAGTTGGACCCCGGAACCGTGTTCCCAATCTACGACACGGTGAATCCGAACGACATCATCGGTTACCACGTGGCCAGCCCGACGTTCACGAGCGACGGCAAGGACGCAGTGCGTAGGTTGACGTACTTGAAGACAACTCTCACGAGCGGACCGAGCCCCATCGCTGTGGAAGAGGCGTTGTACAAGCTTGATAAGTGGGGCGGACCAGGCATGAACGAAGACGACGCCGAAGTGCTGGAGGTAACCATCCCAGCCTTCCAGTTGCCTGCGCCGATCGATGACTTGCCCATCTACCACATCCAGAACTTCAACGAGCCCGGCAGCGTGTGGGGTTCCAGCGAGATGCGTGGTGTTGAGCGCATGTTGGCCGCAATCAATCAAGGAATCAGTGACGAGGAGCTCTCGCTGGCACTGGACGGGCTCGGTGTCTATGCAACGGACGCAGGCACACCCGTAGATGCGGATGGCAACGACACCGGCTGGAACTTGGGGCCGGGCCGAGTGGTTGAGCTCCCGGACGGCAAGAGCTTGAGCCGTGTGACGGGTACGGCAACGGTTGAGCCCAGCCAAGCGCACTTGGCGTACCTGCACGCCGTGCTGGACGACGTGTATGGCATCTCAGACGTCGCCAAGGGCAGAGCAGACGTCACCGTGGCAGAGAGCGGTATCGCCTTGCTGGTGCAGCTAGGGCCGTTGCTTGCACACGTAGAGGAGAAGGAAGAGGTTGTCACTGACGTCTTCACCAATCTCCTGTTTAACCTTGCGAAGTGGTACGTCGCCTATGAAGGTGGCGCATTCCGTTCGCTGATGGACGTGACACGATGGATTCCGCAGTACGGACCCAAGATTCCGGAGAACCGGGCGCAGTCTTTGGCCGAGCTCGTTACCCTCGCTCAGTCCGTCCCGCAGATTCTGCCGATGAGCTATGTGCGTGACCGCTTGCGCAAGCTCGGGTATGAAGATCTGCCGGATGAAGATATCGTTGAGAAGCTCATTACTGCGGAGCAAGCTGCGGCGACTGACCTCGCCGGTGCACGCATTGATCAGGCGCTCACAACTATCGTTCCTGACACAGTTCCGCCCGCATGATCAGTCCGATAACCGCTCAGCGATGGGGATTGAGCCCACTTCGTATCGCCGATGGCATTACAAACAGAGAGCTCTCAAAGATTCTCAAGGAAGCCGCTGCGGATGCGGAGAGAATCATTGAACGCCAGCTACGAGGGAGCACTGCCGTCGGTGCGCAGGTGCGGCAGGCACAGTTACAAGCGGTTGTGAAGGGCATTCGCCCTATCAGCACGGACTTGTGGTCGCAGACTGGCAAGATCACACGTGTTGGAATGTTTGAAACTGCGCAAGAGGCGGCGGATCAGTCCATTGCGATGGACAAGATTGCCGGTATGCCTCGCCGACTAGTGAAGACGTATCAAGACGTCATGCACTTTGAGGCTACTCAGGTTGTGGAGGACATCCTGAGTCGGCATACGGATGGATTCACGCTTGCGGAGCGCATCTATCGGCACGGGCTACTGACAACGAAGCAAGTTGGTCACATCGTTGACAAGTCACTAGCCCTGCAACGCTCCGCTCGAGAGATCGCTCGGGAAGTGCGCAACCACTTCCTACCGAACGTGCCTGGTGGTACTAGCTATGCGTCAATGCGGCTGGCACGCACTGAGATCAACAACGCACATCACACAACGACCATTCGCATGGCTGCGGACAAGCCTTGGGTGCACGGAATGAAGTGGACACTGAGCTCCAGCCATCCACGCCCGGACCCTTGCGACGAATACGCAGGGCACAACGAGGGGCTTGGCACGGGCGTGTGGGAAGATCCGCCTTCTAAACCTCATCCTCAGTGTTTCTGCTATGTGACAGCGGTGACCGAGGACTCAAGTGTGTTCCTTCAGCGACTGTTCAATGGAGACTTCGATCGGTGGTTGAAGGATCATGAAAGCGAGTGACCATGAGTGCAAGTGTCGGCGACACGTGCTATAACTGATGACCATTGACCAGCGGTCAAGGAAAGGACAACAATGATCCCGTTCAGCCAGCGGCATACCTCCAACGTGTTCAACCTGCGTCACGCTTTCGTCTCCCAAGTTCCCTCCGCCGGAATGGCAGAGAAGGACGACAAGGACGAGGACGACACAGACGACACAGACGAGGGTGACGGGGACGAAGGCACTGGCGAAACCAGCGGTGACGCCGGTGAGAAAGTGGATAACCCGGAAGCACAGCGTCACGCAGCGGATGCGGCGAAACACCGCAACCGGGCGAAGCAACTCCAAGCGGAGTTGGATGAGCTTGCAGCGTGGCGTAAGGAGCACGAGGACGCTAACAAGACCGAGCTCGAGAAGTCACATGCAAAGACCAAGGAGCTTGAAGACAAGCTCGAAAAGTCCGATGCAAGGGTGCGCTCGAGTGCAATCCGGCTGGCGTTCTACGACAGCGGTGTCGGTGTTCAGTTTAAGAATCCCGCAACAGCGTTGCGCCTCTTGGACTTGGACGACATCGAGATCGACGACGAAGGCGAAGCTGACGTTGCCGAAGTCAAGAAGCGTGCAGAGGCGTTGCTGAAGGCGGAGCCTTACTTGGGCAAGGCGGACAGCGACGACCGGGAATCCGAAGGCAACGAACAACCGTCTGGACGTCCGCCCGCAAAGAAGAAGAAGGGCGACGAGAACCGTACGGAACTCGAGAAGAAGTTTCCGGCCCTCATGGGTCGTAGCTGAACAGGGAGAACACCTTGGCTCGGTACGACAAGTACGAACCGAAGTCCGGTGGGTTCCGTGCTGCCCTCAACGCAGACCAGTTGAAGACCAGCGGCGGATTGCCACTTGGCGTCGGGCTGAACACCACCGGCAAGGTCGTTGTTGGAGCCGGTAACACCGGCGTCATTGGCGTCCTTTGCACGACGAAGGACATGAAGGCTGGTGACATCGTCGATGTCATGACGCACGGAGATGTGGTGGAAGCCGCAGGGCTCACCGCAGGCACCGTGTACACAGCCAACACAACCACTGGTGTCATCACCAGCGGCGCTGCGTCCGCCACGCAGACACCCATCGGATTCACAGTCGAGGCAACTCGGCTCGTCATCCGTCGTGGTGTCCAGCCGTTCATCGGCACCTGAGGAGGTGGAACAGATGCACAAGGAATACTCGAAGAGTGGCTTGGTCGCAGTAACCAACGCACTCGAGTCCAGCGGTGCGTTCGACCTCCGGGAAGCGTTCGGCGCAATGACGCCGGAGCTCGGTGGTGGTGGAATGGCACAGGGCTACAACACCGAAGGCGATGTGCTCACTCAGACCATCGATGGTCGGGACCTCAACGAGCTCTGGAACGAGATCCAGCAAGGCCTCATGGCCTGGAACGCTGGCCGGACCCGGCTCGTGCAGGCACTGACCTTCCCGGTCACGTCTCCGATCGAAGAAGTCCCTCAGCTTTCGCTGGCTGACTTCGAAGAGGCGAGCGAGTACGGAGAGCCCATCGGTATCCGTGGTGGAGACTACTTTAGTCTCGGCTACGACTTCCGGTGGTACGACATTGCGGTGCGTTACACCTGGAAGTACCTGGCAGAAGCCAGTGCGGCTCAGGTGGCGACGTTGGCCAATCAGGTCTTGGAGGCGGACAACCGTCTCGTGTTCAACAAGATCATGAAGGCGATCTTCAACAACGTCAACCGGACGGCAAACATCCGTGGGAACAACTACACGGTGTATCCGTTCTACAACAACGACGGCACGGTGCCTCCGCAGTACAAGAACACAACGTTCTTGTCCACGCACCAGCACTACGTGACGTCGGGCGCTGCAACCATCGACAGCGGTGACCTGGACCAGATGGAAGTTCTGCTGAAGGAGCACGGCTATGGCCGTCAGGCAGGCTCCACGCTGATCCTCCTGTGCAACCCTGCGCAGACGGCAACCATTCGCAACTTCCGAGTGGCGACTGGTTCGTCCTACGACTTCATCCCGGGTTCGGGTCAGCCTCCGTGGCTGTTGCCCACCAACACGGGTGGCGTCGTGATCCCGCAAGGTGCAGGGGTTCCGCCCACCGTGAACGGGCTTGATGTCATGGGCCGTTACGGCTCCTGGCTGATCGTCGAAGAGGACTACATCCCAGCGGGATACATCCTCGGGTTCGCCACCGGCGGCGACAACAACGCTGTCAACCCTGTCGGTATCCGGGAGCACCAGAACACGGCGCTCCGTGGACTGCGGCTGGTGAAGGGCCGTGAGCCGGACTACCCGCTCATCGACTCCTTCTACAACCGTGGGTTCGGTACCGGCATCCGTCAGCGTGGTGCAGGTGCTGTGATGCAGATCACTGCGTCCGGCACGTACACCATCCCAACTGCCTACGTGTAACCCCGGAGTTGGCCCGGTGACCTTGAGTGTGAGAGCTCCTCGGTCACCGGGCCGACACACGACCCCTGAAGGAGGGTAGCAATGTCAAAGAAACTGGACGAGGACCGCACGGAATGGTCCGAGGAAGACATCCAGTACGCACACGATCGTTCGGTTGTCACGGCGGATGAGGCAAACGAGCTCCTGGAGCTCGTGGGCAGCGACTTCCGTTACGACACGGACCCCACAAGTGCGCCTCCTGCCAAGGGCGAGCCGGTGGGGCCGCTCGGTGGCAGTGCGCAAGCTGCAGAAGACAACTACGACGACATGACCGTTGCCGAGCTCAAAGAGGAGCTCGACAGCCAAGGCGTCGAGTACATGAGCGACGACCGCAAGGCCGATCTTGTCAGTCGTCTTCGCAACGAGCAAGTGAGTTGACGTGGCGAGCTCCGACGACATCGCAACAGTCCGCAAGAACACCAACGAGGTAACCGAGTCCAAGTGGACCGACACCACGTTGGATGGGCTCATCGACTCGTTCGGTGTCGCCGGAGCTTCCGCCAAGGTGTGGGAGCAGAAGGCAGCGGAAGCTGCAGAGCTCGTGAACACAACCGAAGCCGGTGCGAGTCACGCATACAGCGACCTGCACAAGCATTGCCTCGCAATGGCGGATTACTGGTACGACCAGCAATACGCAACGGACAACCCGACGCCCGTGCTTAACCGTGTGCGTGTGAAGCAGATCGAGAGGCAATGATGGCGCTGGACACCAGAATCCATCTGTTGCAGACACAGAAGTTTGTGTCAGAGCGGCCGGTGGACATTGTGGTGCAGCGCCGCCGTCGTCAGTCGGATGGCAAGGGTGGATTCAAGTGGGTTACCGGCTCCTCCCTCCCTCCGCAGACTGTGCGCAAGGTCGGCATCGGACGACTCAGCGCAACAACGGAACGCACTACTGCGGATGGCAAGGTTGTTGTTCCTAACGCCACGATCATTGCACTTCCTCAGATTGATCTCCAGCGTTACGACAAGTTTGAGATTGACGGCATCATGCATGAGGTAGTGGCAGTGAGTCGTCTTCCTGAGTGGCGTGTTAGCGCCGACGTCTATGAGGAGAGCTAATGGCCGGTGCTGCCAAGCTCATCTTCACGTTTGACTCGCTTACGCCCGGAATAGCGAAGGCACCGCTCAAGCTGGCCGGAGCACTGAAGGCATTCACCAGCTACCAAGCGGACAAGATTCAAGATCATATGCGCAACACTGCGCCGTGGACCGACCGCACCGGCAACGCACGTCAAGGACTGTTCGCCAAGGGCGTGAACGGTGCTGGAGAGAACGCCATCGTCATGTATCACACGGTTCCTTACGGCATTTGGCTGGAGGTGCGTCACAGCGGACAGTACGCAGTGATCACTCCGACGCTACAGCATGAAGGGCCACGTGTCATGACCGAGCTTCGTGCGTTGTTTGGCACGATGAACCGGGTGGCAGGCTGATGGACTGGCGGGGTTGGGCGTACGACGCACTTACGTTCTCCACTGCGATCACTGACGTGATTCCTGTTGAGAGCATCTACGGCAGCGGCGCTGTTGAAGCTGTGCCGGATGTGAAACCGTTCATGGTCATTCGCCTTGAGCTCCAGACGCCCGAGCTCAACCATGCGGATGCACCAGAGATCACAAGCCAGTTCATGAGCTTGTGGGTGCACGACGAGCCCGGCTCGTACGTACGCATCACAGAGGTGCTCGCTGTTGCTCGTGGCATACTCGTCGGGGCAGTGGTAGGGGCATTAGCGTGTGCGTGGCAAGGTGACTCGGGTGACCTTGCAGATGATACGTACAAGACAATCACCCGGAACTCAAGCTACCGGCTTCTTGGAGGTGTTTCGTAATGGCAGTTCTCGCTGTTGCGAGTCCGACATTGGCAGGAGCGACATTCACTGCGGTAGCTGCGGCTGGCGGTGGCGACTCGTTCCCCAACGACGGACTCACGTTTTTCTACGTCAAGAATGCAAGCGGTGCTTCAATCACGGTCACGTTCGACGCACTTGGTCCGACGGGTACGACCGGACCAGAAGCGAATGTTGCTTACAACGCTGACACGGCGGTTGTCGTGCCAGCGGCAGGGGAGCGGCTCATCGGTCCGTTCAAGGACTTCAGTCGATGGAATGATCCAAACGGACGGGTCGTCGTGACCTACTCCGGGGTCACCACGCTCACAGTCCTTCCGATCAAGGTGGTGTGATGAAGCTCAAGTGGACAGGTCCAAGCCGCACCATCCGGCGGATGTCTGCAGATGATTGGGAAGCGGCTGGTCTCGCCGGCGAAGCGCCCATGGAACTCGTCTGTGACATCGGCATGACGGATGCGCAACTGACAGTGGAAGTCAGCGAGCCTGCTGGCGCTGTGTTGTTGCGCTCGGAACCGGACAACTGGAAAGAAGTTGAGTCAGAGCCGGACAATGCAGGCTTCGTAGGAGAAGTCGCCGCAGACGACGAGCTCGAAGACAACGGCGGAGAGGCGTAGTGCAAGAGCTCCGTTGCGGTAGCCACATTCTGCACGGCATCCTCGAGGATGATCTCCTAGAGGTCGTGTGCAAGAGCCGGTGGTGTGGCAAGCGTGACGGAGTGGTTGTCCTGCATTACTTCAACAAATACACCGGCGATCTAGTGGAAACAAAGAAGTACTCGGAACCGAAGGAGGGTGCCAGAGATGGCTCTCGCTAGCAAGGCGTTGCCGTTCGGTATGCGTCAGATTCGTTTGACGCCGCTGAGCGCCGACGGGGTCACTCCGGGTGCCGCTGTCACGTTGCCCGCATCTCGCAAGCTCACCTTCGCAGAGGCTGAGGACTTCGAGGAGCTCCGTGGCGATGACGTCATCCAGGCGTCACACGGTTCCGGTCCGCACGTTGAGTGGGACCTGGAATCTGGCGGTATCAGCGTGGATGCGTACGTGGTTATGGCTGGTGGTGCTGTTGTCGCCTCAGGCGTCACGCCCAACGCCAAGAAGACGTACACCAAGCTGGAGACCGACTCCCGTCCATATTTCAAGATCGAGGGACGCTCGATCTCCGACAACGGTGGGGACTTCCACGTGCTCATCTACCGCTGCAAGGCTGACGGTTCGCTGGAAGGCGAACTCGCAGATTCCAGCTTCTGGCTGACGTCTGCTTCGGGCAAGGGCTACGGCTCGCTCGAAGTCACGCCGCTCGGTCGTGTGTACGACTTCATCCACAACGAAACTGCGGTTGTCATTCCGTAGTGCAAGCGCTCAGGAGCCCACAGGAGGCCAAACATGAGCAAGCCCAAGTCCAAGAAGCCGGTTACCAATGCAGCGGTCTGGAAGAAGACCCGAGCCGAGTTTGAACTTGAAGTGCCGTCCGGACACGTTGCGCTCGTGCGCCGTCCGGGCATGGAGGCATTCATCAAGGGCGGGCTCATTCCCAACAACTTGATGCCCATCGTTGAGCAAGCGATGAAGGGCGAGGTGACGGACGTCAAGGAAGTCATGGCACACGTGACCATGGAAGACCTTGAATCCATTACCGGGTTGTATGATCGTGTTGTGTTGTACTGCGTCATTTCACCCGAGCTCCACCCAGAGCCTGCGGAGGGCGAGGACCGGGACCCGGAGAAGCTTTATGTCGACGAGATTGAGATGGACGACAAGATGTTCATCTTCCAATGGGCGGTTGGGGGTACGTCCGACGTAGAACAGTTTCGTAAGGAACAGGCCGTTGCTGTTTCATCTGTTCCGGCAGGCGAAGCAGTTCCAGTGTCGCCCGAGCTCGCTGTTGCAGATCAGCAATAGCTACGTGGCGTATTGCTTCGACGAAGCGTGCGCTATGTGGGGCAACTTTATTGAGAACGAACTAGACCAAGTGGAAGGCAAGAACGCAAAGGAAACCAGTGGCCGCAGGCAAGTGCTGTTGCACCGTCTGTTGGAAGGTAATCCTGAGACAGCGAAGTATGCAACACCAGTAGCGACCACGAGGTAAGCGGATGCCTGATTACGATCTCGGTACAGCGAGGGGCAAGATCGTAATCGACTCTGGTGATGCTGAGGCTGCCTTTGCCAAGGCTGCCGTCGGTAGCGAGACCCTGCAGAAGAAGTCTGGCAGCGCAGCGAGCTCGCTGTTGTTGGTTGGCGGTGCAATGACAGCCGTCGGCGTTGCCGGGCTCGCAGGGTTCGGTCTTGCAATCAGCAAGGCTGCAACGTTTGAACAACAGATCAGCAAGATCGGTGCTGTCAGTGGCGCTACTGAAGACCAACTGGAGAAGGTGCGCAAGAAGGCGCTCCAGCTTGGTGCCGACACTGTCTTCTCGGCCGGAGACGCAGCTAACGCCATTGAGGAGCTCGTCAAGGCTGGGCTGACTGTAGAGGACGCACTGAACGGTGCAGCCGACGCCACCGTGGCGCTCGCAGCGGCCGGTGAGATTGACCTACCGCAAGCTGCCACCATCGCAGCCAATGCGATGAACCAGTTCAACCTGGCAGCGCAGGATCTCCCGCATGTTGCTGACTTGATCGCAGGTGCAGCGAACGCATCCGCCATTGACGTCAGTGACTTCGGTCTGTCGATGCAGCAAGCGGGTGCTACTGCGAACCTTGTCGGTCTGAGCTTCGATGATTTGACGCTGGGCATTGCTGCGCTGGGCAACGCAGGCATCCGAGGCAGTGACGCCGGTACATCGCTCAAGACGTTCCTCGCCAACTTGCAGCCGGTAACTGAGAAGCAGATCACTCTGTTCAAAGAGCTCGGGCTGGTCACCGAGGACGGCGCAAACAAGTTCTTCGATGCGTCGGGCAAGATCAAGTCGCTGCGTGATATTGCTGGTGAGCTCTCCACTGCGTTGGCAGGGCAGACCGAGCAACAGAAGGCACTCACACTCGAAACTCTGTTCGGTAGTGACGCCATCCGTGCAGCGGCCATCATCACCAACACCGGAGCCGAAGGCTTCGACAACTTGCAAGTGGCCATCGGCAAGGTCAAGGCCACCGACGTCGCTGCAAAGAAGATGGACAACCTCAAGGGGTCCATTGAGCAGTTGAAGGGTTCGTTTGAAACGTTGCTGATCACAGCCGGGACACCGTTCCTCGGCTTCGTGCGCAAGGTTGTGGACCACGTCACTGAGCTCGTGAATGCTTTCAGCAACATGAGCCCGGAAACACAGAAGAACGTGGGGCTGTTCCTCGCCGCAGCCGCAGCCGCACTCACGTTGGCCGGATCGCTGATTACTGTTGTTGGCTTCTTCAAGAAGTTCAGCATCGCAGCCGAGGCGCTGACGCCACTGTTGAAGTTCCTGTTCGCTCCGTTGCTGGCGGTGCTTGGTGCACTGAGCACTCCGGTGCTCATCGTCATCGGAATCATCGCCGCGCTTGTGGCCATCTTCGTGTTGCTGTACCTCAAGGTGAAGGCTGTACGTGACTTCATTGACGGGTTGATCGACACGGTCATTAAGTTCGGCAAGGCGTTCTGGGAAGCGGCGCAGCCCATCATCAACGGCATCATTCCGGCGCTGCAAGAGCTCGCAGATATGTTCATGCGGGACGTGGTACCGGCGCTGCAGACGGCAGTGGATGCGGT
>Ga0184628_10000554_pt1 | contig 19841 bp, 15 predicted proteins | sample PLM4_5_b1_FD_133149 | JGI IMG/M metagenome (GOLD analysis project Ga0184628, IMG submission 133149) | Groundwater sediment microbial communities from an aquifer in East River, Colorado, USA - PLM4_5_b1 | ecosystem: Environmental > Terrestrial > Soil > Riparian zone | place: USA: East River... | reverse complement strand
AGTGACCCTCACCGAAGCGCGGAACGGGTTCGAAGGCGAAGAGCGATTGACGGCAGCCGGCGTGGCGCTCGAGCTCGGTGGTCATCAGTCCGCCACGCTCGCAGGCGCCGACCTGATCGTCGCAAGCCCCGGCGTGCCGCTCGAACAGCCGGTGTTCGACGATGCGCGGCAGCGCGGCGTTGAGATCATCGGCGAGCTCGAGTTCGCGTGGCGATGGATTACCGGTCGCGTCGTTGCCGTGACCGGCACGAAGGGGAAATCGACGACGACGACGCTGATTGGGCGGATTCTCGATGCCGCGGGTGAGCCGGTCCTTGTTGGCGGAAACATCGGCACGCCTCTCAGCGCGCAGGTCGAGCAATCGACGCCAGGAACGATCCACGTCGTCGAAACGAGCAGCTTTCAGCTCGAGACCACGACGTCGTTCCGTCCGTGGATTTCGGTGTGGCTGAACTTCTCGGATGACCACCTGGATCGGCATCCGACGATCGACGCGTACGTGTCGGCGAAGGCGCGCATCTTCGCGAACCAGACCGCCGGTGACTGGGCGGTGCTCAACGCCGACGATCCGGCCGTCGTCGAGCAGGGTAACCGGACCGCGGCGCGCCGCGTCTCGTTCTCACTCGCGGGCCTGGCCGCCGATGGCTTCGTCGTCGATGGCGACTGGATCGTGCGGCGCACCGGAACCCAGATCGAGCGGCTCATTCCGCTCGGCGCGGTCGAGCTGACGGGGCGGCACATGTTGAACAACGTCCTGGCCGCGGCCGCGGCGACGTATCTCGCTGGCGCGCGGCCGCAGGCGATGGTCGATGCGCTTCGCGGATTCCACGGTCTGCCGCACGTGATGGAACCGGCGGGGCAGGTTGGCGGTGTGCGGTTCGTCAACGACTCGAAGGCCACCAACGTCGAGGCCGCTCGGCGCTCGATTGAAAGCTTCGACCGCGGTGTCGTCGCGATTGTCGGTGGGCGGTTCAAGGGCGGCGACTTGCGCGACTTGCGTGAACCGCTCGCCGCGCGAGGTCGGGCGGCTATCGCGATTGGCGAGTCGACGCCGCTGGTGCGCGAGGCGCTGACCGGCGTCGTGCCCGTCATCGCGGCGGCGTCGATGCGCGAGGCGGTCGAGGAAGGTTTCAAAGCGGCGCAGCCGGACGGCGTCGTACTGCTGGCGCCCGCGTGTTCGAGTTTCGACTGGTTCCGCGACTATGCGGAGCGTGGGGAGACGTTTAAACGGGAAGTAGAACTGCTAACGCGGAAGGTGAGCGCGAATAGATCGTGATCTTCGTGGCAGTCGGAGGCGCGAGCAGTGAGCTGTCGTCAGTCGGCCCGGGCGTGTGGGAATCTACCGCTGGGAACTCGATCTACCCCGGATCGAGAGGTGGGTGTCCCATTCCACGAGCCGGCTGATGACTGCTGACTGCTCTGCGACCTTGCCGCCTGCGATCGACTGCGGCTTCGGCGGCGCGGCACGGATCGCGGATCTTAGCGGATCTGCGACACGACTAGCGCGAGGTTTTATGCCTCGCGTGCGAACCGTAAACGGTCCGCATGACCGGCGCACTAACAGTTTTCGGGTGTTTGGAGGCTCATCTTTAATGGCGCGTAAGCTCAAGTCCGACAGGATCCTGTTTACCGCGGCGCTCCTGCTTGTCTGCGCCAGCATCGTCATGGTGTACAGCGCCTCCGCGGTTGTGGCGCTCGAGCGCTTCCAGCAGCCCTATTTCTTCGTGACCAGGCAGGTGCTCTGGGCCGTGCTTGGCCTCGCGGTGCTCGCGGTCGCGATGCGCGTCGATTACCGCACCTACAGAAACGAGGCGTTCATCTGGTGTCTGGTCGGTGCCGTCGCGGTGATGCTGGTCGGCGTGCTCTTCAGCGGACCCGTCAACGGGACCCGCCGGTGGTTCGGTGTCGGCGGGCTGGGCATTCAGCCATCCGAGCTGGCGAAGGTTGCCTGCGTGTTTTTCACGGCGCTCATGCTCGAGCGCCGCATGCACCGCATCGATGATCTTTCGTACTCGCTCGTGCCGATCGGCCTTGTCGTCGGGGTCGTCATCGCCTTGATCCTGCTGCAGCCCGATTTCGGCACGTCGATGTCAGTTGTTCTGATCGTCACGGTCATGGTGTTCGCCGGCGGGTTGCACTACCGCTATTTCGTCGGGCTCCTGCTAATCGCCCTTCCCGCGATCTATCTCGTGCTCGTCAGCGCCTCGTACCGGCGGCGGCGCCTCCTCGCGTTCTGGGATCCCTGGGCGGATCCGCTTGGCGACGGTTTCCAGATCATCCAATCCTTGATTGCCGTCGGGACCGGCGGGGTCTTTGGCCGAGGGCTGATGGCAGGCGTGCAGAAGCTGTTCTACCTGCCCGAGCCTCATACCGACTTCATCTTCGCTGTCATCAGCGAGGAGGCCGGGCTGATCGGTGCGACCGCGATTCTGGTCTGCTTCTGCGTGATCGCCTGGCGCGGGCTGCGAATCTCGGTGCGTGCCGAAGATCGCTTCGGATCGTTCGTGGCCCTGGGACTCACGACGATGATCGCGGCCCAGGCCCTTGTCAACATCAGCGTCGTGCTCGGGCTGATGCCGACCAAGGGCATCCCGTTGCCCCTCGTGAGCGCGGGAGGATCCTCGCTGCTCATCAACCTGCTCGGCATGGGCGTTCTGCTGAATATTTCTCAGCACGAGTCGGCCGAGGCATGAAGTGCTCCTGGAGCGTGCGTGAGCCTTTCAGTCTTGATCGCAGGCGGTGGGACGGGCGGCCACCTCTATCCCGGAATCGCCGTGGGGCGCGAGGTGATCGCACGCGTGCCCGACGCGAAAGTGGCCTTCGTCGGCACGACGTCGGGCATAGAGGCGCGTGTGATTCCGCGCGAGGGGTTCGCGCTCGACACGATTCGCAGCGCAGGGCTGAAGGGCAAGTCGCCGTTGGCGCTGGCGCGCGGTGTCGCGTTGCTTCCGGCGAGCGCGCTGGACGCGTGGCGGGTGATCTCCAAGCGCCGGCCGGTGGTCGTCATCGGTGTCGGGGGATACAGCTCTGGCCCAGTCGTGTTCCTCGCCGCGATGCGCGGGATTCCAACGCTACTCATGGAGCAGAACGCGATGCCGGGTCTTACCAACCGGCTGCTCGGGCGCGTGGTGAAGGCGGCGGCGGTGACCTACGAGGAGAGCACTCGATTCTTCAGGGGGCGGGCATTCGTGGCGGGCAATCCGGTCCGGCCGGAATTCTTTGGGGGGGTAGATGACGAACGCAGTTCGCCGCCTGGGGCGGCTCGGATCCTAGTCTTTGGCGGCTCTCAGGGCGCGCACGCGATCAACGTGGCCATGGTGGAGGCAGCGCCGCGGCTGGCTGCCGCCGCACCAGGTCTGGCGATTACGCATCAGACGGGAGAGCGAGATGTGGAAATGGTCCGGGACGGCTACCGGCGCGCCGGCATCGAGGCACGCGTCGAACCGTTCCTGTTCGCCATCGACCGCGAGATGAAGACCGCCGATCTCGTCGTCTGCCGCGCCGGCGCCACCACGCTGGCCGAGCTGACGGCGGCGGGTCGGCCGTCGATTCTGATCCCGCTGCCGACGGCGACCGACGATCATCAGCGCAAGAACGCGGACGCGCTCGTGACACACGGGGCTGCGCGGATGATCGACCAGCGATCGTTGACGGGCGAGCTGCTCGCGGCCCAGATCGTCTCGCTGGCGGCGAATCAAGCGGAGCGGGACAGCATCAGTGCTGCGGCGCGAAGAATGGCCAAGCCAGATGCCGCGAGGTTGATCGTCGATCGAGTATTGCAATTGGCGGGCAAGTGAAGGGGTCGGACTCCCGACCCCATGGATAGCCAGTGCTCGGGAAGACGCGGCGGATTCATTTCGTGGGGATCGGCGGGATCGGTATGAGCGGGATCGCCGAGCTGCTCGCCAACCTCGGATTCGACGTGAGCGGATCCGACGTGCGGCGATCGGAAACGACGGACCGGCTGACAACGAAGTTCGGCGTGAAGGTGTACGAGGGTCACCAGCAGGCACACGTCGGCGACGCGGAAGTCGTCGTCTTCTCGTCGGCCGTTGGAGCGTCGAACCCGGAGATCGTCGAGGCATCCCGGCGCAGCATCCCGGTGATTCCGCGCGCCGAGATGCTGGCCGAGTTGATGCGGCTGCGGTTTTCGATCGCGGTCGCCGGCTCGCACGGGAAGACGACGACGACGTCGATGATTGCGGTGGTGCTCGAGCGGGCCGGCGTCGATCCGACGGCAGTGATTGGGGGGCGGCTGAGCGCGTTTGGCAGCAACGCGCGACTCGGGCGCAGCGAATACCTCGTGGCGGAAGCGGATGAGAGCGATCGGTCGTTCCTTCTGCTCTGGCCGACGATCGCAGTGCTGACCAACATCGATCACGAGCACATGGAGAGTTACGGGAGCTTCGCCGACTTGCAACAGGCCTTCGTGGAATTCGCCAACAAAGTGCCGTTTTACGGCAGCGTCGTCGCGTGCGCCGATGAGCCGGACCTTGCCGCCGTGCTCCCGCGCGTGAATCGGCGAGTCGTGACGTACGGACTGAACGAGGGACCGGCTGAAGCCGGCCCCTCCGTACGCGGTGTTGACGTGGAGCTCGGCGCGTTTGGCGGCCGCTGCGTGGTCTACCGCGGCGACGGCTCGAACCGCGAGCGGCTCGGCGCGCTGCAGTTGTCGATACCGGGCCGCCACAACCTGCAGAACGCGCTTGCGGCCGTTGCCGTCGCCGATCGGCTCGGTATCGATTTCAGCCATGTGGCGTCCGCGCTCGCCGACTTTCGAGGCGCCGAGCGTCGTTTCGAGCGTCGCGGCGAAGCAGGGGGCGTGCTGGTGGTCGACGACTATGGCCATCACCCGACCGAGATTGCGGCGGTGCTCGCAGCCGCACGTGCCACGCTCGGCCGACGCCTGGTGGTCGCGTTTCAGCCGCATCGATACACCCGCACCCACCGGTTGATGGGCGCGTTCGGACCGGCGCTCCGCGAAGCGGACGAGATCGTGCTGACCGATATCTACGCCGCCAGTGAAGACGCGATCCCGGGCGTCACGATCGAGGCCCTCGCCGAGGCCGTCCGGAGCGGCTCCGGCCGTCCAGTGCGCGTCGCGAAGAGTCTGGACGACGTCATTCCCGCCATCCTGGAGATTGCCCGTCCCGGGGACGCGGTCATCACGCTCGGCGCAGGCTCGATCGGATCGCTGCCGTCGCGGCTCATCGAGGCGCTAGGGCAACGCGGGGGAGGACGTTGATGCGGGTTGCAGCGCCCGCCGACAAGCGATTTCGCCGTGCGCGTGTGACGCCCGCGCGCCGGTCTCGATTCCTGCAATTCACCTGGATCAAAGCGGCACGAGCAGCCGTGTTGCTCGCGCTCGGCCTTTACGTGGTGTATCACGTCACGGTGCTCGTGCTCAACGCCCAGGCGCTCACCATCACGCGGATCAGCGTCAGCGGCAACTCGCGCATGTCGCGCGGCGAGGTCGTCGCGCTGCTCGATGGCCTGCGCGGCACGAACATGGTGACGGCCGATCTCGAGTCATGGCGACAGAAGCTCCTGGGCTCTCCGTGGGTCGCCGAGGCGGCGATTCGACGCGTGCTGCCCGGAACGGTTGCCGTCGCGATCTCCGAGCGGCAGCCGATGGGCATCGGCCGCGTGGGCAACGACCTGTACCTGATCGATGACCGCGGCGGCATCATCGATCAGTTCGGTCCCAACTACGCCGAGTTCGACCTGCCGATCATCGACGGGCTTGCGGCGCCGCCGCGCGACAACGGCCCGCTGATCGACGAGGTGAGAGCAGGCTTCGCGGCGCACGTGCTCGCGTCCCTCCAGGCGCACCCGAACCTTGCGAAGCGCGTGTCCGAGCTCGACGTCCGCGACGCGCGCGACGCTGTTCTGCTCCTCAAAGGTGATACGACGCTCGTTCGGCTGGGCAACGAGCAGTTCGCCGAACGGCTGCAGTCGTACCTCGATCTCGCTCCGGCTCTCCGCGAACGGGTTGCCGGGATCGATTACGTGGACCTGCGCTTCGATGAGCGCGTGTACGTCAGACCTCAGGCCTCCGGATCGCGGCCGCAGCCAGGCAGTCGGAAACCCCGTCAGGAGGACTAGTGGCGCATCTCTGCCGAATTATTCCCAGGCTGCAACGTTGTTTCGGCCCGCAGTTCGCGCTCGGAGGCCTGTTGTGACTCTTACTCAATCAGTCCGGACGGTCCGGTAGTGGCGCGAAGAGAGCGATATCTCGTTGGCCTCGACGCGGGCACCTCGCGCGTCACTGCAGTCGTTGCCGAAGGCCTCGATGATGGCACCCTTGAGATCGTCGGACTTGGTGTCGCCGAATCGCGCGGCATCAAGCGGGGCGTGGTCGTCAACGTCGATGCGGCGGTCGATTCGATCAAGAAGGCGATCGAGGAGGCGGAGCTGATGGCCGGCGTCGAGATCGACTCCGTCCACCTCGCGCTGTCGGGGCCTCACATCAAGGGATTCAACAGTCGCGGCGTGATTGCCGTCGCGGGCAAGAACCGTGAGATCACGAGGGACGATGTGCGGCGCGCGATCGACGCCGCAAAGGCCGTTGCGCTTCCGAGCGGCCGCGAGATCCTTCACGTCCTGCCCCAGGACTTCGTCGTCGACGAGCAGGACGGCATCGGCGCGCCCGTCGGCATGACCGGCGCCCGCCTCGAGGTCAACGTCCACATCGTGACCGGGGCGTCCTCGTCAACGCAGAACCTGATTTCCTGCGTGAATCGCGCCGGGGTCAACGTGGCGGACACCATCATCGAGCAGTTGGCTGCATCCGAGTCGGTCTTGACGCAGGACGAGAAGGAGCTTGGCGTCGCGCTCGTCGACATCGGCGGCGGCACCGCCGACCTCGCGATATTCGAGCGCGGCAGCCTCTGGCACACCGGGGTCGTGGCGGTTGGCGGCGAGCACTTCACGAGCGATATCGCCGTCGGCCTGCGTACGCCACTCCCGGATGCGGAGAAAGTAAAGCGCAAGAACGGCTGCGCGCTGTCCTCGATGGTGGACGAGGACGAGACCATCGAGGTGGCAAGCGTCGGCGGCCGAAAGCCTCGTCTCATGGCGCGCCGCATCCTGTCCGAGATACTCCAGCCGCGGGCCGAGGAGATCTTTCATCTCGTCTGGGACGAAATCCGCCGCGCGGGATACGAGAAGGCGCTCAATTCGGGCATCGTGCTGACCGGGGGCGGCTCGATTCTCGAGGGTATGCCGGAGATCGCCGAGCAGATCTTTGATCTGCCCATTCGACGTGGGGCGCCGATGGGTGTCGGCGGGCTCGCCGATCACGTGAGCAGTCCGGGGTTTGCAACACCGGTCGGGCTCGTGCTCTATGCGCATCGCAACCGCGAGCCCGACGGGCCGCGCGGTGGTTCGGGCGCGTTGGTCCGCATGGCCGGCAGGCTGCGCGGGATTTTCAAGGAATTTTTCTAAGGCGGGTCGACAGGACCCGCCCTACCGAGGAGGCCAGGCATGAAGCAATCCGATCAGCGCAACGCACAGGACCTGCGGCTGACGCTCGATCCCGGAGTGCGACGGGGCGCGAAGATCAAGGTGATCGGTGTCGGCGGCGGCGGCAGCAACGCGGTCAACCGCATGGTGGAGGTCGGCCTCTGCGGCGTCGAATTCATCGTCGCGAACACGGACGCGCAGGCGCTCGATCACAGCAAGGCCGCCGTGAAGATCCAACTCGGTCAGAAGCTGACGAAGGGTCTCGGCGCCGGCGCGGATCCGAACGTCGGCCGCCAGGCCGCGCTCGAGGACACCGACATGATCATCCAGGCGCTTTCGGGCGCGGACATGATCTTCGTGACGACGGGCCTGGGCGGCGGCACCGGCACTGGAGCCGCGCCCGTCATCGCCAGCCTCGGCAGCGAGCTTGGCGCGCTGACGATCGGCGTTGTCACGAAGCCCTTCAAGTTCGAGGGCAAGAAGCGGGCGCTGCACGCGGAAACAGGGCTCGAGGCGCTTCGTGAATGTGTCGACACGATCATCACGATCCCGAATGAGCGGCTGCTGCAGGTCGTCGACCGACGGACGACGATAAACGAGGCGTTCGGGCTGGCGGACGACGTGCTGCGTCAGGCGATCCAGGGGATCTCGGATCTGATCCTGGTGCCGGGGCTGATCAACCTCGACTTTGCCGACGTCAGGACCATCATGTCCGGCATGGGCGTGGCGATGATGGGGACCGGTATGGCCGATGGCGACGGCCGGGCGATGCATGCCGCTCAGCGCGCGGTGTCGAGCCCGCTGCTCGAGGACAGCTCGGTGACCGGCGCGCGGGGCGTGATCATCAACGTCACGGGCGGTCCCGACATGTCGCTGATGGAAGTCAACGAGGCGTCGTCCGTGATCCAGGAATCGGCGCACGAGGACGCGAACATCATCTTCGGCGCCGTGATCGATCCGAACCTGACGGGGAAGATAAAGATCACCGTGATCGCGACCGGGTTCGATCGCAAGGGGAGCCATCGGACGATTTCCACCGCGGCAGTCCAGACGCCCGTCGACCTGACAAACTACACCGCACATCTCGCGCGTGCCGGCGCGGAACACGCCGAACCCGCCGTGCAGACGAAGGCGGCCGCACAGTCGGGCGGCCAGGCTGCATCGTTGACGCTCAACCGCCGGCCTGCGCTCGAACTGTCTCTTCCGCCGGCCAACGGCGGAGGCGGTCACGAGTCAATGGAGGTGAATGGCCTCGATCTCTCGTCGCCGCTCGACGTGCCCGCGTTTCTGCGCAGGCAGAATTAGAGGTCGGCGGGCCTTGAAGGCCCGCCCCGCACTTTCCGGTGACGCGGCGCGGACCCTTCGGGTCCGCGGTGATGCCATACACTAGGTAGACCCCTGACACGCGAGTACGGCGGCGTCGCAGCTCGACTGCGCGCCAGAGTCCGGGGCTGCTATCTGTACCCATGAAACCCTGGCACCTGCAGCGTGAGCGCGCCCGCGAGCTCCTCTCCAAAGAGGTGGGCTACGTGTCGAAGCCGCACGGCGGCCGGCTGCGCGTGGCTCTCGCATTTCCCAATACCTACTTCGTCGGGATGTCGAACCTGGGCTTTCAGACGGTGTACAAGCTGTTCAACGCGGAAGAGGACATCGTCTGCGAGCGGGTTTTCCTGCCACCGAAGAGTGAGCTTGCCGCGCAGCTGTTGAGCGGCGAGCGGCTCGTGACGATCGAGTCCCAGACGCCCGTCAACGATTTCGACATCTTCGCGTTTTCGGTATCGTTCGAGTGGGACTACACGAACGTGCTCGCGTTGCTGCGGCTGGCAGGGCTCAAGCCGCGAGCCGGCGAGCGCACACATCACGACCCGCTCGTCATGATCGGCGGGGCCGTCACGTTCGTGAACCCTGAGCCGCTCGCGCTGTTCGCGGACATCATCGCGGCCGGCGAGGGCGAGGCGCTCATTCCTTCGCTGCTCACCGCGTTCAAGGGGGCATCCGATCGCGCCGATCTGCTTCGACGCCTTTGTACCGAGCGCGGGTTCTACGTGCCGTCGTTCTACGACGTGCGTCACAACGACGACGGCACGATTGAAGCCTTCGCGCCGAAACCCGGCACCGGCGCGCCCCCGATCGTCAAGAAGGCGGCATTGCGGACGACCGATGCGGTGGATCCGCCGGCGACGACGATCTTCACGCCCGATACCGAGTTCGGCTCGCGCTTCCTCGTGGAAGTCGTCCGCGGCTGTGCGAACCTGTGCCGCTTCTGCTGGGCGGGATACAACTACCTGCCGGTGCGCGCGTTTCCGAAGGACAGAATCCTGCAGCTGGCCCAGCGCGCTCGCAGTCACTCCAACCGGGTAGGCCTCGTCTCGATCGCGCTGTGCGATCACCCCGACATCGAAGAGATCCTGACGCGGCTCGTCGAGATGGGCTACTCGATCAGCCCGGCATCGCTGCGGCTCGACGACCTGACGCCGACGATCCTCCGCCTGCTGCGACAGAGCGGCGAGCGCACGATCACGATTGCGCCGGAGACGGGATCGGATCGCCTGCGCCGCGTCATCAACAAGACGATCACGAACGAAGAGATCCTCGCGGCTGCGGAGCTGATCTTCGCCAGCGGCTTCGAGAACCTGAAGCTGTACTTCATGATCGCTCTGCCGACGGAGACCGAGGACGATCTCGTCGCGATCCGCGATCTCTCGGTGCAGCTCCGCGACGTGATGATGCGTCATGCGCGCGGCCGGGGGCACGTCGGCCGAATCGTCGGGAGCGTCAACCCGCTCGTGCCCAAGCCAGGTACCGCCTACCAGTGGCTGCCGATGGAGGATGACAGCTCTATCGAGCGGAAGATCCGCCGCATGCGAATGCTGATGGCGGATATCGACAACGTCTACTTCAACATCAAGTCCGAACGGCATTCGTTCTACCAGGCGCTGCTGTCGCTCGGCGACCGGCGCGTGGCGCCGGTGATCGAGGCGGCGGAGCGGAACGGCGGCAACTGGCGCGCGGCCCTCGCGGAAACGGGCGTCGATGCCAGTTTCTTCGTCTTCCGGGATCGCACCCACGACGCGGTGCTGCCCTGGGACATCATTGACGGGGGCCTCAAGGACAATTTCTTCCGCTCCGAGTTCGACAAGTCGCTGCGCGAGGAGTCGACACTCCCACCAAAGCGGCAGAAGGAAAACGCCCGGCTGCTGCCGGTGCTCCAGTAGTGCGGCGCTTGCCGCGACGAAGCGCGAAGCGCGAAGTCGGGCGGCTGCTCGTTGCGGCGGGCACATGCGCTCTCGTCCTCCTCTTCATCGTCATCATCACAGGCGGCTTCACCATCCGCGCGGGACCGCTGTACTTCTCCGCGCACAACTGGCGCGGGCCAGCGCTCATCGCGCTCGTCGCGTTCGCGGCCGCTGCATTCGCCGGTCGCGCCACGTTTCTGAACGCCGCCTCGTCAACGTGGAACTTTGTTGACGAGCACGCGCTGGCGATCGTGACCGTTGTCGCCGCTGCAACCGCCGGCGTCGGCGTCGGCTACGGCACCTATTCCGCCTCGGGATCGGACGCGTCGGGATATATCAGCGAGGCGCAACTTCTCAGCTCCGCCCGTATCGCCATCGAAGAGCCGCTGGCGCAACAAGTGGCGTGGCCCAACGCCACGTGGGCGTTCTCGCCGCTCGGCTATCGGCCCGGCAGAACGGCAGGCGAGCTGGTGCCGACCTATCCGGCTGGCTTGCCGTTGTCGATTGCGCCTGTCTTCCTCCTTGAGAATGAGCTGGCCGCGTACCTCGTGGTGCCTTTTCTCGGGGCCTTCGCGGTGCTCTTCACCTATGCGCTCGGAGCGCGGCTGCATTCCCGTCCGGCGGGTATCGCCGCCGCGGCGCTGCTGGCGACGAGCCCGGTCTTTCTGTTTCAACTGGTCCAGCCGATGAGCGACGTTGCGGTCACCGCCTGGTGGGCACTGGCGTTTGTCTTCGCGCTATCACCGGTGCCCGGTTCTCCGCTTGCCGCCGGCGCTGCCGCGGGACTGGCTGTACTCACGCGCCCGAATCTTCTCCCGCTCGCGGCGATTGTGGCGCTGGCGGTGATCAACTGGCCGCGCGGTGGCCATGACCGCCGGCTGCAACGGCGCAACGTATTTGCGTTCGTCGCCGGCATCGCGCCGGCGATTGGCGTGTTCGTGTTCCTCCAGTGGCGTCTGTACGGCAGCCCGTTCACGTCAGGGTACGGTTCGGCCGGCGAGCTGTTCGCTGGCAGCAACATCGCTCCCAACATCTCGGCGTATGCCAACAGAGTCCTTCACGGCGAACGAGCGGCGCTTGGCCTTGCAACGCTCGCCGTGATTCTCTTGCTCGTGCGCCGCGGTCACGGCGAGGACAGCCCGGGCCTCAAGCGCCCGCTCGTGCTGGCGACGCTGGCCGCCGGCATGGTCGTTGTGTTGTACATGCCCTACGCAGTGTTTGCGGAGTGGTCCTACCTCCGCTTCCTTCTTCCCGCGTTTCCGTTGCTGTTCGTCCTCGTTGGCGCACTCCTCGTCAACGCATCGCTGCGCCTCCCGTCGCCGATTCGCGGTCTCGTGTTCATCGCGGCGCTCACCATCGCCTGTTCGCTGAACATCCTCCTGGCGGACCAGGAGCAGGCGTTCAACCTTCGGCGATACGAGTCCCGGTATCGCATGGCAGGCGCTTACCTCAAAGCTGCACTGCCCTCTGACGCGGTCATCGTTGCGGTGCAGGAAAGCGGGAGCGCCCGCTACTACGTCGGCGTGCCGATTCTTCGATGGGATCAGCTCGACGTCGACCTCGATACCGCCCTGGCAGCAATGCTGGCGATCGGGCGGCACCCTGTCCTGCTCGTGGAAGACTGGGAGACTCCCGATCTTCGAATGAAATTCCCCACATCGGCGAACGCGCGCCTCGACTGGCCTGCCCGAGCCGAGTTCGGCGATGAGACGCGCGTCCGCCTGTTCGATCCGACTGACCGCGGCGCGACCAGGGATTGGCCTGCGGATCGGGTCCACTGATCGGTGCGCGTCCAACGCCGTCCTACGACGCGACGGCGGCCTTCTCCTCGAATTCCGCGTACGCCTCGAGGATCAGCTCGCGAACGCGATCCTGGGCCGTCGCATCGCCGGTCGGGCGGAGCAGGGCAAAGCTACGCCGCTCGCCGTTGACGGCGTAGGTCCGCGCCGGGAACGTGACGTTGCGGCCGCCACCGGTCCGCCGTTCCCACACAGTGAAGCCAATCAGTTTCAGGCCGTCGAGGACGCCCTCCGTGAAATGAAGTTCTGCCTCGGCAAGCTTGCCTGGGGGGTTGCTCTTATCGTTTGTTGTGAATTTGACGACCACGGCGTCCTCCATGTGCGCTGGCGCCGCGAAGAGGGCAAAGGAGGGGCCCGGATAAATCCGCGATCGGTGTCGCTGGAAGTGATTCAGTGGTGAGGTGTTGGGCGGCGGCGCGCGATTCGTGCCGGATCGCCCTCTTCTCACCTGTTAACCAGGGTTGTCAGCTGCGGGCCTCCGAAGCCCTGATGACGCCCGCGATGCGCCCTGCCCGTTCCTTCTCGGCGCGATACGACGTCAGGACGTCGAGATGCATGGCGGTGCAGAGCCCCGCGAGGTGAATATTGTGTGCTGCCACGCCCGCAAGAATCAGCTGGTCGCGGTTCGCGCCCGGCACGTCGAGCCGCATCCGTGGTCCGTCAGTTGCACTCGGAACTGGCCGGAAACCGCCGCGGGGAGCGGGCGGCGCCTGGAACCAGCGCTCGATCAAATACCTCTCGTGTCCAGCTGATGCGAACGCGTCGACGACGTCCGTTCCGACTTCGTAGCAGCAGGGACCGATCGCCGGACCAATCGCAACAACGACGTCCTCAGGCCGGCTCTCGAACTCGCGTCCCATGGTCTCGAGCGCGGCCAGCGTGACGCGCGCGGCCGTGCCCCGCCAGCCCGCATGAACGGCCGCGACGACGCCAGTCCGACGATCGGCCATCAACAGGGGAACGCAGTCCGCCGCGCGGACGACGAGGGCGATGTCCGGCTCGGCGGACACCACGCCATCCGCGTCCGGACGATGGGTCTGCAGTGCCGCCAGCGCGGGGCCGTCGATACCGCGAGGAATCGTGATGACGCGACGACCATGCACCTGGTTGAGCGTGATGAATCGATCCGGTGCCACACCAGCCGAGGGGGCCAGCTTCTTCCACGACTCGCGCGACGGTAACTCCAGTTGTCGTGTTGTAAACAGGTGTTGCGCGGCCTCACCGAGCGGCGGGCACGTGAGCGCTGAGCCCCACGTCTCGCGCGTCCAGTGGAAGGCCTCAGGAACCGGCGGCAGGGTCATGTAGGATGTGGACCAGATGCAGATTATAGGTGTGGGTCTCGACGCGACCGAGATCGAGCGCGTCGCGGACATGATCGAGCGCTACGGCGACCGGTTCCTCCAACGGGTGTTCACAGAGGAAGAGATCGCCTATTGTCGCGCCAGGAGGGACTTTGCCTCGTCATTCGCGGCGCGTTTCGCGGCGAAGGAAGCGGCTATGAAGGCGCTGGGAACCGGCCATTCGCGCGGCGTGTTCTGGACCGGAATCGAGGTCGCGCGGCGCTACGGCCCGCCCCAGATTCGCTTTCATCGCGGCGCCGCCGAGCGCTTCAAAGCGATGGGCGCCACGACCTCACTTCTGACGCTTACACATTCGCGCGAACTCGCCATAGCGCACGTGATTCTGCTACGTGACTAGGTCCGGCTGAAGCCGGACCCCATGTAGGTCCGGCTCAAGCCGGACACTACCGACTGGTACGAGAGTAGGCAGCCGGCAGCGGGCAGCCGGCAGGAAGAATTGCTGCCGGCCGCATGCTGCCTGCTGCTGGCTTCACGGGTACGCATAAAACCCGCGCTTCGTCTTGCGGCCGTGGTAACCGGCCAGGACCATTCGCTTCAACAGCGGCGGCGGCGCGAATCGTGGCTCGCGGAACTCTTCGAACATGATGTTGGCAATGTAATACGTCGTGTCGAGGCCGACGAAGTCCAGCAGCGTGAACGGTCCCATCGGATGGCCGCAACCGAGCTTCATCCCCGTATCGATGTCCTCGATGGTTCCCAATCCACGCTCGTACTCACGAATCGCGTCGAGTAGATACGGCACGAGCAGCCGGTTCACGATGAAGCCAGGACGATCCGGCGCCGCGATCGGTTCCTTTCCCAGCGACGTCGCAAATGACGTCAACGTCTGATTCGTCTCCTCGCTCGTCGTCAGCGCGGGAATCACTTCGACGAGCTTCATCAGTGGCACTGGATTGAAGAAGTGAAGGCCGCCGAAGCGATCCGGCCGCTTCGTCGCTGCGGCGAGCTCGGTAATGCACAGCGAAGACGTGTTGGACACGATGATCGCGTCCGGTCGTACGACGGCTTCCACCGCCTGGTAAATTGCGCGCTTCTCGTCGAGATTCTCGACAATCGCCTCAATGACAATGTCGCAGTCCTTGAAATCTTCGACGCCGATGGTGCCCGTGAGGTTGGCGAGCGTCGCGGCTTGCGCCGCTTCAGTCACCTTCCCCTTGCTGACGCCGTCCGCCAGGAATTTCCTGATGCGGCCCAGACCCGCCTGCAAGGCGCCTTCGTTCACTTCGCGGACGATCGTCTTGTAACCTGCGCCGGCGGCGACCTGCGCGATTCCCGATCCCATCAGGCCACATCCGACGACAGCCACCGTTCGAATTTCCATCTACAGGACCTCAACGACTGCTGCGATCCCTTGACCGCCGCCGATACAGGCTGACGCGATGCCACGCTTGAGCCCTCGCCGGCGCAGCTCCAGCGTCAGTGTCAGGAGCAGGCGCGCGCCCGTCGCCCCCAGCGGATGCCCCAGCGCGATCGCCCCGCCATTCACGTTCACCCGCTCGCGATCGAGACCGAGTTCCTTTTCGACGGAGAGGTATTGTGCCGCGAACGCTTCGTTGATTTCGAAGAGGTCGATGTCGGCCAGCGACAGATTCTGCTTCTCCAGCACCTTGCGGATCGCCGGGGCAGGTCCCATTCCCATGATGCTGGGATCGACGCCGACCGTCGCCCAACCCGCGAGGCGCGCGATCGGCGCGAGTCCACGGCTCTTTGCACCGGCCTCGGATGCCAGAATCACTGCCGCGCCGCCGTCGACGATGCCGCTCGCGTTGCCGGCAGTCACGGTCCCTTCCTTCGAGAACGCGGCGTTCAGCTTCGCGAGCCCTTCGAGCGTTGTGTCGGGCCGCATATGATCATCGCGGTCAACGGTCGTCGTTCCCCGGCGTGTCTTGATCTCCACCGGTACCACTTCCTCTGGGAGCCGCCCCTGCTTCCACGCGTCGTCCGCGAGCTTCTGGCTGCGAATCGCATAGCGATCCTGTTCCTCGCGCGAGATGCTGTACTTCGCCGCGCACTTTTCGGCGGTCTCCGCCATGAAGAGGCCGCACATCGTGTCGCGCAATCCCTCGTACAGCGAATCCTCGAGGGCTCCCTGCCCAAGCTTCAACCCGGCGCGCAGGCCGCGGATCACGTGCGGCGCCTGGCTCATGTTCTCGACCCCGCCCGTGAGGACGACGTCGGCTTCGCCGGCGAGGATGTGATGCGCGCCGCTCACGGCAGCCTGGATGCCCGAACCGCACAGGCGGTTGACGGTCAGCGCAGGTACCTCGATGGGGACGCACGCCTTCAGCCCGATGTGTCGCGCGCCGTAGATCGCGTCCGCGCTCGTCTGCAGAACATTACCGAACACAACGTGATCGATCCATTCCGGCTTCACGCCGGTTTTCTGAAACGCGCCGCGCGCAGCGATCGCGCCGAGCTCGATCGCCGACACATCCTTCAATGCGCCCACGTACTCCGTCATCGGCGTGCGTGCGCCGCCGACGATCAACACATCTTTGGTGGCCATTGTTCCCCTCAGGCGGACCTCAAGGTCCGCCTCTACGACTCTCTCTACGATTCCTTCAGCGTGCGGCGGAGGATCTTGCCCGAAGGCGTCCTGGGGATGGCGTCGGTGAACTGCCACTGCCGGATCATCTTGTAGCCGGCAAGGCGGGTCGAAAAGAATTGCGCGAGCATCCCGTCGTCGAGCGTACATCCCTTTCGACGGACGACGAAAGCCCTAGGTACTTCGCCCGACTCATCATCGGGTACGCCGATGACGGCGCAGTCGACGATATCGGGATGCTCGAGCAGCGCCGCTTCAAGCTCCGCCGGCGCAATGCTGAAAGCCTTGCACTTGATCATCTCTTTCTTGCGGTCGACGATGAAGGCGTAACCCTGCTCGTCCACGCGGCCGATATCGCCGGTGTGCAGCCAGCCGTTGCGCAGCGTCTGCGCGGTTTCCGCGGACGCGTTCCAGTACCCCTGCATCACCTGCGGGCCGCGGATGACAATCTCACCCGTGTCGCCGGCCGGCAGCGTCCTTTCACCGGTCTCGAGATCGACGACGCGCTGCTCGGTGTCTGCGACAACGAGCCCGACGCTCTCCAGCTTGATTCGCTCCGGTTCGAGCGGGCTGTGGTGCGTGGCGGGCGACGCTTCCGTGAGACCGTACGCCTGAATGACGCGGAAGCCGAGGCGCCGTTCGACGCGCCGCGCGACATCCGGCGCGAGCGGTGCCGCTGCGCTCAGCGCGTACTTCACGCTGCGGAATTGAGCGCGATCCAGCTCCGGGGCATTGGCCAGCGCGAGTAGAACCGGAGGAACCACGTGCAGCCACGTCGCGCCGTACGCCTGGACGACGCGCGCCAGCGCTGGGAGATCGAAGCGCTCCATGAGGATCTGGTGCGCACCCCGCGACAGGCCAACCCCCATCAACATCACGCCGTAGATGTGCGAAAGCGGCAGATACACGGGATATGTGTCGTCGACCCCGATGCGGCTGACGTGTCCAACCTGCGCGTGATTGCAGACCAGGTTCCGGTGGGTCAGCATCACGCCCTTCGCCAGCCCGGTGGTGCCGCTCGAGTAGGGAAGGGCGACCAGTTGATCCGCATTGACGTGGACCGAAGGCGGATCGCTTGACGCCGCGTCGACGACGGCGTCGTACGGGAGCGAGTAACCGCCGCCAGCCGGTGCGTCGCCGCCGACGATCACAACGCGTTCAACCGTCGGGAGCCGCGCGCGGCACGCATCGACGAGGGGCAACAGGCTTGCGTGCGTGACGATCATCTTCGAGCCCGCGTCGTTGACCTGGTAGGCGATTTCCCGCTCGCGGTACGACGGATTCATCGGACTGACGATCGCGCCGAGCTTGCTGGCCGCATAAAACGCGAACTCGAACTCCGGGCAGTTCGGCAGGTACAAGGACATGCGGTCACCGGGCGAAAGGCCGAGCGCGGCGAGACCGTTTGCCAGGCGGTTCGATTCGTGATCGAACTGCGCAAAACTGATCGGTTCGTCCTTGAAGGTGATGGCGGGACGATCCGGGTGGCGCGCTGCCGTGGCGCGCATCGCCTCGTGCAGCGGAATGTCGGGATAGGTCAGGGTCGGCATCGGTTGCACACGTTATCACCGGCGCGTGCGAGAATGCGCGCGCATGGCCAACGCAATGACGCGATCGGCGTGGCGGATGATCCTGCTCGCCAGCCTCGGCGGCACGCTCGAGTACTACGACTTCGTGCTGTTCGGCATCTTCGCGCGGGAGATCGGGCAGGCCGTGTTCCCGAGCCAGGATCCGCTCGTCTCGCTGATGGCCACGTTCACCACATTCGCCGTCGGCTACCTGGCGCGTCCCGTCGGCGGTCTCGTCCTCGGCCGTCTCGGCGACAAGTTCGGACGTCGAGGAGTGTTCCTCGCGTCGATCTTCGTCACCTCAGCGGCGACCCTCGGCATCGGACTCGTGCCGACCTACGAGTCGTGGGGCATCGCGGCCAGCGTGCTCGTCGTGCTTCTCCGCCTGACGCAGGGATTCTGTCTCGGTGGAGAGTTGCCTGGTGCCATCACCTACGTCGTCGAGTCCGCCCCGCGCATGGCGCCGTTCGTCTGCAGCGTGGTGTTCGCCTGCGTCACCATGGGCGTCGCGCTCGCAACGACGATCGCGCTTGTGGTTGGAGGGATTCTGGGTCCGGCGGAGGCCGCCGTCTACGGCTGGCGCATCGCCTTCATCATCGGCGGGCTCATGGGTCTCGCAGGCTACTGGCTGCGCCGATCGTTCGAGGAGTCGCCGGAGTTCGTGCAGCTGAAGCGCCTGGCCGCTGCGTCGAAGGAGCCAATCGGCGAGCTGGTACGGACTCACCCGCGGCAGATCGTCGCCGGCATCGCCGCACAGGCGGCGACGGGCTCCTTCGCCGGCCTCTTCTTCGCGTACATGCCGGCATATCTGGGGGCCGTTGCCAAGTACGACCCGTCCACTGCGGTGTTTGCGCAGACCTACGGAGTGATTCTTCACGCCGCGCTGATTCTGGCCGCCGGCTGGCTCGCCAACCGCTACCCGCCGCACGCGCTGTTGCGCGCCGGCGGGGTGGTAATGGCCGTCGGCGCGTACCCGTTCTACGCGGCGCTCAGTAGCCACAGCGTGAACATCATGCTTCTGATGACGCTCGCCGCGCTGGCCGGAGCCCTGGTGAACGGGACGTTTGCATTCGTGACCGCCGATCTATTTCCGACGCGCATCCGGTTCAGCGGTGTCGCCGTCGTGCAGAACATCAGCCAGACGGTCTTCGGCGGAACGGCGCCGCTCGTCGCGACGGCGTTGATACGTGACCTGCACACGCCGGCGGCGCCCGCGTTGGTCGTGATTGTCTGCGGCGTGATGACGTTTGCTGGGAGCTTCGCGGCGGGACGTTACGGCGGGCGGGTCAGGGTCAGAAACGAAGCGGCCGCTTAGCTTTCATCGCCGCGCCGGCGGCTCTTCATTCCGTTGACGCGTCGTCCATCGCCTCGTTCGCGAGTCGATCGGCGTCCTTGTTGAACTCCCGCCGCACGTGCTCGAACTTCACCACGCCGATTTGCCGCGAGAGCGCCCGCGCCTGCTCGAACAGCGGCTGAAGGCCGGGGCTCTTCACGCGGTACTCGCCGCGCATCTGCTTCACGAGCAAATCGGAATCGGCCCGGACATGCAGCCGCGACAGGCCGTGCTCCACCGCCCACGTGAGCGCGGCGATGAGTCCGCTGTACTCGGCGACATTGTTCGTCGCAATGCCAATCGATTCCTTCAGTTCGACAACCCTGCCGTCGTCCTGTTCGATGCGGACGCCATAGCCGGCCGGACCGGGATTGCCGCGCGATCCGCCATCGACGTTGGCGCGGGCAGATCCACCGCGCGGCGGCAGTCCGAACAGTGAAGGCTGACTCAAGACGGGAATTGGGAATTGTGGTTGACGAGGCGTGCGTGACGGCGGGTTCGACCGGCGGCGGAGGAGGCACGTAGTACAGGATGT
>Ga0184628_10000552_pt1 | contig 19881 bp, 15 predicted proteins | sample PLM4_5_b1_FD_133149 | JGI IMG/M metagenome (GOLD analysis project Ga0184628, IMG submission 133149) | Groundwater sediment microbial communities from an aquifer in East River, Colorado, USA - PLM4_5_b1 | ecosystem: Environmental > Terrestrial > Soil > Riparian zone | place: USA: East River... | reverse complement strand
TCCCCTCCTGGCACAGGAGGGGTGGCCGAAGGCCGGGGTGGTAGGTCAAGTCCCAAACTAATTCTCTGTTTGAACTTGTCTACCTCCCCGGCTCGCCAGGCTCGCCGTCCCCTCCTGTTCCAGGAGGGGAGTCGTGAACGGCTCTATTTCAAAGTACCCCACGATCAGATTTCAAACTGAGACACTACCCAGGAATCAATCAATGATCGACTGGGCCACGAGGTCTTCGAAGTCGCGGTTTACTTCGTTGTTCGACGTCTGCACCAGCAGCACACCCACGGTTTGTTCCACAGGATCGACAAAGAAATGCGTTCCATAGACGCCGGACCAGCCATAGGTTCCATCCGATAGCATGGTGCCCCGCTTCACGTGATTGGTTACCACACGCACGCCCAGTCCATAACCTTCTCCTGCAGCGCGGCCGGGCAGCGTGTCCGGGACGTGAGCTGAGCGAAGCATCTCGACGGTCTTCCGACTGAGGATGCGCTTCCCGTTCAGTTCACCGCCGTTCGCCAGCATGACGCCAAAAGGAATGTAGTCTTCGGCCGTGCTGATCAGACCGCCGGAGCCCATGAAGTAAACATTGCTCGACATCCCGTTGGGGCTGTTGTTCTTTGTGAGTCCGCTGGTGCCCTTGGTGTAAACGCTCGCAACGCGCGGCCACTGCGCTTCGGAAGGCCAGAAGGTGATGTCCTTCATGCCGAGCGGGTCGAAGATTCGCTTCTGAAAGAATTCATTGAGCGGCATTCCCGACGCAATTTCGACGATCCTGCCGAGCGTGTCGTGTCCGGCCTGCGCGCTGTACGCCCATCGGGTGCCGGGCTGAAACTCGAGGGTGGTGCCGCCGAGGCGAGGGATGTAGTCTGCCAGCTTTTCACCCTGCTTGCGGGCGATGGCCTGAACCGTACTGTTACTCATCGTCCCACTGGCAAGACCGGAAACGTGCGTCAACAGATCCTTGATGGTGACCTCGCGCTCCGCTGCGACGGTGGTGAACTTTGGAGGCGGGCCGCCGCGTCCACCGCGGGCTCCGCCACCACCGCCAGCGGCGCCGGCACCCGCGGCTGCGGCCGGTACGGGATCCGCCACGGCGACTTTCAGCTTCTTGAACTCGGGGATATATCTCGAAACAGGGTCACTCAATCGGACTTTGCCTTCTTCGACCATCATCATGAGAGCGACGCTGGTAACCGGTTTGGTCATGGAGGCAACGCGAAACATCGTGGAGGCCGCGACCGGCTGTTTGGACTCCAGATCCATGACGCCCCTCGCTGTGAGATATACGACCTTGCCCTTTCGCGCGACGATGGCCACGGCGCCGGTCATATCTCCACTCGCGATGCGTCGGTCCAGCATCTGTTCGATGCGCTGGAGACGTTCCAGTGACATCCCAACGTCTTCAGGTTTGCCTTTGGGAACGGGTGCTGCAGTCACCTGAAGCACGAGAAGGCTGAGAAGAACGAAAGCGCCAATGCGGTTGATGGATTTCATTTGGAACCTACCTCCATGGGTTTGTTGCGCGCATCATAGCTCAAGCAACGAAAAAATCCCTCTCCCGAAGGGAGAGGGATTTATGAAATTTGACATGTCCGCGATGAACCATCACCATGTTCCAAATCCTTTTCGTCGCGGAGGAAGTATGAACAGAATTATTTCGCTAATCTTTCTGTCCGCAGCCCTGATCCTCGCTGTAAGCGCCGCGCAAAGCCAGGCGCAGCGAGGCGGCGCAGCCGTCGTCCTCCCGGACGGAATCGGCAAAGACCTGGTTTCCACAACCTGCAGCCAGTGTCACGCATTGAATCTGGTCACCAATGCCGGATATTCGCGTGAAGAATGGCCAATGGTCTTTGGTGGAATGGTGAAGCTCCCGGCCGATCAAACAGTAACGGTCACCGACTATCTGGCGAAAAACTTTCCGGAAAAGCCAAAACCGCAAGCCGTTATTGTTGCCGGCAATGCCAAAGTGGGTATGAAGGAATGGGTGGTTCCCTCTCTCGGCTCCCGCCCACACGATCCTCTGGCAACGGCGGATGGTTCGATCTGGTGGACCGGACAGTGGGCCAATGTGCTCGGCCGTCTCAACCCAAAGACCGGCGAGATGAAGGAATTTCCGCTGAAGACGCCGCAGTCCGGCCCGCATGGCCTGGCCGAGGATAAGGATGGCAATATCTGGTACACGGGCAACTCCGCCGGACTCATCGGCAAACTCAATCCGAAAACCGGCGAGCTCACCGAATACAAGATGCCGGATCCTGCGGCCCGCGATCCGCACACCCCGCTGTTCGACAAAAACGGGATGCTCTGGTTCACGCTGCAAAACAGCAACATGGTCGGGCGCCTCAATCCGGCCACCGGAGAAATCAAGCTGGCGACTGCGCCGACACCGCGAACCAACCCGTACGGAATGGTCATCGATTCCAAGGGGACACCATGGTTTGTTCAGTTCGGCGTCAACAAGCTTGCGAGCATCGATCCGAACACGATGGCAATCAAGGAATACACGCTTCCGAACGCGGCCACTCGACCGCGTCGCATTGCGATTACCGGCGGAGATGTTCTCTGGTATGCCGACTATTCGCGCGGGTATCTGGGCCGTTTCGACACGAAAACCGGAGCGGTAAAGGAATGGCCTTCGCCCGGCGGTCCGCAGTCTCAGCCGTATGGCATCGTTGGCCTGAAAGACGTCATCTGGTACAGCGAATCCGGCGTCAGCCCGAATACCCTTGTACGCTTCGATCCCAAAACGGAAAAATTCCAAACCTGGACGATCCCGTCCGGCGGAGGCGTCGTCCGAAACATGATGGCGACGAAGGATGGCAACCTGGTCCTTGCCTGCAGCGGCAGGAATCGCGTCGCCCTCGTGGAAATAAAATGATTTGAACCGACACTTCTGTTGCGATGTCTCTAGGACAGCAGCCGCGGTGCCGCCAATGACGCATCCACCCTCCTGGCGCCAGTATGCCGCCCGCGGCTGCGTTTTCATCCCTCCACCCTAACGAAACCGGATCAAACCGTCTAAGCTTCACGAAAATGATTCCCCATACGCTACTACTACTTCTGGTTCTGCTTCCTCAGGCGCAGACCGCGAATCCGCCGCTTCCTGAACTGAAGACCTTCCTCAACGAGTTTCAGGTCAAAAGACCGGGGCTGTATAAGGCTCTGGGAGCCTGGGGACTGGCCGATAACAAGTTCCGCGGTAAATACACCTACACGGAAATCTGCACGTCCTACGGTCTGGACTCCAACGGAAAGATCAAGAGTGAAGATCGAAACGTGTATGAGGTCATCCCGGACAGCGGGCCGCTGGCGCTCTATCGCCGCCAGACCGTGAAGAATGGGAAGCCTCTCACTGAAAAACAACTCGAGAAACAGGATCGGGAATTCAGAGAACAAAGCCAGGAAGTCAGCGATCGCATACAAAAGGCCGCCGAGAAAGCGAAGACAAAACCGAAACCGGAACCGCCGAAAGATGCGCCGCCACCAAAACCAACACCAGAACCGGTTTCGATATTCCTGACGGTGTTTGACTTTGAAATAATTCGGCGCGAGTCCGTCGACGGCTATCCCGTTATTCTTCTGAACTTCAAACCGAAGGTCGGAATCAAATCGAATGACGACATGGGAAGATTTCTGGTGCACATGCAGGGAAAAGCCTGGGTGTCTGAAGAGGACTATGAATTGGTCAGGATCGAAGTGGATGTCTTCGAGCCCATTTCATTCGGAGCCGGCGTGCTTGCAAAGGTGCAGAAGGGTTCGAGAGCTTCGATGGAATGGAGAAAGATCAATGACGAGATCTGGTTGCCATACCATCGGGAAGCCACCGCCAACATACGCATTCTTCTGCTAAAGGGGTGGCGCGAAAGCCAGGTCACGGAGTTTAGCAATTTCAAGAAATACGTCGTGGAGACGGAACTTAAATTCGGAGATACGGTTGAAGAGAAATAGGACGGGGGATCTGATCAATGTTCCTATTTAGGTTTCAGCGCATTTCGGAAGAAGAGCAGCACAAGCGCGGCAACCAGCGCCGGAATCGCCGCTGCATAAAAGAGCTCCTGGACGGGCCATTCCTTGCGCATGTATTCGCCGAGCGTCGGACCAATGATGGAACCGATCCGGCCAACACCCAGGCCGGCACCAATTCCAGTCGACCTCAAATCCGTCGGATAGTACGTCGCAGATAGGGCATTCACGCCGGCCTGACCTCCGACAATTCCGATGCCCGTTACAAACACAACGCTGATCAATACCATCAGCGAAAGGCCCGGATGACCGATCAACGCGATATTGATGCACGCCAGCGTGAAGCACGACACCAGAACCGGAACAAATCCCAATCGGTGAATGAACCACCCGAGAGCCAGTGCGCCGAAGGTCCCGCCAATTTGCAACGTAGATCCCACGAGAATGGATGTCGACGGAGAGAATCCGGCTTCCGCTGCCACTGTCGGCAACCATGCGGCAAGGAAATACAAATTGAGCAGGTTCAGAAAATTCACGACCCAGATCAGGACAGTCCCTCCGGCGCGTCCCTGATGAAACAGACGCACAAAAGAAACACCGCTCATTTTCTTCTCGCTGAGCACGAACTCCACGCTGTCATTCATCTGCATGCCCGGTGCAATGCGCTTGAGCCAGCGGCCAATGCGGTCGCGTGATTCCTTCGGGCGTCCCTGCTGCACGAGAAATTGCAGCGATTCCGGGAGCCAAATCAGCATCGAGAAGCCGATGACCAGCGGCAACGCGCCGCCGGCATAGAAAACAGATTTCCAGCCAAACGCCGGCACCAGGTATGACGCGATCACTCCGCCGATTGCCGCACCTGCCGTAAATCCGTTCGCGACAATCAGCATGATGCTCACGCGCGAACGCTTCGGGCTGTACTCGCCCACGAGAGCGACGGCGTTCGGCATGATTCCACCCAGTCCAATGCCTGCGAGAAAACGGATGCCGAGCAGTCCGTCCAGCGTGGTCATTTGCGTTGTCAGTATGGTGAGAACGGAAAAGTAGAGCGTTGCTCCAATCAGGACGGGACGCCGGCCAATCTTGTCGGCCAGCATGCTGAGCAGTATCGATCCAAGCAAAACACCGATGAGCGTGGCGCTCACGACGCGGCCTGCGGCATTGGGAATCTGCCATTCGGTGAACAGGGTCTTGGCGACGTAGCCGATAGCCTGAACGTCGAATCCATCCAGCATCAGGCATACGGCACACAGAACGAAGATTCCAACCTGGAAACCGCCGACCTTACTGTTATCGATCAGGTCCGCGACATTAAGCTTTGTTGTATTTTGCAAGGTTCCCTATTTCCCTTCGGACAATACGCGTCCCTTCCACCATGGCCTGCATTTTTCCAAATGCGACACGGCGCGGAAGATACTTCAGTCCGCAATCGGGTGCAACAAGGATACGGTCGGGCGTTATGAACGGCAGCGCACGCCGGATGCGTGCCGCAACCACTTCGGGTGTCTCGATATCTTCAGTCGACAAATCCAGGACGCCAAGAATGACGGACTTCCCTGTCAGATTTGACAGCACCGAACAATCCAGAGACGACTGCGCCGTCTCGATCGAGATTTGATCGACGCTGGTTCCGGTCAATTCTTCGAGAAATGCGTAACTCGGCGGCCGAACGTGAATGAGTGCGGCGTAGCCAAAGCACAGATGGATGGCGGTCCTGCCTTTGACGCCGTCCAGCGCACGCTGGAGAGCCGCCAGTCCGTATCGGCGGGCCTTTTCCGGGCGGGCCTGCATGTAGGGCTCATCGATCTGAACGACGTCGGCACCGGCGGCGAAAAGATCCTTGATCTCTTCGTTGACTGCGGCGGCGTAATCGAAGGCCATTTCCTCTTCGGATTTGTAAAAATCATTCTGTGCCTGCTCCGACATGGTGAAAGGTCCGGGTACCGTTGCCTTGATCACACGATCGGTGTTGGCTCGGAGGAATTGAACGTCGCGCACTTCAACGGGATGTTTGCGGCGGATTTTTCCGACCACGCGTGGAACGGGATTCGTCGGTCCGCTGCGATCGAACGCCTGCCCGGGATTGTCGATGTCGACGCCTTCCAGCGCCGTGGCGAATCGATTGGAATAGCTTTCCCGCCGGATCTCACCGTCCGTAATGATGTCGAGCCCCGCCTTCTCCTGATCGTGAATGGCCAGGAGCGTGGCATCGTCCTGCGCTTGTTCGAGAAATTCGGGCGCAACACGCCAGAGTTCCCGCGCACGTACCCGAGGCGGAAGACGGGAGCCGAGCTTTTTGGTATCGATCAGCCATTCCGGCTGTGTGTAGGATCCAACCAGAGTTGTAGGTAAGAGCACGGAATTCATTGGTAATGCCTCAGGAAACATTTCGGAAGGCTCCCTCTCCTGAAGGGAGAGGGTGGCCCGAAGGGCCGGGTGAGGGGTGAAGTAAAGACACCTTCATTTCACCCCTCGCCCGCCGCTTCGCGGCACCCTCTCCCTTCAGGAGAGGGATTCCTCACACTCTCGCAGCGTCATAGCCGGCGAACGTGCCGCCGATTGCGGCGAGCCGCTTGAGCAATGGCGCGGGTTCCCACATCTCGCCGTGCTGTTTCTCAAATTCCACGATTCGATCGTAGATTTTCTTCAAACCAACCGTGTCGGCGTACCACATCGGACCGCCGTGATATGCGGGAAAGCCGTAACCGGAAATGTAGATCACATCGATGTCCGCCGCGCGTGAGGCATATCCTTCGTCGAGAATACGCGCGCCTTCGTTGATCATGGCGTAAAGACATCGTTCCAGTATTTCCGAGTCGGAAATAACGCGACGCTGGATTCCGGCAGCCTTTGCCGTGGTTTCAATCAAGGTCTGGACCTCGGGGTCGGCGATGGGTTTGCGGTCATCGCCATACAGATACCAGCCCTTGCCGGTCTTCTGTCCCAGGCGTCCGAGGTCATAGAGCTTATCCGGTACGAGCGGAGCGCGAACGCCGGGCTTCTGAAGATGCTTGCGTTCCTGACGGACGCGCCATGCGATATCGATACCGCCCATGTCATCGACGGCAAAGATTCCCATGGCCATGCCGAAATCGTAGAGAACCTTGTCGACCTGCGACGGAGTGGCTCCCTCTTCGACGAGAAACTGCGCTTCGCGCATGTATGGAAACATCATCCGGTTGCCGACAAATCCCCAGCTGTTCCCGACGACGACGCCAACCTTGCCAAGTTTTTTCGCAAGAGCCAGCGCCGACGCCACCATGACGTCGGCGGTGGTATCGCTTCGAACGATTTCGACCAGCCGCATGATGTTTGCGGGACTGAAGAAATGAGTCCCGATCACCATACTGGGACGGGAGGTGACTGCGGCGATTTCATCGATGTCGAGGGTCGATGTGTTCGTGGCGAGTATGCAGTCCGGCTTTGCGACCTTGTCGATTTCCGCGAAGATCTGCTTCTTCAACGCCATGTTCTCGAACACGGCTTCGATAATGATGTCGACGGACTCGAAACCGTCGTATCCAGTCTGGGGATGAATCATCGCCATCCGTTCTTCAACAAATCTTGGGGTGAACCGCCCTTTCTGCACCGACGTGAGGTAGTTCTTATGGATCGCGGCGATTCCGCGGTCCAGTGCCGACGTCTCGGTGTCCTTCAGGATTACGGAAATTCCCGCATTGGCCAGCGCCATGGATATGCCGCCGCCCATGGTTCCGGCTCCGATGATTGCCGCGCTGCGTATCGCAGATACCGGCGTGTCTTTGGAGATCCCGGGAACTTTCGATACCGCCCGCTCTGCAAAGAAGGCATGAATCATTGCACGGGCCTGATCCGTGGCAATGCACTTGAAAAAGATGTCGTGTTCCTTTTGGCACCCTTCGTCAAAGGGCAGAGTTGCGGCGGCTTCAATGGCATCGACAACGGCAAGCGGCGCGGTTTGGTTGCGCCGGATCCGACGTGCCTGTTCGCGTCCGGCGGCGTAAAGGGGCGCGTTGGTCGCCGGATCGCCCAATTTGTCGTTGTGGTTTCGCGTCTTGCTATGCGGACCGGCGTATACCTTTCGGGCAAATTCAACGGCGCCATCGCGAAGGTCTTCCTGAATGGTGCCTGTGTTGGTAAAAACGGTCTCGACGATCTCATCGATCAGTCCGAGTTCAAGCGCGGCTTTCGCGCTAATCGGCTTGCCCGACACACAGAGATCAATCGCAGCGGCGATACCAACGATGCGTGGAAGCCGCTGCGTTCCCTCGGCGCCGGGAATGATACCGAGATTGACTTCAGGCTGACCCACTTTCGCGTCGCTGCTTGCAACACGGTAGTGCCCGGCCATGGCGAGTTCGAGGCCGCCTCCCAGAGCAGTTCCGTGAATGGCCATGATGATGGGCTTGGGAAAATCCTCGATCCGTCCGAAAAGCCCGTGCATGGCAGGAGCACCGGACCCACGGCCGGCCGCAAGGTCTTCCAGTTCGCGGATATCGGCTCCGGCGACAAAGGTTCGCCCGGCGCCAATGATCACGACGGCCCGGATGCCGGGATCCCGCTCCGCTTCGTCGAGTGCGGCGGAAATTCCTTCCGGTACGCCCGCACCAATGGCATTTACCGGAGGGTTGTCGATTGTCACAACGGCGATGTCGTTTAGCTTGTCCAGAAGAACGAGTTCATTCATAGGTTCAGAAAATTACCATTTTTATACTTCGAATTGACAGCACGTCTCGTCCCCCGTAGTGTCGATGGCTATGAAAATTGACGAATTGCTCGCAGTGGACACCCACGTTCACATCGAATCGCCACCAACTGGCAATGCTGCGGATGAAGCGGCGAAGAAGTATTTCGGAACCACCAATGCTCCGACCATGCCGGACGACCTGGCCGAATACTATCGTTCGCGGAAAATCGGGTGTGTGGTGTTCTCCGTCGACGAACGGATGACCGGCCGGCCTCAGGTTCCAAATGACGACGTGCTGAAATTGGCACAAAAGCATTCGGATTTCATGATCGCCTTTGCCAGCGTGGATCCCACGCGAGGCGAGGAAGCCGTACGTGAAGCTCGCCGTCTCATCGCCCTTGGAGTGCGAGGGTTCAAGCTCCACCCGCCATTGCAGCAGTTTCAAGCCAATGACCGGAGCGTGTACCCCTTCTATGAAGCGGTCGCGGAAGCGCGACTGCCAGTCGTCATCCACACGGGACATAGTGGGATTGGAACGGGTATGCCGGGCGGCGGAGGCATTCGGCTGAAATATGGCAATCCGATGGACATCGATGACGTTGCCGTGGATTTCCCGGACATGCCGATCATTCTCGCGCATCCCTCGTTCCCCTGGCAGGACGAAGCGATTTCAATATGCCTGCACAAGCCGCAGGTCTACATCGACCTGTCCGGATGGTCTCCGCGATACTTTTCCCCGATACTGATTCAGTACGCCAACACGCTGCTGAAACACAAGATGCTGTTCGGATCGGACTATCCCTTGATTACCCCAGACCGCTGGATGGCCGACTTCGAAAAAATCGCCATCCGCGACGATGTCCGTCCTCTCATTCTGAAACAAAACGCCATCCGCCTCCTCGGCCTGTAATAGGGAGTTATGGGGACAGACCCCTCAATCCCCTAACTATTGTGCCCGGCGAGCACAATAGTTAGGGGATTGAGGGGTCTGTCCCCATAACTCCCCAATGCTATACTTCGCCCCCTTATGAGCTACCAGAACCTGGAAGAAGCGATACGAACTGCCGGCAGCCCGGTGGAGCTGTTGCGACAATCGCAGATCGGACCCTACGCCTTTCCAGTAGTACGCGCAGAATTCACAAACTGGCGCGATGAACAACGCGCCTGGCGCTCGACCTGCGCGCTATTTGATCAGTCTCACCACATGACCGATCTCTATGTGGAAGGCCCGGACGCGCTCAAAGTGTTCTCCGACCTTGGCATCAACAGCTTCAAAAATTTCAAAGTCAATCAAGCCAAGCAATTTGTTGCCTGCAATCCCGATGGATACGTGATTGGCGATGCCATTCTCTTCCATCTCGCAGAGAATCGATTCAACCTTGTCGGACGGCCTCCGTCGGCGGATTGGGTGCAGTACAACATCGAAACGGGTCGTTATGACGCGACCGCAACCAGAGACGAACGGTCCGCCGTCAATCAGGGCCGGCGCAAGGTCTTTCGATACCAGGTCCAGGGCCCGAATGCTCTCAAGCTGATGGAGAAGGTCACCGGAAAGCCCGCGCCAGACATCCGGTTTTTTTATATGGATGTCTTCAAGATCGCGGGTCGGGATGTGCGCGCATTGCGGCATGGCATGGTCGGACAACCCGGATGGGAACTGTTTGGCCCGTGGGAAGACGGTGATGCCGTTCGAGACGCCATCGTTGAAGCCGGCCAGGAATTCGGAATTCGCCAGGTGGGCGCCAGAGCGTATCCGACCAGTTGCCTCGAATCCGGCTGGATCCCGTCCCCTCTTCCGGCAATCTACGTTGGCGAACAGCTGAAGGGATACCGGCAGTGGCTGAGCGGAAAGAGCTATGAAGTGATGGCGTCACTGGGCGGCAGTTTCTACTCCAGCAACATCACCGACTATTACTTGAATCCCTACGAACTCGGCTACGGTCCCTTCGTCAAGTTCGATCACGATTTTGTGGGAAGAACCGCGGTGGAAAAGATGGCCGGTCAGCCGAACCGAAAGAAAGTGACGCTCGTGTGGAATGACAAGGACCTCGCCGGAGTATTCGAGACGCTCTTCCATGTCGGCGGAGATGCGGCCAAGTATATCGATTTGCCTATCGCGAACTATGCAACGCTGCCATACGACAAGGTTTTGAAAGACGGAAAGATCGTCGGCATTTCCACATATACCGGCTACACCTACAACGAACGGGCGATGGTCTCGCTGGCCATGCTGGATCTGGATCAGAGTGTGGTGGGCACCGAGGTCACGGTCGTCTGGGGCGAAGAAGGGCGGGGTTCGTCGAAGCCGACGGTCGAACGCCACACGCAAGCCCAGATTCGGGCGACAGTGGCGCCTGCTCCCATATCCGACGTCGCGCGAGTCGCGTATCGGCCGAAGTAGCTGCCGGTCTCCCAGTCAGCTTTGATTCCACTCCACGAGTTCGGCATCCGGACTTTCGCGTTCGTAGTACCACTTCAGGCCGAGAGGCTCCTCGCTCAATATGGTCGTCTTGAAACTGCGCCAGGCCTGAATCTCAAAGTAATCGAGAGGGCCGCCATGGGAGCGGAGACGGTGTGGAACACCCGGCGGAAAGTACACCAGCGTACCGGGCTCGATTTCACGAAATTCGCTTTCGACTTCCACAACGCCACGCCCCTTAAATGTCATGTAGCAGTGCGCCGCGCCATTGGGATTAGCGGCAGTGCCCTTGTGCATGTGGTAGGGCGAAGCGCCGCCCTCGTTGTAGTGCATCTCTCCCGCCTGAATGGCATTGGTGGGTGTGAGCCTGCTTCCATCGCGCAGCCGGATGCTGGACTCGGCACAGAATCGGCGAACGCGGCCGCCGCTGGCATCGCTCAACGCGCGGAGGGTTTTTCTGTTGAAGAAATACCCCGGCGCTCCCGGCAACCCGTCTTCGACGGCGGCCGGAGGTTTCGGAACCACCATTTGAAGGAGGTCCATGTTCGATACCGACGCTTCAAATCGAGCCGATTCGGATGGGGCAAGCAGAACGCCCGCTCCTTCCTCCACCTGATGGGTCTTGTTTTTGAAATGGACGATCCCCTTGGAGCGAGCCTTCATCACGTAAATCAGGTGGTAATCGTTGCCGGCGTGAACATCGAATGGCCTGCCATCCAGGATGGTTCGCTCGTAAACCGTCAGGTTATTCGAACCGCACAACGCGGGACTGCAAAGAGTCATCTCTGTCCCCGATTCAAACGGCCTGGACTCACACGTGTTCGAGTTGATTACCGAGATATCGCTGAGCTTTGCCATAAGGCACGACATTCTATCCTGTCGCATCCGGACTGCAAACAAACTGCTTGCCCGAAGGCGCCTGCGCCCACATACTTTTCAAGGTCCGGCCCCATCGTCTAATGGTTAGGACGTGGCCCTCTCAAGGCCGAAATACGGGTTCAACTCCCGTTGGGGCTATTTTCCATGTCAGATTTGACAGTACAACAGCTCACAGCACGTCTGGAAAAACTCTGGGTACAGGCAACGGCCAGCTGCGGATCCGCAACGCCCCAGCTTATCGAAGAAATCCGCGAACTCGAACGAATGCTGAAGGAAAAGGAAGAGCAGAAGGAAGCGACGTCATGACCGAACCCACAAATGAACAAAGCATCCGAAGCTGGCGCCAGGCCTTGGAAGCAAACAAACTCTCACCGGGACAAATGGAAGTTCTCCAGGACATGGTGGACAAAGGTGAGGCTGAAAATCTTCTCGCTGCTGCCGTGATGCTGGACTGGAAGGACGGAATCATTCACCCCGCCGAACACCTCTACGGGTTCTAGAACGGGCCGCCAAATACGCCATTGGTGCACTTGTAGGCGCGGTCGCAGACCGCGCCTACAAAGTGGAGATAGAAACTTCCTGACGTTACGCGATTCCGAACGCGCGCAGGGATTGAACCGTGATCACGGCCAGTGCGTAGCCCAGGCCGGTATAAAAGAGCAGTTGAAACCCGGCCAGCCGCCATGAATTCATTTCTTTTCGAACCACTGCAACCGTCGAGAAACACTGCAGCGAAAAGAAGAAGAACACGATCAGTCCAGTAATGCTCGAGGGCGTGAATATGAGCTGATCCGTCCCCGGAAACTTCGCCGTCTGCATTTGCTCAAGAAGGCTTTTCTTTATTTGTTCGTCATCGTCGGTGTTCTCGATGTGAAATACGATCGCCATCGAACTGACAAACACCTCACGCGCGGCGAACGCCGAAATCAACCCGACTCCAACCCGCCAATCCACACCCATTGGGTGCAGGGCCGGTTCCATCTTATGGCCCACCTGAGCGGCGAACGATTGATCCTTCGGGGTGGATGCAATGAATCGTTCCGGAGTCGTGCCGAAGTTTGAAACCAGCCACAACACCGCCGAGACAATCATGATGGGTACGGCAGCACGCTGCAGATAGGACGATCCGCGAGCCCATGTCATTTTCAGAATGGGCCACATCCGCGGCACGCGATACGCCGGCAACTCCATGGCAAGCAGAGAGGGCGTGCGGTACTTCAGAAAAACTCGGGCGGCAAGCCCGGCGACCAGTGCGCCAACCAACAGACTGGATATGTAGATTGCCGCCAGGCTAAGCCCCGCCGTCAATGCTGCTGCGGGAAGCAAGGCAGCCAGCAGAAGCGAATAGACGGGCAGCCGCGCACTGCAGCTCATCAGCGGAAGTATCCAAATCGTGAGCAATCGTTCACGACGTGCGGGAATGGAACGAGCGGCAAACACCGCGGGAATGGCACACGCGAAACCGGAAAGCATGGGAACAAAGGATCGCCCGTGCAGACCCAGAAACGAAAGCGGACGGTCCACGAGTGTGGCGCCGCGCGCGAGATAACCGGAGTCTTCCAGGAGTGTCATCAGAAAGAACAGAATCATGATCTGCGGGAAAAACACGGCGACCGCACTTACCCCTCCAATGACACCCTCGGCCAGAAATCGGACAAATACCGAATCCGGAGAAATGGATGTCACCAGATTTCCCACCATGGCGAATCCGGAACTGACCAGATCCATGAACGGCGCTGCGGCCCAGAATATTGCCGCAAACAGGGAAACCAGGACGAGAAAGAACACAGGGAAACCCAGGTACCGATGGAGAACGATGCTGTCGATCTTCGCCGTCACCGAGTCGGCTTCGTTGGAATGCATCACCGATCCGCTTTGCCGCAACAGGTTCCGCACCTGCATGAACGCCGCGACGGGCTCGCGAGGAAGTTCCGCAAGGGCATTAGACTTGTACGGCACGCTCGTTCCCCGGGTCACCAGGTCCAGTTCCCCGATCAAATCCTCCATGCCTTTACCCGTTCGGGGATCGACGGGAATCACGGGGACACCCAACGTCTCTGCAAGCCGGGCCGGGTCCACAACGAGTCGGGTTCGAGGCAGCAGATCCATCATTGTCAGCGCTACCACTGTCGGCTTTTTCTGTCGCGCAACCATACCCGCAAACTTCAAGTGACGCTCGAGCTGTGTGGCGTCAACTACAAGAACAAACGCATCCGGTTTAACCTTGGCGTGCTTTCCTTCAATCACCTGAACCGCCAGCTCCTCCTCGGGAGAAGGAGCAACGACGCTGTGCACGCCCGGCAAATCAATCAGATTCCGAGAAGCGCCGAATTCGGGCTTCGTTCGGCCTCGGAGCAGGGAAACGGTGACGCCGGGATAATTGGCGGTTTTGAAGTTTCCGCCGGTGAGGGCATTCATCAGGGTGGTTTTGCCCGCGTTGGGCATGCCGACAAGGCAGACGTTCTGGTCTTTGAGATCGATCGTGGAAGGTCCGGGAGCTTCGGTATCCGGAGGGTGGCAGCTCATACGACCCAGATCCACCCTGCTTCTCTCTTTCTTAAAGCGAGGGAGGCGCCGCGGATGCGAATCACCAGAGGGTCTCCCAGGGGTGCGGTATGGGTCACGACGACTTCTTCCCCAGGGGTGACGCCCAGATCGAGAAGCCGGTTGCAGTCCTGCACCGGGCCGTCGAGGCGTTCAATCCGGAATGGTGAAGCGAGAGGAACCAGCGAGAGCTGCTTCGCTACGACCAATCCTTCCAGATGAAAACGATTATCATTTTCAGCTTTCACATTTGAAGTATGCCCGAATGCCACACTTACTTCAACGCATTCGTTGAAATATCCAGGATGACCCCATTCTTGATCACCTTGAAGATTTTCCGGGCATTGCGGATATCGCGAAGGGGATCGGCATCCAGAATGACGAGATCGGCATACTTCCCTTTTTGAAGCGTTCCGAGGTCCGCCTCCTTCCCCATGACGGCAGCCGCATTCTTTGTGGCGGCCACGAGAATTTCAGACGGCCGCATGCCTGCGGCAACCATCAACTCAAACTCGCGGTGAATTGCCGGACCATGAAGGGTCCCGATGTTTCCCGCATCGCTGCCGGCCACAATGCGGATACCGGTGGATTCCAGAAGCTGGAGGTTCGTGAACTGTGTCTTTTGTGAATCGCGAAGAATTGGCGGGGGCACGCCACCGGGAATTTCGTTCGCAGGGGTTTTCGCAAGTTGCGACCAGGTTGCAATCACCTGGGGGTCTCCGAGCTGCTCTTCGATATCGGTAAGTTTTACGGCCTGGCCGAAAACTTCGTCGTAACCTTCGGTCACAACCAGGGTCGTGATGTAGAGAACGCTTCGGCCCTTTGCCAGATCGATAAACTCCCGATCGATCCTCTGGTCTTCCACGCTATGCACAAGGATGTCCGCGCCCGCGCGTAAGGCCATCTTCGCCGTTTCGAGTTCGGTCGCATGAACGGCGACGCGGATTCCGCGTGCATGACTCTCTTCCGCTGCTGCTTTGACCACGGCGAACTGCTTGTCGATATCGCCGCGGCCACGGACGAAAAGGATCTTCGTCAGGTCGGGGTGATGTTCCGCGTTCTTGCGCACCAGGTCGCGGGCCACTTCGGGAGTTGAGGCGACGAAAAGGGCGGGATCGGTTTCCGAAAATGCGGCTTCGCTGGAGGTGGAGATCAGAGGTCCGGCAACAGCGACGCGAGGAGCATTGGGCGTCTTGCTAGCCTGATCGCGAACTTCGTACGTCCAGAGAGGACCTCCCATGTCGACAACGCTGGTGACACCTGAAGCCACGTACCGCATCAATGTGACCGGCAATCGCATCTTCGTCCATGCCAGTTCGTCTTCGTAGGAACGTACCTTTCGAAGATCCACGGCATCGGGACGCGTGAAGATATCGCCGGACTGATCAAAATGGATGTGGGCGTCGATAAGTCCGGGAATCACAAACTTTCCAGTCGCATTGATAACAATGGTGCCGGGCGGAGGCTTGATGCTTCCCCGGGTACCGATCTGCTGGATTCGCTCGCCCTGAATAACGATGGCGCCGTCTTTGATAGGAGTCCCACCGTTGCCATCGATAATGGTGGGGTGGTCGATGATGATCATCGGGGCGGTCTGCGACACGGCCGAGATGGCGGCTACAGCGACGACACAAAGAAACAGCGCAACGCTAGTCTTCCACATATTCCGAGCTTCCTTCCTCAATCAGGATTTGAATCCCCTTCTGAGCCAGAAACGGAACCATCACCAATGCTCCCAGGGCATCGCCCCATGCGAAATCCATGCCCGCGTTCAGCAGGAGTGCGATCAGCAATACCATTGAAAGATAGGAATTTCCAAATGTGAAAACGGCGGCGTCCTTCAGCGTCTGATTTCGCAGTTCGACGGCGAGGACTTTCATATAGGAACCGGCAATGGGGACTACCAGCATCGAGACGGCGGCAAGGACAATCCCCAGGAAACTCCGTTGTGCACGCTGGTGGGAAAGAAAGCTGGATACTCCGAGGAACAGCGAGATAACGGCGCCAATAATGTAACCGTACCCCACAACGCGCGACTTCCACTCCGCTGCCAGTTTTTCATAGGAGCGTCGGATGCGAATGGATAGTCGCAGTGCCGCAAAGGCGCTCACGATCGCATCCATGCCGAATGCCGCGATAACGGGGGAACCGACACGAATCCACAGCGCAGTACTGGCAATGAACTGGAGCAAATGAAATCCCGCAGTAAGGAGCGCCAGTAGAGAAATCTGGCGTATCCACTGGTCGCGCTCCTCAGGCTTGGACATACGGAGAAATGCAGAAGAAAATCCCTCTCCCGACGGGAGAGGGTGCCGCGAAGCGGCGGGTGAGGGGTACATTCATCTCAATACGCTCTCGCAAAGATGACCCGCCCATCCGATGCGCCACCGCAGACAATGCACTTTCCAGATTCCTTTTCGCGCTTCAGCGGAACGCACCGAATCGTCGCCTTCGTTTCTGTCTTTATCTTCTCTTCACACCCGTCCGCCGCGCACCAGTGCGACCACAGAAACCCGCCCGCATCCAGCATCTCGTTGAACTTTCCGTAATCGTCCACACAGTGGCTGTTCCGATCCCGAAACGCCACCGCGCGATCGAACATCTCTTTCTGCACGGTCTCAAGCAGCTGCAACACGGTTTGCGCCAGGCCGTCCTGCGATACAAAACTCTTCTGGCTGGTGTCGCGGCGGGCAATCACAACCTGATTCTTCTCGACGTCCTTGGGACCAAGCTCGATGCGCAGCGGCACGCCGCGTTTCTCCCAATCGTTAAACTTCCATCCGGGACTGTACTGATCCCGTTCGTCGACCTTGTGACCGATTCCCGCCGCCTTGAACTCCGCAGAAAGACGGTTCGCCACTTCCATCACGCGCACCTTTTCTTCGGGCTTGCGTGCAATCGGAATTATGGCTGCCTGAATCGTCGCCAGCTTCGGCGGAATCACAATGCCGTTGTCATCGCCGTGGGCCATGATTAAAGCGCCGATCATCCGTGTCGTGAGCCCCCAGCTTGTCGCGAAAACCGACTCGAGTTTCCCTTCTTTCGTTTGAAACGTCACATCGAAAGCCTTCGCAAAATTCTGGCCAAGATGATGCGACGTACCGGCCTGCAGCGCCTTGCCATCTCCCATCATGGCTTCGATGGTATACGTGTGATCGGCTCCCGCGAACGTCTCGCGAGGCGTCTTGCGGCCCTCAATCACCGGCAGTGCCATGAAATCCTGGGCAAACGTCCTGTACACGCCGAGCATGCGAAGGGATTCTTCTTCCGCATCTTCATACGTCGCATGCGCCGTGTGGCCTTCCTGCCAGAGAAACTCCGTGGTCCGCAGAAACAGCTTCGTCCGTAATTCCCAACGAACCACGTTGGCCCATTGATTGATGAGTAGCGGAAGATCGCGATATGACTGAATCCAGTTCCGGTACGTGTTCCAGATAATCGTTTCCGACGTCGGGCGGACAACGAGGGGCTCCTCCAGCTTTTCGCCACCTGCATGAGTTACAACCGCAACTTCAGGCGCGAATCCTTCCACATGTTTGGCTTCCTTCTGAAGAAAGCTCTCGGGAATCAGCATTGGAAAATATGCGTTCTGGTGGCCGGTCTCTTTGAACATGCGATCGAGCGCCTGCTGCATCTTCTCCCAGATGGCGTAGCCATTCGGACGAATGATCATGCAACCCTTGACTGGCGCGTGTTCGGCGAGTTCTGCTGCGGCGATAACATCGGAATACCATCGGGAATAGTCGTCTGCTCGCGGTGTGATTTTCACTTCTGCCATAGGGCAGCTAGGATAGCACACGGATTTTGAGGGCTAGGGTTCTGAGGGAATCATGAGAACGTCGATATTTTCCTTCGCCGATTCGGCAATGTGAACGGGCTTGCCTTTCGATTCGTACTGCTTCAGCAGATCGGGATCGAAGTAGGCGTATGGATCGATGGCTTCCCAGGCGAAGAGGTGGTAATCGCCGGGAGCAATGCCGCGCAAATTGAAGTGACCGCTGGCGTCTGAGGTTGCGACTTTGTATAGATCTCCTCGATCCCGCTGGCGATCGGGTATCAACACTACCTCAATGCTGGGAACGCCTTGTTGCCGTTCGTTGGTCACCATCCCGTCAATCTGACCGCCACGCGAGCTGAGCAGGACTTCCAGCGTTCCGGAATCCGATGATGAAAACTGCATCGGCTTGTTGAGAACGTCATTCTGATTGAACCGCGCCTGCTTCAAATAGACATCCTGATTGAGGGGAGCAAAGGAAACACGAAATTCGCCCGAAGCGACGCTATCGATACGGAACATACCGTCTGCGTTGGTCGCTTGCGACTGTGGCATCAGACCCCCCGGAATTGATGTCAGCACACCATTGTCAGATGGCCTTAATTGAACTCGATATAGAGTCAGGCTGCCTTGCCCCTGTGGCCCTGCGGTTGGCGGCCCCTCCATTGCGAGCCGCCCGGAAATGGAAACGCCAGAAGATAACGTCAGAACGACACCATCCATATCGCCTGTGACATTCAACAGCACCTGACCGTATACCGCCTGGCTGGCCGCCGAAACTGTGCCGGCATTCGCCAGCGTCACCGTGTTTGATGAAACTGGGAGCGATGCACGAAGAATGTGAGGCCCAGGACTGACGTCACGCAGGTCAAACATCCCATCCCGTCCGTTGTAGGTCTGGTTGGGGCTGGAGGAGCTGATGCCACCAGTCAGCGATGGAGTAGCCAGAGTGACGTTGGCTGTGATCGGGGCCTGGCCGTTGCGGCTGTCGATGAGGCGACCTCGAATTCTGTAAGAAGGCTGCCGATTCACGATGACATCGACGCCTCCGATATCAGCGCCTGGCTTTACGTCGATCGTTACCGCTTGCGAAATGTCTGCTGAGCCCGGATAGAAAGTCGGAGCGATACTGTCCCCCGCCATTTCATTCGGACTGCTGATGACAGCACCAACGTTGGAATTGGCAGTACTGCTAGCCATGACAAGATAACGACCTGGCGTAATCCAGAAGAGACGATATTCGCCGCGATCGTCGGAACGCGAGGATCCTGCCGATTGAAAACTTCTTTGACCGTTCGCATTGTAGGTCGGCTTCAGAAGCTGCACCTGCATCCCAGTTACCGGCTGTCCGGTATTGTCTCGAATGCGACCACTGACGCTACCTGCCTGCGTCAGTGAAATCCCCACACTGGCGGTTTGACCAGCATTCAAATTAACCGCAGTTCCCTGCCCTCCTGCGGTTCGCTGTCCATACTCCTGCTTCGCGTATCCATTGGCGCCCGCAGAAATGCGATAGGCACCCGCGTCCAGTTCCCGAATCGCAAATCGCCCCTGACTGTCGGTGAGAACGGAAAACACACTTCCGGCCGAGGTGATTCGTCCGCTCTCTGCCAAACGTGAAATTGCCTGATTGTAGGC
>Ga0184628_10000550_pt1 | contig 19918 bp, 21 predicted proteins | sample PLM4_5_b1_FD_133149 | JGI IMG/M metagenome (GOLD analysis project Ga0184628, IMG submission 133149) | Groundwater sediment microbial communities from an aquifer in East River, Colorado, USA - PLM4_5_b1 | ecosystem: Environmental > Terrestrial > Soil > Riparian zone | place: USA: East River... | reverse complement strand
TGACCCCCTATGGCGGCGGCACTTGGGCCTCGCGCGGCGCGGGCATCGGCGGCGAGGCGGTGCTGCTCGCCGGGCGCGCGCTGCAGTCCAACATCCTCGATGTCGCCGCGGCGGTGCTGAAGTTGGACAAGGCCGAGCTCGACGTGCGCGACAACGCTGTCGTGCACAAGCTGACACTCGAAAGGAAGCTCCCGCTCGAGGAGGTCGGACGCATCGGCTACTTCCGCCCCGACACGCTGCCGCCCGATTTCCAGGCCGAGCTCACGGTGACGCGGCACTACACGCCGCGCCAGTACGGCTTCACCTTCACCAATGGCATCCAGGCCTCCTACGTGGAGGTGGATGCGGACACGGGTTTCGTCAAGCTGCTCAAGCACTGGTGCATCGAGGACTCGGGCACCGTGATCAACCCGATGCTCGTCGACGAGCAGCTGCGCGGCGGCGTCGTGCAGGGCATCGGCGCCGCGCTCTACGAGGAATGCCTCTACGGGCCGGACGGGCAGCTGCTGAACGCGAACCTCGCGGATTACCTCGTGCCGATGGCGCGCGAGATGCCCGACATCGTCTGCGGCCACCTGGAGACCCCGACGAAGCAGTCACAGCTCGGCGCCAAGGGCGTGGGCGAGGCGGGCACCGCGGGCGCGCCCGGCGCGGTGATGAACGCGATCAACGACGCGCTCGCGCCGCTCGGCGCGCGCGTCACGGCGATGCCCTTCACGCCGGAGCGCATCCTGAGAGCTCTCGGGAAAGTCCCGTGACTCGATGAAGCTGGGCATGTTCATGATGCCGCTGCACCCGCCCGGGCGGCGGCCTGCCGCAACCTATGCCGAGGACCGCGAGGCGATCCTGCTCGCCGATCGCCTGGGATACAGCGAGGCGCTGGTGGGCGAGCACGTCACCGACCTGGCCGAAAACGTCACCTCCTGCCTGATGTTCCTCGCCAGCGTGGCGCACGATACGAAGCACATCGTGCTCGGCAGCGGCACCATCAACCTGCCGAACTCGCACCCGGCGGCGGTCGCGGCGCAAGTGGCGATGCTGGATCACATGCTCGAGGGGCGCTTCCTCATGGGCATCAGCCCGGGCGGCCTGATGTCGGATGCGGAAGCCTTCGGCAACTATCGAAAGGACCGCAATGCGATCTTTCTGGAGGCCATCAACATGGTGCTCGCCATCTGGGCGGGCGAGGCGCCCTACGACCTGAAGGGCGAGCATTTCTCGGTGAGCACCGCCAGCACCATGATCCCGGAGATCGGCCAGGGCACCATCCTCAAGCCGTACCAGAAGCCGCATCCACCGATCGTGGTCACGGCGGTGGCGCCGCACTCGAAGGGGGTGACCGAGGCCGCCAAGCGCGGCTGGACCCCGATCTCGGCAAACTTCCTGCTGCCGGAATGGGTGGCGACGCATTGGCCGCGCTACGTGGAAGGGCGCGAGGCCGTCGGCGCAAAGCCGCGCGCGGCGGATTGGCGCATCGCGAAGTCGATCTTCGTCGCCGACGACGACAAGGTGGCGCGCCGCTACGGCCATGGTGCCGATGGCCCGTACCATTTCTACTTCCGCCAGTTGATCCGCAAGCTGGTGGGATTCGGCGGGCGCTCGAATCTCTTCAAGCTCGATGCGCACGAGCCCGACGCGTCGATCACGGCAGACAGCATGACCCCGCGGCTGGTGATCGCCGGCTCGGTGAGCCGCGTCGTCGACCAGATCCTCGCCTTCCGCGAGAAAGTCGGCGATTTCGGCACGCTGTACTACGCGTGCCACGACTGGGTAGACCCGGCACTCGGCCGCCGCTCGATGCAGTTGATGGCGGAAGAAGTCATGCCCCGAGTCAATGCGGCGATCTGACGCGCTGCGGCATTGCCAATTGCCGGGGTGTTGAGCACAATGGGGCATCAACCTCTGGAGGCGGAGCAAAATGAGACAGTCCTGGCGTAAGTGGATTCCGCTCGCCGCGCTCGCCGCGGCTGGCCTCGCCGCGCTGCCGGCGCTCGCGCAGCAGCCGGTCAAGATCGGCATGAGCATGCCGCAGACCGGCGCGCTGGGCGGCGGCGGCAAGGCAGCACTGCTCGCGCTGCAGATGTGGGTCGAGGACGTCAACGCCAAGGGCGGGTTGCTCGGGCGCAAGGTGCAGTTCATCTCCTACGACGACCAGACCAACCCCAGCATGGTCCCCGGCATCTACACCAAGCTGCTGGACGTGGACAAGGTGGACCTGCTGATCGCGCCCTACGGCACCAACGTGACCGCGCCGATCATGCCGTTGGTCAAGCAGCGCGACCTGCTGCTGATGGGCAACTTCTCCTTCGACGTCAACGCGCAGATCAGGCACGACAAGTGGTTCAACAACGCGCCCTGGGGCGCGGGCGCGCTGGCCTGGGGCGGCCCGTTCCTCGAAGCGGCCGAGAAGCTCGGCGGTAAGACCATCGCCATCATGGCGGCGGACGCCGAATTCGCGCAGAACCTGTGCACCGGCGCGCGCGCCATCGCCAAGGCGAAGGGCCTGCAGACGGTGTACGACCAGAACTACCCGCCGAACTCGGTGGACTTCTCGTCGATCATCCGCGCGGTGCGCGCGGCCAAGCCCGACATCGTGTTCATCTGCTCCTACCCGGCCGAATCCGCGGCCATCGTGCGCGCGGTGAACGAGCTCGGCGTCGGCCCGACGGTGAAGATCATCGGCGGCGGCATGGTCGGGCTGCAGTTCGCGCCGATCATGGAAGCGCTGGGGCCGATGCTGAACGGCTTCGTCAACTACAACAGCTGGGTGCCGGAGAAGACCATGGCCAACCCGGCGGTGCAGGAATTCCTCAAGCGCTACTCGGTGCGCGCCAAGGCCGAGAAAGTCGATCCGCTCGGCTTCTACCTGCCGCCGTTCAACTACGCCATCGGCCAGATGCTGGAGCAGGCTGTGAGCGCGACCAAGAGCCTCGATCACAAGGTGCTCGCCGCCTACCTGCACAAGAACGAGATGAAGACCATGGTCGGCAGCATCCGCTACGACGCGGTGGGCGAATGGGCGACGCCGCGCGTGCCGCAGGCGCAGTTCCGCGGCATCAAGGGCAAGGACCTCGAGCAGTTCCGCCAGGCCGGCAAGCAGGTGATCATCGGGCCGGCGGCGCTGAAGACCGGCGAGGTCCTGCCGTTCGACAAGGCGCGGAACTAAGCTGGCGAAATTCCGCTGGATATCCAGCTTCTCCTAGAGGCGGTCCTCGCCGGGATCCTGCTCGGCTGCTTCTACGCCGCGGTCAGCGTCGGGCTCTCGATCGCATTCGGGCTGCTCGACGTGCCGTACGTCGCGCACCCGTCCTTCCTGGTGCTGGGGGCCTATGCGACCTACGTCGTCGCCGGCTACGGCGTCGACCCGCTGCTCGCGGGGCTGCTGCTGACACCGGTGTTCTTCGTGCTCGGACTGGGCATCTACCAGTTCTACTACCTGACCTTCGAGCGGCGCGGCAGCGACCAGGGACTGCGCGGCATCGCTTTTTTCTTCGGCGTCGCGTTCATCGTGCAGGTGGCGCTGATCCTCGTCTTCGGCGTGGACCAGCGGCTGGTCGACGCGGAATACATCGGCACCAGCTTCGAGACCTTCGGCGACATGCGCGTGCCCAAGCGCATGGTGGTGGCATTCGGCGTCGCGCTGGCGCTGACCGGGGGCCTCGCGCTCTACCTGTCGCGCACCTTCACCGGACGCGCCATCAAGGCGGTCGCCCAGGATGAAGGGGCCCTGCGCCTGATGGGCGCGGACCCGGTGCGCATCAAGCGCTGGGCCTTCGGCATCGCCACCGCGACCTGCGCGATCGCCGGCGCGCTGCTGATCATCATCGGCCCGGTGGATCCCAACCTCGACCGCCTCTACATCGGGCGCACCTTCTGCGTGGTGGTGCTGGCGGGCCTGGGCAGCATGAGCGGCACCCTGGTGGCCGGCCTGATTCTCGGCATCGCCGAATCCGTCGTGCTGACGACCGCCGGCACGGCCTGGGCGCCGGCGGTGGCTTTCGGCATCCTGCTCGTCGTCCTGGGCGTACGCCCGGCCGGATTGTTCGGCCGATAGTGCGCGGCCGCTGAATGATGCGTTTCCTGATCAGCGCGCTGGTCGTGCTGGCGCTGTTCGCGGCGACCCCACTGGTGGTCCACAACGAGTATTACTTCTTCGCCGGCTACGTGGTGCTGCAGTTCGTGGTGCTGGCGACCGCCTGGAACATCCTCGGCGGCTACGCCGGCTACGTGAACTTCGGCTCCGGCGCGTTCTTCGCGGTCGGCGCCTACACCGCGGTCGCGCTCTACAAGGCCTATGCGCTGCCGCTCGGCCTGCAGATCCTGGCAGGCGCCGCCGCCTCCGGGCTGCTCGGCTTCGGCGTTGGACTGCTGACGCTACGGCTGCGCGGCATCTTCTTCTCCATCGCCACCATCGCGGTGGCGATCGTGCTGGAGACGGTGGTGGTGAACTGGACCTACGTCGGTGGCGCCAAGGGGCTGCCGACGCTGCGCCCGGCGCAGGCGCCGTTCTTCGAGAGCTACACGGTCTGGCTGTTCTTCGTGATGGCGGTGCTGGCCGTGGCGGCGGTCGGCGCAGCGCGCACCATCGAAACCTCGTGGATCGGGCGGGGCCTGCGCGCCATCCGGGACAACGAGGGCGCGGCCGAGTGCTCCGGCGTGCCGACGCTGAAGCTCAAGCTCGCGGCGGCTGCCCTGTCTGGCGGCCTGATGGGCGCGGCCGGCGCGCCGTACGCGCAATACCTGTCCTTCATCGAGCCGACCTCCACTTTCAGCCTGAACTACGCGGTCAACGCGCTCGCCATGCCGATCATCGGCGGCATGGGCCACTGGATCGGGCCGGTGATCGGTGCGGTGCTGCTCGGCACGGTGCAGCAGGTGGTGACCGTGACGATATCGTCGGAGGTCAACGTGCTGGTGGTCGGCGTGCTGCTGGTGGTCTTCGTGGTCGCGGCGCCCGAGGGGATCCTGGGCCTGTTCAGGCGGTTCTTTCCCCGCAAACCATGAATTCCCTGCTCGAGGTCCAATCCCTGTCGAAGCGGTTCGGCGGCTTCACGGCGCTGGACAGCGTCAGCATCGACATCCGCAAGGGCGAGCGCTTCGGCCTGATCGGGCCGAACGGCTCGGGCAAGACCACGCTGATCAACTGTGTTTCCGGCGCGCTCGCCAACGACGGCGGCCGCATCCTGTTCGATGGAGAGGAAATCTCGCGGCTGCCCGCCTACCAGCGCACGCGCCGTGGCATCGCGCGCAGCTTCCAGATCCCGCGGCCCTTCGCCAGCATGTCGGTGCTGGAGAACCTGGTGGTGCCGCTGGAATACGTGGTGCACCGCGGCTCGCTGCATACCGCGGACACGCGCGGCGAGGCGATGGAGATCCTGCGCGGCATGGGCCTGGCGGACAAGGCGGACACGCCGTCCAACCAGCTCTCGCAGGTCGAGCTGCGCAAGCTCGAACTCGCGCGCGCGATGGCAGCGCGGCCGCGGCTGCTGATTTCGGACGAGGCGATGGCGGGGCTGTCCTCGAACGAGGTGAGCGAGGTGCTGGAGATCCTGTTCAGGCTGAACGGCACCGGTATCACCATCATCATGATCGAGCACATCATGCAGGCGGTGATGAAGTTCTCGCAGCGCGTCATCTGCCTGGACGCGGGGCGCATCATCTGCGAGGGTGCGCCGCAGGACATCGTGCGCAACGCCGACGTGCAGAAGGCCTACCTTGGCGCTTAAGCTCAGCGTGCAGGGCGTGTCGGCCGGCTACGGTGCGGTGCGCGCGCTGCACGGCGTGTCGCTGGACGTCGCGCAAGGCGAGACCGTGGCGCTGCTCGGCACCAACGGCAACGGCAAGAGCACCCTGATGAAGTGCGTGATGGGCATGGTGCGCCCCACCGGCGGCCAGGTGACACTGGAAATTGACGGCGCGTCCCACGACCTCACGCGGCTCTCCACCCAGGCGATCGTCAACCTGGGCGTCACCATGGTGCCGGAAGGGCGGCGCCTGTTTCCCAAGCTCTCGGTGGACGAAAACCTGCTGCTCGGGGCATTCCGGCCGCAGGCACGCGGCGCGATCGCGAAGAACCTCGAGTTCTGCTATACGACGTTCCCGGTGCTGGAGGAGCGGCGCCGCCAGCTTGCCGGGTCGCTGTCCGGCGGCCAGCAGCAGATGCTGGCGATCGCCCGCGCGCTCATGTCCTCGCCCAGGCTTTTGCTGGTGGACGAGCCCTCGGTCGGACTCTCGCCGCTGCTGGTATCGCACACGGTGACCATGATCAAGCACCTGAAGGAGCGCTACGGCCTGACGGTGCTGATGGCCGAGCAGAACTTCCACCAGGCGATCCGCATCGCCGACCGCGGCTACATCATCGTGCACGGCGAGATCGTGTTCGAGGGGCGCAACGTGGCGGAACTCGAGGACAACAAGCTGGTGCGCAACTACTACCTGGGAGCCGCCTGAGCGCGCGCGCTGCGCGCCTGGACGCGGCTAGCGCCAGGCCCACACCGGCTGCTCCAGGTGCGCGACGCGCGTCGCGCGGCCGAGGAGGGCGACTTCCATGAACTGGTAGAGCACCGCGGCGGTGGGCGCGTGGATCAGCGTGCCAAGCAGCGGGTAGCGGATCACCGGCTGCTCGCTTTCCGGGATGGAGACGAACTGCGGCGAACCGGGCCGGCCGAGCTCGGCGAGGGGCACGCGGTAGATCTGCGCCACCTCCGCGGGATTGGGCGACATGTGCACCCCATCCTCCACCCAGGCGACGAGCGGCGTGATGAGGTAGCCGGAGCGCGTGGGATAGTCGTCCAGGCGTCCGAGGAACGCGTCCGGCGACAGCTCGAGGCCGATTTCCTCCCGCGCCTCCCGGCGCGCGGCGTCCAGCGCGGACTCGCCCGCCTCGACGCGCCCCCCGGGGAGCGCGTACTGCCCCGCATGCGCGCTGAGGTGCGCGGCACGCCGCGTGAGAAGGAGCGCCGCCTCGCCGCCGCCTTCGGTGACGATCACGCAAACCGCGGCCCGCTTCAGCGCGCGCGCTTCAAGCGGCGCGGCGGCGCACCGCTCGAGGTTCGCCGCGAGCCGCGCGCGCAGCGCGGCGTCGAACTTCACCGGAGTCATGCCTTCCCCCGCGCGCGCAGCGAGGCGAGCGCCACGCCGAGGAGGATCAGCGCGACGCCCGCGAAGTGGTACCAGACCGGATACTCGCCGAGGAACAGCGCGGCGAGGCCCACGGCGATGGCGGGCATCAGGTGCATGGTGGCGCCGGCGCGCGCCGCGCCCATGCGTCTCACCACGTAGCTCCAGCCGGCATAGGCGAGCAGGAGCGACCCGATGGCGGAGTAGAGCACCGCCGCGGCGCCCGCCGCGGTGAGCTTCAGGGTCACGCCGAGAATGAATTCGGCAATCACCCATGGGGTCATGAACACAAGTCCCAGCAGGCACACCATGGTCAGGAACTCCACCGTGTCGAGCGCATCGCGCCGCATGCGCAGGAACACCGTGTAGCTGCCCCACATCGCCATCGAGGCGAGGGCGCACAGGTCGCCGACATTGAAAGACGGTTGCAGCAGTCTTCCCTGCATGCCGATCAGCGCTACGCCGGCGAAGGAGATTGCCACGCCTAGCCATTGGCGCGCCACGATGCGCTCGCCAAGCAGCGGCGCAGCCAGCAGCAGGATGAAGATCGGCGCGGTGGAAAGATAGAGCGTCGCGCTGGTGGCCGTGGTGTAGTGCAGCCCAAGCCACTGCAGCGCGAGGTGCAGGCCGCCGCCCGAGAAGCCGAGCAGCCAGAGCAACTTCCAGTCGCGCCGCGACAACACGGGCAGCTTCGCCGCGAGGCCGCGCCAGGCAAAGGGCGCGAGCAGCAGCGCGACGATCACCAGCCGCCCGGCGGTGGCGAGGCCGGGAGAAATGTCTTCGCGCACGGCGCGCGCCACGATCCAGTTGCCGGACCACAGCAGCAGCGTCGCCGCGAGCACCAGCCAGGCGGTGAAACGCATGCCGGGCGATTATCGCCCCGCATGCTAGATTTCAACGAATGCCTTTCCTCACCGTCGCCGGCCGTTTGCTCGAATACGAATGGATCGACGCCGCCGGGCCGGCCAAGCCGACGCTGGTGTACCTGCACGAGGGGCTGGGTTCGATGCGCCAGTGGCGCGACTTCCCGCTGCGGCTGGCGCAGGCCACCGGCTGCCGCGCGCTGCTCTACAGCCGATACGGCTACGGTCAGTCCGAAGTGCTGCGTGAAGCGAAGGCCGGCGTGCGCTTCATGCATCGCGAGGCGCTGGAATCGCTGCCGGCGCTGCTCGCCGCGCTGCAGGTCGCCGCGCCGGTCCTCGTCGGCCACAGCGACGGCGCTTCGATCGCGCTCATCCATGCCGGCGCCGGCCACCCGGTGCGCGCCCTGGCGTTGATGGCGCCGCACGTATTCGTGGAACCCGTCTGCGTCGCCTCCATCGCGAAGGCGAAGCTGGACTTTGACGCCACCGACCTCGCCGGGCGCCTCGGCAAGTACCACCGCGATCCGCGCAAGACCTTCCACCTCTGGGCCGACGCGTGGCTCGACCCGGAGTTCCTGAGATGGAACATCGAGGAGTACCTGCCGGGCATTCGCTGCCCGGTGCTCGCCATCCAGGGCGAGGACGACGAGTACGGCACCATGGAGCAGCTCGAGCGCATCCGGCGCGGCGTGCGCGGGCCCTGCGAGCTGCTCAAGCTCCCCGCATGCGGCCATGCGCCGTTCCGCGACCAGCCGCAGGCGACGCTGGATGCCATGGCGAGGTTCATCGATGAGCGCCGCGGCTGATTCCCTGCGCCAGGACGTGAAGGTGATCGGCCTGGTGGCGCTCGCCCACGGCCTGTCGCACTTCTACCAGATCGCCACCGCGGTCCTGTTCCCGTTGATCAAGGACGAACTGGGTGTTTCGTACGCCGCGCTCGGCGGCACCGTCGCGCTGTATTACATCGTGTCCGGCATCTGCCAGACGCTCGCCGGCTTCGCCGTGGACCGCTACGGCGCTCGGCGCGTGTTATTCGGCGGGCTCACGCTCGCGGTGGCCGGCGCGCTGATGGCGGGCCTGGCGCAGAACTTTCCGATGCTGGTCGCGGCCGCGGTGGTGGGCGGCCTGGGCAACAGCGTATTCCACCCGGTGGATTTTTCGATCCTGAACGCGCGGGTGGACAAGGCGCGTCTGGGCTACGCTTTCAGCTGGCACGGCATCGCCGGCTACTTGGGCTACGCAGCGGCGCCGGCTTACGGCATCGCCATGGCCACTGCCTTCGGCTGGCGCGGCGCGCTGCTCGGGGCGGCGGCGATCGGCGCCGGAGTGGTGCTGCTGCTGGCCACCCAGGGCGCCGCGCTGCAGGCCGCGCCGGTTCGCCAGCGGCACGCAGGGACGGCCATGCACGCACTGCTGCAGGCGCCGGTGCTGATGTGCTTCGGCTATTTCGTGATGATCGGCGTCGGCTTCATCGCCATCCAGACCTTCGGCATGGCCACCATGGTCGCGCTGTACGGCGTCAACGTGGCGCTCGCGTCCGCCGCGCTCACCGCCTTCCTGCTGGGCGGCGCGACGGGGATCTTCTGCGGCGGCTTCCTCGCCGTGCGCGCCACACGCCACGACCTCGTTGCTGTGAGCGGCATGGCCTGCAGCGCGGCCCTGATGTTCGTGCTCGCCTCCGCCTGGCTGCCGGCCGTCGCCCTGCCGCTGCTGCTGGGAGCGGCAGGATTCGCCGGCGGGCTCACCAATCCTTCGCGCGACCTGATCGTGCGCGACTCGACGCCGCCGGGCGCGACGGGGAGGGTCTACGGCTTCGTGTACTCCGGGCTGGACGTCGGCTCGATGCTGACGCCAATGATCTTTGGCTGGCTGATCGACCGCGGCCAGCCCGCGGCGGTGTTCTACACCGTGGTGGCAGTACTCGCCGTCTCGATCCTTACCGTGCTGCAGCTCCCCGGCCGGCGGCTCAGCCAAGGTAGTTGATTCCCCGGCGCTCGAGCAGCCGCAGCAGCGCCGGCCAGTCCTTGTGCGTGGAAGGCCGGTCAGGACGGTCGAACTGCTCGGAGGCGGTGTCGGCGGCGCTGGGCGACATCTGCAGCACGTTCTCCAGGCCGCCGGCCATCGCGTCGATCTGGATCTGGCAGGCGCAATCGAGGTAGTACATCAGCTCGAAGGCCTCGCGCACCGTTTCGCCCAGCGAGAGCAACCCGTGGTTGCGCAGGATCATGGCCTTGGATTTCCCGCCGAGGTCCTTCGCCATGCGTGTACGCTCGTCCATGTCGAGCGCGATGCCCTCGTAGTCGTGATAGGTGCACTGCCGCTGCACGCGCATGGCGTGCTGGCTGATCGGCAGCAGGCCGCACTGCATCGCCGACACTGCGACGCCCGCGCGAGTGTGGGTATGGATGACGCAATTGATCTCCGGGCGCGCGGCGTGCACGCAGCCGTGGATGACGAAGCCGGCCTCGTTGTAGCCGAGCTCCAGCGGATCGTCGATCACCTTGCCGTGCTCGTCGATGCGCACCAGGTTCGACGCGTTGATCTCGTCGAACATCAGCCCGTACGGGTTGATGAGGAAATCCTCGCCGCCCGGCACGCGCGCCGAGAAGTGCGTGTAGATCAGGTCGGTCCACTTGAAGATCGCGGCCAGCTGGTAGGCGGCGGCGAGGTCCACGCGCACCTGCCATTCCTCGCGGCTGACGCGCTCACGGACGGGCTTGGAGTTCTTCGGCTTGAGGACGGCGCTCATGGGGGGTCTCCTTGGAGCCGGATTCTACTGCGTCGAGCGCTTCGAGCAGCAGGCGCGGGTCATTCTGCGAAAGGCGGGCGGGGTCGGAAAGCATGCGGCGCCAGAGGCGCGCGCGCGGGTGGCCATGGTACAGGCCCAGCATATGGCGGGCGACGTGGCGCAGGCTGGCCTGGCCGGCGGCGTAGCGGGCCATGGCGGTCACCACGTCGGCGCGCGTCCTGCCCTCGTCGGCGAGGATCCAGCTGTCGTGGTAGGCGGCGCGGCCGAGCATCACGCCGTCGACTTTGGCCAGGTGGGCGTCGATCTGCGGCCAGCTCGTGATGCCGCCGTTGAGCACTATCTCGAGTTGCGGGAAGTCTTTCTTGAGCCGGTAAACATACTGGTACTTGAGCGGAGGGACCTCGCGGTTTTCCTTGGGGGAGAGTCCCTTCAGTACCGCATTCCTCGCGTGCACGATGAATGTGGTGCAGCCCGCATTGGCGACCGTTGCCACGAATTTCGCCAGGAACTCGTAGTCCTCGATCCGATCGATCCCCGTGCGGTGCTTCACCGTCACGGGGATCGAAACAGCCTTTGCCATCGCCTCCACGCAGTCCGCCACCAGCTCCGGCTCCGCCATCAGACAAGCCCCGAACGCTCCGCGCTGCACGCGCTCGCTCGGGCAGCCGCAGTTGAGGTTCACTTCGTCGTAGCCGTATTCCTCCACGAGTTCAGCGCAGCGAGCGAGGTCCTCCGGCTCGCTCCCGCCCAGTTGCGCGCCGACCGGATGCTCCTCCTTGCTGAACGCGAGATGCCGCTCGACGTCACCATGGATCAGCGCGCCGCTGGTGATCATCTCGGTGTAGAGGAACGCGCTCGAGGACACCTGGCGCAGGAAGTACCGGCAATGCCGGTCGGTCCAGTCCATCATCGGTGCGACGCACAGGCGATGGCTCATTGCAGGTCGAGGTAGCGCCGCTTGGTCAGGTCCACCATGCAGCTGCCCCACTCGTCGCTGCCCCCGGCGCCGCGGCGCGCGCATTCTGCGTCGCGATACGCGCGCCAGGCCGCGGCGGCGTTGCGGTAGGCGCTCGAGGCATTCCCGTCGCCCGCCTTGGCGTCGGCCTCCAGCGAATCCTGGAAGCGAAAAGCCGCCACTTCCACCAGGTCGCGCTCCGCCAGGTCGAGCAGCAGCTGCAGGCAGTCGCCCGCCGCGGGGCTGCGCCTGCATTGAGCGAGCGAAGCTGCGGCAGGCCGAGGTACCCAATGGAACAACAGCGCCCGCTTCTCGCTCGCCAGCAGGCAGACGAAGGACAGCTCCACCGCCGGGCCGGCGGAGCGCACGATGGCGCCGTTGCCGCTGAGGATCGAGCTGACGGGCTGGCTCCCCACTTTTCGCGCAGTGCGCTCGATGTGCAACGCGCGGTCGCGGTCGAAGACCAGCGCCTTGACGCCGGCGCCGCCTTGCTTGAGCTCGCGCTCGCCGTGGGTGCGACAGGTTTCCACCGCCGGGCCGGAAACCTGCGCCGGCGCAGTGAGCGGCAGCCACAGCAGCAGCAGGAGGAGCCGGCTCATGCGTATTGCCCCGTGGATTGCGCGCGCAGGCGCGCGAGGCCCGAGAGGCTTTGGGTGTAAGGCGCCGGCACGCCCGCCTTGCGCGCCACTTCCAGCGTGCCCGTCAGCAGTCCGTCGATCTCCAGGGACTTGCCGGCTTCCAGGTCCTGCAGCATGGAAGTCTTGAACTTGCCGAGGTGGCGCGCCATGTCGATGCGCGCCTCGGGGTCGATGTCGGCGTCCACGCCCACCGCGCGGCCGATCGCCAGCACTTCGCGCATGATCGCCACCATGTAGGCCTTCACCTCGGCATCCGCGATCAGGCGCTCGGCGGTGGCGAGCGTCAGCGCCGAGACCGGGTTGAAGCTCACGTTGCCGAGCAGCTTGACCCAGAAATCCTTCTCGATGAACGGGCTTTGCACGCATTCGAAGCCCGCCTGCGTGAGCGCTGCGGCGATCTGCTGCGTGCGTTCCGTGTTCCGCCCGCCCGGCTCGCCGAGGATGAGCCGCCTGCCCATGTTGTGGCTGATCACGCCCGGCTCGGGCGTGGAGGCGGCGAGATGGATTACGCAACCGACGATGCGCTCCGTGGGCATGGCGCGTGCAAGCGCGCCGCCCGGATCGAGGCTTTCCAGGCGCAGCTTGCCTGCGCCGAACTGCAGCCGGTCGAAAAACCACCAGGGCACGCCGTTCATCGCCGTCACGATGGAGGTGCGGGGCCCGAGCAGGGGACCGAAGCCGCGCGCCACCTCGGGCAGGCTCTGGCCCTTGACCGCCACGATCACGCAATCCTGCGGCCCGAGCTTTGCGGGATCGCCGTCGGCTTGCACGGCAACCGCGCTTTCCTTGCCCTCCGAGCGGACGCGCAGGCCGTGCCCGCGGATCGCTGTCAGCCGCGCACCCCTTGCCACGACAGACACGGTGTGGCCGGCGCGCGCGAGCCAGCCCGCCATCAGCCCGCCCACCGCGCCGGCGCCGTAAATGCAGATTTTCATGGTGTTATTCTAGGGCCGTAGGGTGGGCCTGTGGCCCACCGTACAGGGCCGTAGGGTGGGCCTGTGGCCCACCGTACAGTCGAACCGAGAGGGGATAGCCCATGTTCGCCTTCATGCAGAAGATGACCCAGCTCCTGCCCGAGTCCAGCACGCTGCCCGGGCGCGCAGGGAAGGTCAAGGTTGCGGAGAAGCACTTCGTCAACGGCAACCGTGTCGTGCCGCCGTTTCCCGCGGGGCTCGAGCTCGCGCAGTTCGGCATGGGCTGTTTCTGGGGCGCGGAGCGCCTGTTCTGGCAGACGCCTGGCGTTTACAGCACCGCGGTCGGCTACGCCGGGGGCGCTACGCAGAACCCGACTTACGAGGAAGTGTGCAGCGGCTACACCAACCACACTGAAGCGGTGCTGGTGGTGTTTGATCCGCAGAAGATTTCCTACGAACAGGTACTCAAAGTGTTCTGGGAAGGGCACGACCCTACGCAAGGCATGCGCCAGGGCAACGATCGCGGTTCGCAGTACCGCTCGGCGGTCTACACCTACGGCGAGGCGCAGATGAAGGCGGCGCTCGCGACGCGCGACGCGTACCAGGCGGCGCTCGACAAAGCACGCAAGGGCAGGATCACCACCGAGATCAGGACTGCGCCGGAGTTCTATTACGCGGAGGATTACCACCAGCAGTATCTCGGCAAGGAGCCGAACGGCTACTGCGGGTTGGGAGGGACGGGGGTTTCCTGTCCCGCGGGCGCCCTGGCGAAGGCCTGAGCACCGCCCGCATCCTGTTCGCGGGCGCAGCGGCCCTCGCGCTCGCCATGGGCATCGGCCGCTTCGCCTATACGCCGGTGCTGCCCGCAATGCAGGAGGCCACCGGATTCGGTGCGGCGACCGCCGGCTGGATCGCCGGCTGGAACTATCTCGGTTACCTGCTCGGGGCGCTGGCCGCCTCGCTCATCGCGGCGCGGGAGACGCGCTACTCGATTCTCCTCGTGAGCATCGTTGCCAGCATCTTGACCACGGCGGCGATGGGTTTCACAACCAGTGTCGCGCTATGGTGCGCCCTGCGCTTCGCTTCAGGAATGGCGAGCGCTGGCGTCCTGGTGATTTCCTCCTCGATCGTGCTGGAGACGCTGGCAAGCGCTGCGCGCCCGCACCTGATGGGCGTGCATTTCTCGGGGGTCGGCGTGGGCATCGCGCTTTCGGGCCTGGTCGTCGCGCTCGGCGCCGGGCAGCTCGACTGGCGCGGCCTGTGGTTCGCGCTTGCCGCGGTGTGCGTCGCGCTCGCTTTATGCGTCCTTCCCCTGGCGCAGCGCCACGAACGGCCGGCTGGCGCCGTGCAGCAGGCTGCCGCAACCGGGGAGCGCTTCCCCGGCTCGCTGCTCATCGCCAGCTACTTCCTCGAGGGACTGGGCTATGTGGTGACCGGGACTTTCCTCGTCGCCATTGCGAAGCAAATGCCAGGCGTCGGCGGAGCGGCGGAAATGCTGTGGATCGCGGTGGGACTTGCGGGCGCCCCGTCGACCCTGCTGTGGAGCGGGGTGGCGGCGCGCTGGGGCGCGCCAACGGCGCTCATCGCGGCGCACCTGGTGCAGTCCGCAGGCATCGTGCTGCCGGTGTTCTTCGACGCGCTCTGGGTGGCGTTGCTCGCCGCCGTCTTCTTCGGCGGCACGTTCATGGGCATCACCGCGGTGATCGTGGGCTTCGGCGGGCGCATTGCCGCGCAACCTGCGCGCATGATCGGCCTGCTCACCGCCGCCTTCGGGCTGGGCCAGATGATCGGCCCGGTGATCGCCGGATGGCTCGCGGAACGCCAGGGCGGATTCAACGGTGCCCTGCTGCTGGCTTCCGGCGCCGTGGTGCTCGGCGCCGTGCTGCTTGCCGCGGGGCGCGCTACTTCCCGCGCTTGAGCATCAGCTGCGCGTCTTCGATCACCTTGAAGGGGCTCTTGCCCCACAGGATCGCGCCGTAAAAGAACTTCTCCAGCTTCGCCTCGGTCAGCGAGCGCCACTGGTACGAGTTGACGAGGATCACCTGACCCGTCATTCCCAGGTCGCCGATCACGGTGAAGGCGCCTTCCTGCACCGGCTTCTCCGGCGGCTTGTTCCAGGCGACCGGGCTCACGCTGGCGATGGAGTTGGGCTGCTCGCCCGGTGTGACGTCGTACGAACCCTGGCAGCCGTCGGCGCTCTTGAGGGTGCAGATCAGTCGGCTGCCGCGCGGGGGCATGCATGAATTCTAGCGCGCGCACGCGCGGCACGGTATGGTTGCAAGCCTCCGCTTCGCAATCCCGGCCATGACAGACCGCTACACGAGAGTTGCCATCACGCTGCACTGGATGCTTGCCATCGGCATCCTGCTGCAGATCGCTCTGGGGTTCTATCTCGGTGAAGTCCCCCGCGGATCGCCGGAGCGCTCGGCGTGGGTCAATTTTCACAAGTCGACCGGCATTACGCTCGCGGCGCTGATTGTCGTGCGCCTTGCCTGGCGCATCGCGCATCAGCCGCCGCCCCTGCCCGCAACGATGCCGCCCTGGGAGCGGTTCGCGGCGCTCGCCAACCATGCGCTGCTCTACGCGTGCTTGCTCGGCATGCCGCTCACGGGCTACGTGGCGTCGAACTTCAGCAAATTCGGCATCAAGTTTTTTGGCCTTGTCATGCTGCCGCCGTGGGGCATCGACGACAAGCGGATCTACGCCGCATTCAACGCCGCGCACAAGCTGCTGGCACTGGTGTTCGTGGCGCTGATCGTGCTGCACGTCGCCGCGGCACTCAAGCACGCGCTCGTCGAGCGCGACGGGATGATGCGCAGAATGTGGCCCTAGCCGCCTGCGCGCATCAGTACAGGCTGCTCAGAAAGTGCGCCAGATCCTCGATGTCGCGCTCCGAGAGCGTCTTGGCGACACTTGCCATGTTGCCGGCATCGTTGGTGCGCTTGCCGGTCTTGAAGTCGCGCATCTGCTTCACCACGTACGCATAGTGCTGCCCGGCGACGCGCGGGATCTCGTTCTGCCCGAGGAAGCCGCCGAGGTGGCACATGGTGCAAAGGACTTCGTCGGCTTTCGCCTTGCCGCGCGCGACGCGGGCCGGATCCGCCTTGAACGCATTCGGGCGCGGCTTCTGCGCGGCGAAAAACGCCGCGAGGTCGAACATGTCTTCGCGCGATAACGCGGCGAGGAACGGCTCCATCAGGGGTTCCGTGCGCCGGCCTTCCTTGAAGTCCTTCAGCTGCAGGTAGGTGTAGCGCGCCGTCTGGCCGGCGAGGATCGGAAACGCGGGATCGGCCGAGATGCCGCCGGGTCCGTGGCAGGCGACGCAGGCTTCGGCTTTCCTGCGGCCCGCATCGACGCTCTGGGCCTGCGCCGCAAAGGTGGCGGCGCAGAAAACGGCGGCCGCGGCGGCGCTCAGAGGCAGGCGCACTGGTTGCGTTCCCAATAAAAAAGGGGCCGCCTCGCGGCGGCCCCGGCTTACCGCGTAAGTTCGCTCAACCGCCGAGCGCGAACACGAACACGCTGTTGCCGCGCTTGAAGTCGAGCTGGGTGTTGCCGCCGCAGCCCATGGCGATGTACTGCTTCTTGCCGGCCGTGTAGGACACGGGCATCGCGTTCGCCCCCGCGCCGCACTGGAAGCTCCAGAGCTTCTTGCCCGTTTTCGAGTCGAGCGCGTTGAAGCTGCCGTTGCCCTCGCCGAAGAAGTAGAGGCCGCCCGCGGTCGCCAGGCCGCCGCCGATCAGCGGCTGCGCGGTGTCGAGCTTCCACGCGACCTTGCCCGTGTCGATGTTGACCGCGGAGACGCGGCCCCACTGCTTCTCGCTCGCGATCGCCTTGAACGCGCCGCCCAGCCAGAGCTTGGAGCCGCCAGGGTACTTCGCCGCCTCGACGTGGTAGGTCATCGGCTGGTGCAGGTTGAGCGCGATCGCGAGGCGCGAGCCCGCGTCGTAGGCCAGCGGCGACCACTCGACGCCACCGTTCGCGCCCGGGAGCATGCGCGCGCCTTCCGCGGTCGGCAGCACCCACATGTTCTCCTGCGGGATCATTGCCTGGGAGAAGCGGATCAGCGAGCAGTCCTTGCGGGCGTGGACGTAGACGTGGCCGGTCTTGCCGCCGTGGATCACGCCCTGGACCATCTTGCCGGCCTTGTCCTTCACGTCGACCAGGACGGGCGGGCTGACGGCGTCGAGGTCCCACACGTCATGGGCGATGTACTGCGAGTGGCACTTGTAGGTGCCCTTGTCCAGGTCGATCGCCACGAGCGAGTTGGTGTAGAGGTTGTCGCCGGGCCGCTCCGCGCCGTACAGGTCGGGCGAAGGGTTGCCGACCACGAACCACACCGTGCGCGCCTTGAGGTCGACCGACGGATTCATCCACACGCCGCCGCCGAGCGTCTGGTAGAAGGAGCTGTCCTTCGCCAGCGCCGCCTTCTCGGCCGCGATATCGCGCTTCATGTTGCGACCGGTCGCGTCGTTGACCGCCCATACGCCTTCGTGGCCCTTCTCCGGGATGGTGTAGAAGGTCCACAGCAGCTTGCCGTCGCCGGCATTGAACGCCTTGACGAATCCGCGCACGCCGTATTCGCCGCCATTGGTGCCGATCAGCACCTTGTTGTCGATGACCGTCGGCGCCATCGTCTCGCTGTAGCCTTTTTCCGGATCGGCGATCTGCGTTTCCCAGGCCAGCTTGCCGGTCTTGGCGTCCAGGGCGAGGAGCTTCGCGTCGAGCGTGGCCATGAACACCTTGCCGCCGGAAATCGCGACACCGCGGTTGTTCGGGCCGCAGCAGAAGGTGGTCACCGGTCCCATCTTGTGCTTGTAGTGCCAGAACTGCTTCCCGGTGGCGGCGTCGATCGCGTAGACATGGTTGAACGAGGTCGTCAGGTACATCACGCCGTTCACCACGATCGGCGCGGTCTCCATGGATTCCACGACCTCGGTCTGGAACACGTAGGCCACCTTGAGCTTGCCCACGTTTTCCGTGTTGATGGCCTTGCCCGGGTAATAGCGCGTCTGGGCGTAACTGCCGTTCGTGTGCAGCCAGTTCGCCGCCTGCCCGCCGGCGCCCGTGAGCTGCTGCTGGGTCACGTTGATCGTTTTCGGCACTTCCTGGGCGAATGCCGAAGCGGCGGCAAGCGCGAAGGCCAGCGTGAGCCCGCTAGCCAGAATATGCGAGGTCTTCATCGTCTTTCCCCTTATGTGGTCGACAAGCGGATCTTGATTGCCGAGGCCGGAATCATAATGCAACATACGCCGCGCGGAAAACAATCGATGAAGCTTCTGCATAACTGTCTCGTTTTCGTTGCCCTCGCGGCTGCTGGCGGCAATGCTGCGGCGCAAACGCGGAATATCAATTTCGAGCTGTTGCTGGCCGCCCGCAGCGGGAGCGAAGCGTCGGTACGGGCGCTGATCGACCAGGGCGCAAACCCGAATTCGCGCAATCGGCTCGGCGATACCCCCCTGAATATTGCGGCGCACAACGGACAGGTCGGCCTTGCCACTCTGCTCGTCGAGCGTGGCGCGGACGTCAACCTCGCCAACCTGGCCCGCGTTTCTCCGCTGATGAGCGCCGCCTTTGGCGGCCACACCGAGATCCTGGCGCTGCTGATCGCCCGCAAGGCCGACTTGCACCCGGTTGACCGGGTGCAAAAGACGGCGATGATCTACGCCGCCGGCAACGGCCGAACCGAATGCGTGCAGGCTTTGCTCGACGCCGGCGTGGAGGTGAACGCGCGCTATGCCAACGGGGCCACCGCACTGATGTGGGCCGCCGCCTATGGGCACGCCGACACGGTGAAGCTGTTGCTCGCGCGGGGTGCCGCGCATGCGCCGCGGGACGAGCGCGACAAGAGCGCGTTGGCGATTGCGATCGAGCAAGGGCATGCACCAGTCGCCGAGGTGTTACGCGCCGCGGGGGCCCAGAATTAGCTGGCCCGGTCGCGGGACTGCGTTTTGCGCACTGGCCGCGCTGTTGCTTGCCGCAACGCCGCGCCTGTCCTTCGCGCAAGGCGATGCGCGGCGGGCGGCGGATGGCGTGGTGGTTACCGCAACCCGCGTCGACCAGCCCAGCCTCGAGATTCCGGCCTCGATCGACCGGCTCTACGGCGAGGACCTGCGCGAGGGCCGCCCGCAGGTGAACCTGTCGGAGAGCCTGGGCCGCGTGCCCGGCATCGTGGTGCTGAACCGCCAGAATTACGCGCAGGACCTGCAGATCTCGTCCCGCGGCTTCGGCGCGCGCGCGACCTTCGGCGTGCGCGGCATCCGCATGATCGCCGATGGCATCCCGGCCAGCATGCCGGACGGGCAGGGACAGTCGGCGACCTTCGACCTGGGATCGGCGAGCCGCGTCGAGGTATTGCGAGGACCTTTTTCGAGCATGTATGGCAATGCGTCGGGGGGCGTGATCAACGTGATCACCGAGGACGGGCCGGCGGTGCCGACGCTGGAGGCGGGTCTGTACGCGGGCAGCTTCGACACCTGGCGCAGCGCGCTCAAGTTCGGCGGCCAGTGGGGTTCGCTGAACGCGATCGGCGATCTCTCGCGCTTCAGCACCGACGGTTACCGGGACCACAGCGCCACGGTGCGCGACCAGCTGAACGCCAAGGGCAGGATCACGCTGGGATCCGCCACTGCGCTCACGCTGGTGGCCAACAGCCTGCGCCAGCCCGATACGCAGGACCCGCT
>Ga0184628_10000549_pt1 | contig 19934 bp, 15 predicted proteins | sample PLM4_5_b1_FD_133149 | JGI IMG/M metagenome (GOLD analysis project Ga0184628, IMG submission 133149) | Groundwater sediment microbial communities from an aquifer in East River, Colorado, USA - PLM4_5_b1 | ecosystem: Environmental > Terrestrial > Soil > Riparian zone | place: USA: East River... | reverse complement strand
TGCATACGCCTCGTTTTTGCGGACACTCCTGCAGCGCAGGACTACTCGTCTTGTAATTGGTCTTCTTCCGACCTTGTCGAACTAACTGATTAAACGTAGGCACGAACTGGAACTCCTAATACTTTGAACCGCTTCTCAGCAGAGAACATTCTCTGAAGGAAAACCCTACGATATTACTTAAACTTCCCGGGAAGGTTCAATCAAAAACTTTGAATAGGACAGAATTCGGGCAAGAAAAATCGAAAACGGGGTGGATTCGGCCCGAAAACATCGCTGAGATACCGAAAGAAGATCGAGGATATCGTCAGTCGTTTCCCTGTCCCTGCGAACACTTCATCAGCGGACGGGTCGGCAGTTTGTGAGAAAGCTCGCCGCTGATAGAGGGCGATTGGTCGGATTTATATTCCACGTTGACTGAAAAAGTTGTGCCATCTTCACCATCTCGCTTGAACTCCAGCATACGGCGTCCATCGGGAGTCATGACGGTCCGCTGAAGATCTTCCACACGAAACGTGACGGGATTCTGCTGTTGCTTGACAAATGAGGTCGCCTGTTCGGCCGCAGTTTCCACCGAGTCCTTGCCTCCCGCCTTCACTTCCTCCATAAAACGGTTAAGTTTTCTTTCGATAGTCCAAAGCTGCCGAAGTGGCTTTACTCCAGGATAAGTTTCGGCAAAAACTCCAAGCGCGTTGAATCTGCCTTCGTGATCCATATCTGCCGTCCGGATGTGAATCACTGTGGTCGCGCCCTCTTCTACTCGGATGAAACGACCGCAGAGTGCATTCTGAGCGGCAATGGCCTGCAACGTGTCGCCGCTGTTGAAATCCAGAAAGCTCTGCTCCTTCAGTGAGAATCGCAATAGCTCCTGAACCTCTTCGCCGGAAATGCTTGTTTGAACGTCCTTTGTTCGGCCAAGGGAATCTGAAACAGTGACACTGCCATCCGCCCGTATCGTGAGCACCGGATTGATGTTCTGCCTTGGCAATTCGGTAAGGCCCCCCAGGTAGTTCAACGTGATCACCGGAATGGAAGGATCCACAGGAAGATCATACGAAGGCGCCTGGGCATTGGCGGTGGCGACAACCAGCAGGATCAAAACGGCAGATATGCGAAGGTGAAGCATGATTGCCTCCCGAACTGGACACGGCGTCTGGTGCTCACACCATACTGCTCCAGGATCGATGTTTGGTCAATGCGGTCGCAATGCAGCAAATCCAAAAATCAGGGTGAAGCTGGCGAACAGAATCGTCAGCACATGATAGCCAAGTCTTAACCACCAGCTGGAAAGATGCGCTTCGACGTCGAGTACCCACTGCAACGCCAGCCGCCCTCCCCAGAAAATGGCAATGTATCCACAGACGGCACGCGCCAGACCGTTCCCGCTCGCAAGTTCGTTGGAGTTGAAAAGACAGATCAATCCAAAGGCGGCAATCGCAAGCACGACGTAGGCGCCGTATATCCAGTACATCTGCCGGTGCAAACGCGAAAGTACGACTAGTTCCGTCTTCCACCTCAACTGAAACGGTACGAGTGACGAGGCGATCAGTACGCCCAACTGTCCCATACCTGCCACAAAGATCAGCGTTGGCAGCCATTCCTCTGCATTGCTCATAAAATTCTCAGCGAACCGCTCCGAATGCGTGCATGAACGGCAGAATGATATTCCGGACAAACGGAGGATGAAACAAACCATATGCAGGCAACATCAGGGTCATCATTGTGAACAACCATCCGCACCAGCCGTGAGCGAGTCCCGCGGCTCTGCCGGCACGCGATCTCTCGACAAATATGCCAATGGCCTGTGCCCCAAAGAAGAACGTTGGCCCGCCATAGCCGCCGCCCGCCGGCATGGAAATCACGAGGTCATGAATGACGCCGCTGAACACAAAGCCGACAACAATGGCCCATCGCGGACCAATCCATTTCGTTAACGGCCGGAAAAGAAAGCGGTGCGTAAGGTCGCGAAAGGCGGTGTTCCATCGGCGACCCCAGAACTCGCTCAAGCTGGTGGAGGCCAAAGGACGCTTCATGAGTGGCTGCGCGTCGATGCCGGCCGATCTCCAGAGACAGCTGAGCAGGTGAAACGAGCCGAAGTGAAGCATCAGGATCAGGCCAATCATTCCGGTCCAACCAGAGAGGATCTCGTGACTTCCGGAAGTCCGGCCAGCTGCCACCCAGAAAAGCACGATGCCGATCAATAGACTGATGCTGGCCACATACCATTCCCGCAATGACGGCTGATCCTTGTCTGGCAACCGCTCCGCGCTTAGAAAGGCTCGTGCATTCAAACCCGGCCACGCAATCAGATATCCCACGTGCTGCCACCATCGCGCGTCTGATGCCGGTGTCCGTCGCCAGGTTAACCACTTGCAGCCGGCAAAGATCACGAACGCAAGTAGCCACATGAACGCCCAGCGGGGCCAGACTTCGGGTGTGAAGATCAATGCGGCGACGGGGAGGAGAATGATCGGGCCCCAGCCACGCCAGGGAGAAATCCGTTGCCCGGGATCCTTCGCCTCTATGTTTTCCATTTCGGGATGAAGACTATCCCAAAACGCCACTTCGCCATACGCCACGGTTGCGGAGGGCGTGCTTCTGCGATGGAAGCCGCGGAAGAAAGTGTGGTAGAGAGAATGGCATGCGAATCCAATTACTCTTCACACTCACAGTCATACTTACACTTTTTTCCTGCAGTTCGGGCACCAAGGAACTCAAACCGATACAGGAAGTGAAAACCGGGGATTACAAGGTCACGATCCTGAGTGAAACCGGGTCGATAAAGCAGGGCTCCGGCACCTTCAATCTGGAATTTCGAAAAGCAGCCGACAACCAGCTGGTCGACGTGGGAAAGGTCGAAGTTTCTCCAGTCATGGAAATGGCCGGCATGAGCCCCATGATGGCGACCGCAGAAGTGACGACGACCGAAACTGCGGGACGCTACACCGTTGCCAGCAATTTCACCATGGCTGGACTCTGGAAATGCCAGCTCAAGTTTGGTGATGGACAAAGCGTCCGATTCAATTTGAATGCACAGTAGGCAGAGACAGCCAGGCTAGGACTTCTTCGGCAACCACATCCGCATTCCGCGGAGTACATTCTGCGCCAGCCTCGTCCCCGCAATGTCATGAACAATGACGAACAAGCACGGAGTCATGAACAGCACGTGGATGGTGGACGTCACCATTCCGCCGATGCTTGGCGCGGCGATTGGCTTCAGTATGTCCATTCCCGGCCTCGTGGAAAAAGCAATCGGCAACAGTGAGAGAACCACCGCCGCAACCGTCATCAGTTTTGGCCTCAAACGCGATGCGGAGCCGCGCATGACGGCATCGATGTAGGATTCCGATTCTGTTCGATTCGCCAGGGATTCGCGGATAAAGATCACCATGATGATGCCGGTCTGAACAGCAATGGCGAACAACGAGATGTAACCTACAACCACTGCCGTTGTCATGGCATAACCAAGCATCCACTGAAAGAACACTCCGCCGACCATGGCGAAGGGCACGGACAGCATGATCAGAAACGTCTCTCCCACGGAGCGGAAAGCCAGAATCAGCAGCACGAAAATGATGACGAGAGTCAGTGGCACGATGAATTTCATCCGGCCCCTCGCCGCTTCGGTGTACTGATAGAGCCCCGTCCACTCCAGGGAGTATCCCTGCGGCAAAGTCAGATTCTTAGTCAGGAAGGTCTGAGCCTGCTCGACGTATTCGGACGCCGTCAGGCCATTAATATTCACAGAAATGTATCCGGCGAGCTGGCCATTGTCGTTTCGAATCATCTCCGGAAGCTTGCGCACCGACACGCTTGCAATTTGACCCAGGGGGACAGCGCGGCCATCTGCGGTGACAACAGGTGTGTTCTTGACCTTCTCCACCGTATCGATGTATTCGGGCGAATACTGCAGGCCCAGAGGAATAACGGTACTGTCGGCCTGCTTGATTCCAACGATGTTATCGCCTCCGATGGCATAACGCACGGTGTCCATCGCCTCGCTTACAGTCACGCCGTGTTCCGCCATGCGCTCCAGATCGTTCTGCACGTCGATGTAATAGCCTTCCGAGATTCTCTCTGCAATAACTGAACTTGTACCGGGAAAGGTTCGAAGCAGGGTTTCGATTTGCTGCGATGTGCTTTCGATTACCGCGATATCGTCGCCCTTCACCTTGATGCCGACGGGTGTCTGTATTCCGGTGCTTTGCATCATGACTCGTGCGCGTATGGGCTGCACCCAGGAATTCACGTAGCCGATGATGTTCATCTTTTGATCCATCTCGGCAACAAGTTTGGATTTCGTCATTCCCTTCCGCCACTGGGATCGCGGCTTGAGAAGAATCGTCGTCTCCACCATGCTGACAGGCGCCGGATCCGTAGACGTGTCGGCTCTACCGAGTTTTCCAAAGACTCTTTCGACCTCGGGAAATTCCTTGAGCTTCTTGTCCATCTGCTGAAGAACCCATCCCGCTTCACGGGTCGGCAGTCCGGGTAGCGTGGAAGGCATATAGAGGATGGAACCTTCGTCTGTTTCCGGAAGAAAGTCTCTTTGAAAGCTGTTCAGCAGCAGTGCTCCCGGAATCAAAGTCAACAGTCCGGCAGCCGTAAACACATATCGATGACGAATCGTGAACCCCAGTGCCGCACGATACGCGTGGACCATTCTGCTGTCCTGGTAGTTGTGAATCGTCCCCGAGCGCTTACGGACTATCCAAAGGATGACGACGGGAATCAGGATGACTCCCAATTCGATGATCTCGGGAATGAACTCCCGGATAGTGTCTCTAAAGTGCCAGGCCCCAGCCAGCAGCAGCATCACTCCTGCAACAGTAATGGCGTTCCGATGACGAAGCGGCCTGGGAGCCTCCTGCTTTTCGAAGATCCACACCGTCACGATGGGCAGAAGAAAGAGAGTGAACAGCGTGGAAAAGGCCATTGCGAAGGTCTTGCTGTAGGCAAGAGGATCGAACAACCGCGCTTCGCGGTCCTCAAGAAAGAACACCGGAAGAAACGACGCCAGAATAATCAGGAGCGAAAACGTCAGTGGCTTCGCCAGGTTGGTAATGGAATGAATGACGATATCTCTGCGTTGCTCGACGGTCAGATTTCTGCGAACCGACAGCTCCGCAGCGCAGTTCTCCACATGAACAATCGTCGCGTCGGCAATTTCTCCGATCGCAATGCAGAGGCCGGCAAGTGAAAACAAATTGATGGTCTGTCCGGAAATGGCCAGCGGCAGAGCCGTAAACAGCGTGCTCAACACGAGAATCGCAATAGGGCCCAGCGCAATGCGGGGATTCCCCAGAAAAAGAGCCGTCACCAGGATCAGGATGATCAACTCCGTGAGCAGAGTCGCAAAAAACTCCTTCAACGTCGTCCAGATCCACGAGGAGCGGTTGTACGTAGTAACGATTTCGATTCCTTTCGGAAGCGATGCTCGAATCGTGCTCAACCTTTGATCCAGAGCCTTGGTGATCGCCAGTACGTTCTGGTCGTGCTCCATGATGATGACGCCGCCGACGACTTCTCCTGCGCCATCCAGGTCGACGGTACTGCGCCGAAGGTCATATCCCGTCTGCATGTAACCGACGTCTTTGAGAAATACCGGCCTGCCGTCCTTTCGCCCAACGACGAGATAGTCCAGCTTCGCCAGATCCTCGTTGTTGAGGACGCCGCGCAGCTGGTATTCGCGATTCGTCACTTCAATGGTGCGGCCCCCGACTTCCTGAAATGCACCGCGAACTGCGCCGATCACGTGGTCGAGCGATATACCCTCTTTTGCCAGAAGTGGTGGGTACAGCTTGATCTGATACTGTTTCTCCAACCCTCCAACCGAAGCAAGTTCGGCCACGCCGGGAACGGTCTGAAAAGCGGGTTTGATCTGGCTTTCGTTCAGTATCCGCAATTCCCGCAGATCGCGTGTCCCTTCCTTGTCGACCAGTGCGTACTGGTAGATCCAGCCCATGCTGCTGGCGTTCGGACCCAGCGTGACGCTGGCATCGGCGGGAAGCTGGGGCCGGATGGCATTGATCCGATCGAGCACCAACTGCTGCACTCGTTCACGGCTCGCCGTATTGCTGAGAATGACGTAGATGAAGGAGTACCCCATGTGCGTCGTTCCTCGCATCGACTGAATGTCGGAAGAACCAACCAGCGCTCGAATGAGGGGTGCCGTTACGTCGGACTCAATCAGCTGAGGACTGCGCGGCCACTTCACGTAGATGACGATCTGCGGATCGGAGATGTCCGGAATGGCATCCAGAGGGGATCTCTGAATGGAATACAAACTCAGGATGACGCCTGTCAGAACGAGGAGCAGGACCCATACTCTGAACCGGATGATGTTTCTGATGATAGCGCTGAGCATGATTGCGTTCTGACTCTAGCTCTCGTGGGAACCCGCCCGCGAAGTCATGTTCATTTGCTATCCAGAAGCGATTGAATCGTTTTTTCCAAATCGTCGAACCGGCCAATGCCCCCACGGCTATATCGAATGGCGCCATTCCGATCGATCACAAACGTCGTAGGCCACAGATCGCAGCGGTAATCGCTCCAGATTTTCTGCGAATCGTCCGAAACGACAGGATAGCGAATGTCCATGCGTTTCACGGCGTCGCGAAGCTTCGTAAGGTTGCGTTCGTCATCGGTACGCGGGGTGTGAACGCCAATAACAACGAGACCCCTGTTCTCGTATTTGCTGTAGAAGTCCTTAATGTGAGGCATTGCCTCAATGCAGGGAGCACAATCGAACGCCCAGAAATCCATCAGTACCACTTTTCCCTTAAGGGCCTTCAGTGTGAGTTGCGTCGAATTAATCCAATTGCCGGATTGTCGTATTTCGGGAGCGTTCTCCGGTTCACCCAGGACAATGCCGCCGAAGAGCAGAAGGACCAAGGTTAGAGCGCAGCTGCGAATCATTTAGTCGGGCCCTGGTCGGAGAGTTTCAGTTTGTATTCCGAGTCGATAAAGAAACTGCCAAAGGTGACTACCTTGTCTCCCTCATTGAGGCCTTTTACAACTTCAGTGAGCAGTTCTCCCTGAAAACCCGTCTCGATCTCTGAGGGGTCGTACTGTCCTTCCTGCTTCTCGATGTAGACGATGCGGCGGCCCCCTTCCTCAATGATGGCTTCGCTGGGAATAGACAGAAACACACCTCGATCGACGGTAATCTCCATTACATAGTTGGAAGTGTTCTCGTGTGCTTCGCCGGAGAGTGCCGCCTCAACAATGGCGTGATCCTTGAATGACGTCACACGCGTTATCTTAGCCTGAAACATGGAAGACCTGGCCTGAAGGGAAAAGGCGCGGACCCGCTGCCCGACCTTGATGAACTCTGCCTCCGGCGAATCGATGCGGGCAGTGAGGGATTTGCGAGTCTTGTCGAGTTCTCCAGCCGTGCGCACAATTTGCTGGATGGATCGAGGCGAGGCCGCGGTCACGGTGAGAGTCAGCTCCAAAGCCTGAGTACCGGAGACTTTGGTACCGCCAGTGTTGCTTAGCCGGATCCGCTCACGCTGAGCGTTTGCGGACCCGGCTATTAGTAGAGAAAAAAGAATAAAACCGAACTTATGTCTTAAGGTCACATACGCTCATCGGTGCTGATCTTCGGTCTTCAGTGGGTAGTGGTCCAGTTTGAAAATACCGGCTCCCCTCCTGGAACAGGAGGGGTGGCGCGAAGCGCCGGGGTGGTAGCGAAATCAAAAGGTTTCTCTTTCTACAGCTACCACCCGCCTTCTCTTGATGTCGGATCCCGCTTCGCGATCCCGCTGCCCTCCTATCCTAGGAGGGCAGTTTGTTCACCCTCACTTCAAACTAGACCACTACCCTTCAGTGACAGTAATTGTCCTTGCTGTCCATGATGTGCGTTCCCCACGGAAACAGTCCCACATTAGCAACCCGTTCGATGGCTTCCGTCCTGGCATCAATGATCACAACTGAGTTGGTCGTCGATTCTGCGAGGTACAGTTTTTGATCCGCAACATCGGTCGTCGCCGTTTCCAGCTGGACGTTCGTACCAATCTTCAGCCGTCCTCCCGGCCGCAACGTAGACATATTGTAGACGTAAACGTAACCGCTGGTGGAACTGATCACAAACGCTTTTCCGGCTGCAAAGTTGACACCCGTCATGTCCGGACCCGCTTCCAGAGTGGCCGCAACTTTGTTCTCCTTCAGGTCGACAATGGAAATCGTCTCGTCACCATTGTTCGGCGTGATCGCGTACTTTCCGTCGTGGCTCATATAGATTCGCCACGGATCCTTGCCTACGCGAATCGTCTTGATGACCTTGTCCTCGCGCGGATCGATTACAGCAACAATCCCCAGATCTCCGTCTGCGGCGTACAAGTACTTTCCGTCGGGCGAGAACAAGCCCACGTTGATGCCCTTCGTGCCGCCGAGATAGCGTGAGGGGTCCAGCTTGGCCACACCGGGGAAATCCGAAAGATAGATCTTCTTCATCAATTCGTGGCGCCGAACGTCGATCACGCCAACCCAATGCGCGCCGTAATTCCCGACGTATGCCTTGGATCCGTCCGGCGTGAACGTAATATTGAGGGGCTCGACAAGGCCGGTAATGGTTTTGACCATCGTCATGGACTGCATGTCGATCACAGAAATGGAATCGCCATCCGGATTCCCCTGATAGTACCAGCGGCTATCCGGAGAAAATGAAAGATGCTCCGGTGCAATACCGACGGGAATCACTTTCACCAGTTCCAGCGTGTGGGAATCGACGATATAGGCCTTGTTTGCGCGAGTTCCTCCGGTAACGACATAACGGCCGTCGGGCGACATCATCACCATGTGAGGATTCACGTTGTTACCCAGAAACGTCTTCCCAACGATCTTGTGAGTCTTGATATCCATGAATGCGAGATCGTTCGAATCGCGGTTCACAATCATGACCACAGAAGTCGGATCGGCGACCTTCACGTCCGCCGCATGGACGCGTGAAGTCGGCAGCAGGTTATAGAAGGCCGCACTCAGTCCGCCGACGACAACCATAAAGCCGGAAATAGTCAGGACACGTTTTGAATTCAACATTGCTTTACTCCTATTAGACCTCAAAAGTTCGCCTGTAAACGGACGCCCGGTACGAGATAACCGAGTTTCGTTCCACCCTGCTGCATTTCCAGAAAGTGCGAAGCATGGAACGTGAGCTTCAGCTTCTCGGTCAGGCTGAAATTATAAAATCCTTCAATCACTCGTTCCTTTTCGCTGGTCTGCAGCTGAGTCTGAGCGTATCCGAGTCCCCACGTGTCGCCAGGGAAGAATCCAAGGCCATTGTCAAATTTCAAGCCCCCGCTGTAGAAGCTGTCGCTCTTCACATAAGCCTGAGCCTCTCCATAACGGCCAAACAGTGTGATCCTGGGCGACAGCCTTTGATCGATACTTGTTCCGAAACCATACCGATTTCCTGTTCCGCTGGCGTTGTCGGTTCGGTACCAGAAACGATAATTCCCTTCGCCCGTTTTTGGCAGCCTCGTGACGAATCCAACCTCGCCCATTGTGAATATCGATTGATTCAAACTTGTCGCATTGCTGTCGCTCTGCTGGAATCCAAACTTGAAATTAAATCCGTTCTTGGGATCATAGACGGATACAAATCCGATTCCGTTTTCCGTCAGCCCGAGCATGGGGTTATTGACAAGAGCATCGCTGAGGAATTGGCTGGTCTCGTCGTTTGCGGCCGCATTGTGATCGATGTAGTTGGTGAGATCCATGCGTCCTGCTACCAACGCCAGCTTTCCGCCTACGACTTCGGTGCGAAGCCACGCCTCACGAACGCTGATCTGATTCTGGTTCTGCAAACGAGCGGCATACCCATTGATCAGAGTCAGAGTTGGGATCTCATACCCCGGATGCGTTCCGCCCAATCCGACGAGGTCCGCAAAAAAAAGCGTATTCTGTGCGATGCCCGCGGTAAAAAACAAATCGGCGGATGCGAGTTCGTACGAATGATTGTCGGCCGGAGTCGGGTCTCCTTCCGTACGAACCGCGAACTGCGCCACAATGCCGGCATTCACTCCGACTTCGACTTTGTGCTCATCCGCGTCGGCCAGCGCCGCCTCGATTTGCTCGCTCATCGTCTGGCGGCGATAGACGCGCTCTCTCTGATACGTCACGGTTTTCCTGGCTCCCGGCACGGGCTCGTCATGAACGCCACCCTGCGGGTCGACATAAACCTCGACTCGCTTCGTTCGGGTCTCGGGCTCAGACAATACCGCGCTGGTTTCAAGATCCTTGAGCCGTTGTTCCAGAACTTTGATGCGATCGAGCAGGTCCTGAGGGTTCGTGCTATCGGCCGGGTTGCCTTCAGGATTTGCGGGGTTTGCACCCGGTGAGGGACCGGTTTGCGGCATGACCGTACCTGGAGGCATCACCATTCCCGGGGGCATTGCAGGCGTCTGCTGTGGAGCCGCCTGGGGAGCAGCCATGGCCACTAAAACTTCGGGATTGGACTGTGGAGCCGTTGCGACCTCGCCAAGGCGCTTTTCCAATTGGGCAATGCGGTCCAGAAGTTCCTGACGGCTCTCCGACTGATCTCCCGTGTTTACCTGTTGTGCGCCTGCAACTGCCGGGATCGTGACAGCCAGCGTCAGCGCTATCGCCACACTGCGCAACACCGGTCTCCAATCCCGATGACGAACACTCCTCATAACTATGGCCCTCTCTTTAATGCGGTTGTACGTTCTATAGAACCTACGAACCATACCAAGAATGGAGGGATGTCATTCTGAATAGATTCTGAAGTTTTCGTCAGGAAACCGCTATTGCTTCACGGGAATATCAAAGTGGGCGGTGTTGACGACGCCATTCCGCTGAAACTGAACCCATACGCGATACGTCCTTGCACGGGCAAAGGTCAGATCGAACCGGACGTCCGGACCACCCTCCGAAACGAATGGATGCGTATGCACCATGTCGATCAGATCATCGCTAGCCGCAAGCATATGACCCCAGGCTCCCAGGTATTTCTCGATTCCATCGGACGGACTGAGCTTGAAGTGCATCTGCGTGTTTCCGCCGGCAAGAGGCTCCTGAGGGGATGTGGAGATTTCCACCGTCAGATTTTCCGCCGTCTTTGTCGAATAGTCGCGGACCAGAGGTACCGGCGGCTTTGAAGCGCCGGCAACATAAACCGTCTTTGCAATCAGCTGTGGCGACGAAGCCTCCGGATAAAAATCGCCAAGAACCCGGTACATACCCGGTTTTGGAAACGCAAGATTGTAGTTGAACGAACCGTTCTCCCATGTCGGATGATCGTGCAGGAAAAACTGAAGGTCCTCACTCACGACGAATGCGTGGAAGAGCTTTTCATGGACCACTGTGAATTTGGTGACGGGATTGTCCTTCCATGGGTCGCGCACATCGAATCGAAGGTGGGCCTGCTCCTGAGCCTTCACTGGCTTTGGAGTAACGGTGAGATCCAGGTGATATTCAATCGGTTCGGGGATTCCCTCGACCATCTTCATTCCACAGCGGGAGCATTTTCCGGGCACATTGGAACGAATATCGTGGTCCATCGGGCAGATGTAAACCAGATCCGTGGATGCATTTGGCGGAGTCGCAACCTGAGCGCACAGCATCCCGACAGAGAGAACAACCAGCAGAAATGCCATTGCACGCATGCCCTACTTTATTACTCCCGCCAGAAAACAATGTCAAACCAGTGCGACTTTCCGCCGTCGAATCTACTGCTATACTGCGAACAATTTTTATGAAACGGTTCTTTCTGCCGTCATTTCTGATACTCGTCACCTGCGTAACATATCTGGCGCACAATGTCGGCAATGCGATCACATGGAATCGAGAGATCTCCCGCATTTTTTATCAGCACTGCGTCTCCTGCCATCACGAGGGGGGATCGTCCTTCTCCCTGATGCGATATCCGGATGTGCAACCCAGAGCCGTCGCTATCAAGGAAGCCGTACTGTCACGGCGCATGCCACCGTGGGGAGCCGTCAAAGGATTTGGAGATTTCCGGAACGACCAGGGACTTTCCGAAGAACAACTGGGACTGATCACGGATTGGGTCGACAGCGACACACCAAAGGGCAGCAATCCCAACGTGCTGCCGAAGGAGCCGAAATTTGAAAAGGCCTCGAAGATCAAACCACCTAAGAATGGAGTCCCAATAAGCGGCGAATACACACTGCGTCGTGCGGTGACGATTGACGGATTTCTGCCGGAAAAAATCCCATCTCGAACCTCAGTGAAAATATTCGCAGCACTTCCGAATGGTTCAATCGAGCCGATTGTCTGGTTTTATGAATATAAAGACAGCTTCCAACATTCATTTCTGTTTCGTAAACCTTTGAGTTTACCGGTCGGCACGGTGATTCATGGTGTTCCCTCGAACGCCAGCATTATTCTGATTCCAGGCTCACCGCCGAAAAATTCAAAATAAGCAGGAGAGAGACAATGAGAAACAATCCATATGCCCGGTTTACTGTAATTGTTGCCGCTGTAGTTTGTTTGTTCGTGGCAACCGCTTTTGCCCAAAACGGAAACGCGGGGAAGAAAACCTACACGTTCAAGGGCAAGGTTGAAAAGGTCGACGTCGCCGCGAAGAAGATCATGGTAAATGGCGAAAAGGTCGAGGGTTGGATGGACTCGATGACGATGCTGTATTCGGTCGACAAGGAAGAGATTCTGAAAAAACTCAAGGTTGGAGATCAGATTACCGCAAAAGTCTACGAAGGGGACTTTTCGGTCCTGCACGATGTTCAAATCGTGCCAGCCACTCCGGCCAAAAAGTAGTCTCCCTTGTATGCGCGGTCGTAGACCGCGCATACAAAGTCAGATTAGAACGAAAGTCGAAGCCCGAATTGCAGGACTCTCGGATCGGCAACGGCTGTGACTTGTTTGAACGTTGGCAACGGGGACGATGGGTAAGTTCCTGTGCCAAACACTCCATTCAGTGCGACTCCATTCACGTGATTGAAGAGATTGAACGACTCGACCGTCGCTTCCATACGATACCTTTCTGAAAGTTGAAACGTTCGAGTCAGCCTGGCATTCACATTAAAGTAGTCGAAACCTTCTCCGGCATTTCTGCTGATGAACGCTCCATCCACCACTGGACGCGCCGCTGTTCCCTGAATCGTGTTCACCCCGGCAGTAATGTTGAAGGGCAGTGCCGAATAGTACTGAACCATGCTGCTAAGCTCGAGGCCGTGACTGAGACGTTCCCAAAGTGTGCTTGAGTTTTCCATCGAAGAATGAATCACGCCGTTGAATACAAGTCGGTGGCGTTGGTCGTCGTCGGATCGTCCGTAGTCCTGCCAGATATTGTAATTGTCGATGGGAGAGCTGAAGAAGAACTCACCAACGTTATCGAATGCCTTTGAGTACGTGTAGGAGATTCGATAGCTCCCCCAGCTCGCAGGCCGCTGAAGTAACGATATGTGGAACCCATCGTAGTTCGAGTCGGCGAGCGGTGAATACTGGCTGTTGTTCGCATAACCCGGATTCGGACGACACCCATTATTGCCACCGGTCGCGACGCAAGCCGGAACATTCTGATTGATCGAAACAATCAGATGTAACCCTCGCACATGCTGGTAACCGACGCTGGCCGTCATGCTCGGCCCGATCTGCCTTTCAATCTCCAGACTGCCTTGCTCCGAGTAGGCGTTCTCCATATGAGAATTCATGGTCGTGAAATTGAACAGCACTCCTGCTGGTAGAGTCAGACTGCTGAGGATATTCGGAAACGCCGGCGCTCCTGCCTGCGCGGGCGAAAGACTGATGCTGGTCTGATTGAGATTTGCAGGATCGGCCGTATTCCCGGCCGAAAGAAGTGCGTTTGCCAGCGCGCGAAGCGGTACTCGATCGTAAAACAAGCCGTAACTGCCGCGCACTACCGTGGAGCGCGACGATGTTGGCGTCCATGCAAAACCCACACGCGGGGCGACATTGCTAGTATCTGTCGCAATCGTTTTCAGGTACTGCAAGTCGTAGCGAAGTCCGGCATTCAAAGTCAGGTGAGGATTGGCTTTCCATTCGTCCTGGACGTAGATACCAACGTTGGGATTCGACTGCGCGACAACGGAATTGTTGAACGTCTGCGTAAATCCAGAATTGTTATACGTCCCAGCCAGGAAATTGCCGAGCGAGGAAAATGAGTAGCTGCCGCGATACGCCCGAGGAAACGTAATGGTGTCTTTGTTGTACAGAAAATCCACTCCGACACGCATCGAGTGCGAGCCTGCCTGGTACGACAGATTATCCACAATCTCATACAGCTTGTTGAGTCGGGCTGCCGGAGCATTGGATAGAGTCCCGAACGACGCCACGCCGGAAATACTGACCGTCGGCCCTATCGCATCCGCCGGCGGAGCTTTCAGATCGCTGTGATTGAATTGCCCTCGAGTTTCATTGACCAGTCGGGAAGAGAACGTCGCAATGTTACTCAAGGCAATTGTCTGATCGGTATCATCGAGACCCGCTGAAGCACTCTCCGCATTCAAGCCGCCGGCGCCGCGTGAATTCCTGCTATTCACGTCGTACAGGCTGTAACGGATGCTGAACTGCTCCTTGCCGCTGAAGTGATGGTCTATCCTCGCCAGGAATGTGGTGGAATGAACGGGGTTGGGATAAATGCCAGCGAATATCAACGGGCCTGGATAGCCGGCTGCCAGCAGTCTCGTATTGATCGCATCCACGTCACCCGGCGCAATCGTGATCAATCCGGACTGGTTCAAATCCCGCCGCTCGAAGTTACCAAAATAGAACGTCCGGTCCCGGGTAATCGGACCTCCCAGACTTGCACCGTACTGCGCCTGCGTCACTGGAAGCGTGGTGTGCGAAATGGGATTGGCCGCATTGAGTCTTTGATTTCGGAAGAACCCATAAAGATCACCGTGCACGATATTCGTCCCGCTCTTCGTGACGACGTTCATGTAACCACCCAAGGCCCGTCCAAATTCAGCCTGGCCGCCCGACGTGACGACTTGAAACTCGCGAATACTGTCGAAGCCATAAAAATTTCCAGCCAGACCGGCAGCGTCGTCGTTCGCGGAGAGCCCATCGACAATGTAGCTGTTTGAAAAGTTCCGCTGACTGTTGATGGATAGACCCTGCCCTGGCACTGCCGACGTTTCCGCAAACAGCTGGCTGCTTGCGGTATTTGTGGGAGAAACGCCGGGAATCAGCAGCGCCGCTTCAAGATAGCTGCGACCGGCAACAGGCAGGCTTTGGATTTCGGATAGGGGGACCGTGCCGGCTATTTGCGTCCGTGCGGTTTCAACGAACTCCGCCAAACCAGTCACGCTGACGCTGGATAAAATGGGCGCGACTCCGAGGGACACGTTCCATTCGAAAGCAGAACCCACCCTCAGTGTGAGCGAACGCGTGACGTCGCTGAAGCCTGTCGATTGAATCCGGATTTCATATGGTCCGGGTTTCAGGTATGGGAAGCGGAACCGCCCATCCTGATCCGTCGTTGAGGTGCTGGAAAGATTCGTTTCAATCTGGCGCGCGACAACGGATGCCCCCGACACGACGGCTCCTGACGAATCTGTTACCCGGCCGGCCGCACTGGCATTGTTCATCGTCTCCTGCGCGAATGCCGTCTGCGCAACGCAATGGAAGCAGGAAACAAACAGGGTGAAATAGACAAAACACCCCATGATCACTCGGGTCGGATACTGCATCAAATCTCCAACTCGGATGCTAGGGTGCAGGAAGCAAATTGACAACGTGGTGAATTGTCGCAGGACGACTAAACAGCAGGTGGATACTTGGACAACTTGCGCTGCAATGACCGGCGGTGAATCCCCAGAAGCTTTGCCGCCTGAGTGATATTTCCGGAACAGTCCGAAAGAACGCGCTGGATGTGTTCCCATTCCACTCGTGCAAGTGAAGGAACAGTGGTTGGTGTGTGCTTTTCAGTGGAATCGGCCCCGAGCTCACGGTAGGCGGCGAGGATCTGATCCGTGTCGGCGGGCTTTCCGAGATACGAGTCGGCGCCAAGTTTCAAGGCCTGCATCGCAGTAGGAATGCTGCCGTAGCCCGTGAGTATGATCACCGCGATCGTGGCGTCCAGCTTCTTAATGTCCTGAATCAAATCGAGGCCACTCAATCCCGGCATCTTCAAATCGAGCAGAACCAGATCCGGGCTGACCGTACCGGCGAGTTCCAATGCTTCTTCCGGCTTCGAAACCTCATGGGCTTCGCACCCACGATCCCGAAATGCGCGGCACAGCCGGTTTCGAAATATATCGTCGTCATCGACAACCAGAACCACAGGAAGAAGGGTCGATGATTCCTTATTACCGGACATGATTCATGTCCGGTAATTCGAGAGTCGCCGTACAACCTCTCCCGGGTTCAGATTCGAACGAAAGCTGGCCACCAAGAGTTTGCGCGAACAGATGCGCCAGAAAAGCTCCGAGCCCCATGCCTTTGCCAGGAGCCTTTGTCGTAAAGAATGGCTCTGCGACGCGTTCGAGAACTTCGGCAGTCATGCCGGCACCATCGTCGTGAATCACAAACCGAATTCGCCCTGGACCGGACTGAACGGCCCGAAGGCGAACGACACCTCCGTCGATGCTCGCGTCCAGCGCGTTCTTTACCAATGCAGACAGCGATTCAATGGCAGCGCGCACAGGAATCGTACAGGTGAGAGTTACCACGTCATCGGTCTGAATCTGAATACGCTTTTCGTCATCGGGAAATCGGCTTTTGACCCGCTGTAACAACTGATTAAGATCCGTACGCTCCGGAGTTTCTCCCAGCGGGTCGGCGCCCTGGGCGCCCATACGCTCCAGAATCAGGCGGCACCGATCGACCTGGGATCGGATAAGTCTGGCGTCGTCCTCCATTCTGCTGTCGTGCAATCGAGTTCCCGCATCGAGTTCCATTTCCTTAGCCGTCACCGCAATCGTCGAAAGTGGTGTTGCGATCTCATGGGCAGCGCCGGCTGAGAGCGTCACCAGCGAAGCAAGCCGATCGTTGCGGGCAAGGCGCTTTTGCATCAGCAGAATTTCGCGCTCTTTCTTGCGAGACTCGCTCGAAAGTTTTCCGACAAAGAAGCTGATAAGCAGGGCTGCAGTCGCAAAGGCAATCCACATTCCCAGCAGATGCGGAGAGAACTCTCCGCCCTCACCATGCTGGTGAAATGCCGGCACAGAAATGGAAAGCCAGAAGAGCAGGCCGAATAACAATGCCGAGATCACGGCAAGAGCCCACGTCCATAACTTCCGAAGTACAACGGCGGAAAAGGTGATCTGGACGAGATAAAGCAGGCTGAATGGATTTGCCGGACCGCCGCTGAGTGCGAGGATCAGTGTCAGGCACGCAGCATCCAGAATGAACAAGGTCCCGATGATATGTTCCGCGCTGCGGCCCAGCCGCTGCATGCGCAGGCCAAGAAACCAGTTGCTCAAAGTCTGAATGGCGATGGCAGGCGCGACTGCGAGAAGTGGAATGGATATCTGGATACCAAGTGTCAGTGCCGCAATTAAAACGATCTCGCCGGCGATCAACCCATACCGAAGCCGGACAACCCAACGCAATGCCAGGTGCCGGGTGGTTTCACTCGAGACGGAAAGATCCGTATCGGGATCGGAAGTCCACAGTCCGCCTTCGGGGGGCTTAATTCGGTCTGCGTCGGAGCTCACAGGCGTTCATTCTAACCAGCCTTGGCGGGCCGGGCATGCGGCAATTTGTCACAGGGCGGAGTGCGGGACACGAAAAAAGGGGACATTGAAGTCGAACGGATCGTTCGACTTCAATGTCCCCTTTTGGGGTTGCTTGACGAGTTATGTGGTCATCCGCTCTTCGCGGATATCCTCGCCCGGCAAATCGTCGTCTGCGTCGCGTTCAACGACTGCAGCCACTTCTTCGGCGGCTGCCAGTTCCCGTTCATCGGGCATCAGTGCGACATTGCGGTAATACTCCAGGCCCGTGCCGGCCGGGATGAGACGTCCCATGATGACGTTCTCTTTCAATCCGCGCAGGTAATCGATCTTTCCGCTGATCGACGCTTCCGTGAGAACGCGCGTGGTCTCCTGGAATGACGCCGCGGAGATGAACGACTCCGTCGACAACGACGCCTTCGTGATTCCCAGCAGCAGAGGTCGGCCCGAAGCCGGCTTGCCGTTTTTCTTCACGCGCTCGTTCTCTTCCTGGAATCGGAACTTGTCGACCTGTTCGTCGATCAGGAATTCGGTATCGCCGACATCCTCGATCTTGATCCAGCGCATCATCTGCCGGACGATCACTTCAATGTGCTTGTCGTTGATGTTCACGCCCTGCAGACGGTAAACCTCCTGGATTTCGTTCACCAGGTATGCCTGCAATTCCTTTTCACCAAGTACCGCCAGGATGTCATGCGGATTGCGCGGACCATCCATCAACGGTTCGCCGGCCTTCACGTGCTCACCTTCCTGCACGTTCACGTGAACGCCGCGAGGCAGCGAGTATTCGCGCTCCACGCCATTTTCGTTCACGACCATGATCTTCCGCTGGCCCTTGGCGATATCTCCGTACTTCACGATACCGTCGATTTCCGTAATCACAGCGGTTTCGCGCGGCTTGCGGGCTTCGAACAACTCCACCACTCGCGGCAATCCGCCGGTGATGTCCTTGGTCTTGGTTGTTTCGCGAGGGATCTTTGCCAGCACATCGCCCTGATGCACCGGATCTCCGTCGGCCACCATCAAGTGGGCGCGTGAAGGGATCAGGTACTTTTTCAGAACCTTGTGTTTGTCGTCTCGAATCTGGATCGACGGCTGACGCTTCTCATCCGGCGCGTCGGCAACAACCCAGCGGGAAAGACCGGTCACTTCGTCCAGTTCCTCGTGCATGGTCACGCCTTCGACCAGGTCCTTGAACTGAATCGTTCCGGTGTTCTCCGTCAGGATCGCAAACGTGTACGGATCCCACTCGACCAGAGTGGCACCCTGCTTCACGTGCGAACCTTCCTCGCAACGCAGCTTGGCGCCGTACACCACCGTGTAGCGTTCCTTCTCTCGGCCCTTGTCATCCAGGATTGCGATCACGCCGTTACGATTCATCGCAACGAGAGATCCTTCCTGGTTTCGAACGGTCTGGAGATTGAGGAACTTGATGGTTCCGCCATTTTTCGCTTCGAGGCTCGTCTGCTCGGTAACGCGGCTGGCCGTTCCTCCGATATGGAACGTGCGCATCGTCAACTGCGTTCCAGGTTCACCGATGGATTGCGCCGCAATGACGCCGACCGCCTCACCGATTTCCACGAGTTTGCCGGTCGCCAGATTGCGTCCATAGCATCGAACGCAGGTTCCACGACGGGACTCGCAGGTCAACACCGAACGAATTTTCACTCGTTCGATACCTGCAGACTGGATGGATCCAGCGAGATCTTCGGTGATCTCACCGTTGATGTCGACGATCACATGACCTTCGTAGTCCTTGATCTTCTCAAGAGACACGCGGCCAATGATGCGATCGCGCAACGGCTCGATGATTTCGCCCGATTCCACGATGGAGCCGACGAAGATCCCATCGACCGTACCGCAGTCGTTTTCGCTGATGATCACGTCCTGAGCCACATCGACGAGACGTCGCGTCAGGTAACCGGAGTCGGCTGTTTTCAATGCCGTATCCGCAAGACCCTTGCGTGCGCCGTGCGTCGAGATGAAGTACTGCAACACGTTGAGACCTTCACGGAAATTCGCCGTGATCGGCGTTTCGATGATTTCACCGGAAGGCTTTGCCATCAATCCGCGCATACCGGCGAGCTGACGAATCTGCTGTTTGGATCCGCGAGCTCCGGAGTCGGCCATCAGAAGGATGGGATTGAATCCACGGCTGGCCTTTTCGGCACGTTCCATTTCCGTGAACATCATGTCCGAGATCTTTTCGGTGACGTCCGACCAGATCGCGATGACCTTGTTGTAACGTTCGCCGTTCGTGATCGCACCGTCGCGATACTGCTGGTCGACCTT
>Ga0184628_10000547_pt1 | contig 19993 bp, 20 predicted proteins | sample PLM4_5_b1_FD_133149 | JGI IMG/M metagenome (GOLD analysis project Ga0184628, IMG submission 133149) | Groundwater sediment microbial communities from an aquifer in East River, Colorado, USA - PLM4_5_b1 | ecosystem: Environmental > Terrestrial > Soil > Riparian zone | place: USA: East River... | reverse complement strand
GAGCCCGGCGTCGAGGTGAAGGCGGGCGACTATGTGCTGGCCGTCAACGGAACGCCGCTGGACACCAGCCTCGTGAAGCAGTGCACCCGCGCCGTCAACGAGGCCATCGAAGACGCGGCCATCAACGGCGCGACGACTCTCGATGGCCAGGACCTGGTGGTCGCCGGCTACAACGCGCCCGGCCTGCTCAACGCGCCGAACGCGAACACCCAGTCGCTCACCGCGGCGGCGTGGTCCGGCGCGTCCCCGGTCGGCACCACGGTGCAGTCCGAGATCCTCGCCATGATCACGAAGGCGCAGGCTGACAAGAAGTACGGGCCTTACAACCTGTACTGCCCGACGTCAGTCGGCATCACGCTGAACATGGACTTCAAGGCGAACGGCAACGACTCGATCCTCCAGCGCATCCAGGAGATCAACGTCGGTGGTCGTAACCTGAAGATCCGCACCGCGGACATGCTGCCCACCAACAAGGTGGTCCTCGTGCAGATGACCTCGGACGTGATCGAGATGGTCGACGGTCAGCGGCCCACGATCATTCCGTGGACCTCGCTCGACGGCTTCAAGGTCAACAACCTGGTCATGGGGATCATGATCCCGCGCGTTCGTTCCGACTACGATGGCAACTCCGGCATCGTGATCGGCACCTTGGTGTAGGTTCAATAGGCCCGGGCGGTGCGACCGTCCGGGTCAAATTCAGATTCGGTCAGAGGAGAATTCAAATGGCGGAAACGAAAACCACCGAGAAAGCACCTGAGGAAACAGGCGAAGTGCGCATCAGTGCGGCAGATCTGGCAGACATCCGGGCAAAGCTCAAGGAAGCATCAGATGCTGCGAAGTCGGCAGAAGCCAGAGCGGCTCGAGCTGAGAACGCCGCGGCACTCGCATCAGGCCAGGCGGCGAGCGCGGTCGCGGCTAACCCGCCGGTTGTCCAGAAGGACAGCAAGGTCACTGACTTCGGCGGCTCTCCAGGCGCCCCGTTCGCCATGTACGGCGATTTCGGAGAACCTGGGACTGTCACATTCAACGGCCGTGTTGTGGTGCTCACCTCATGGCGCGAAGAATCGGTGAGGGGAATGGTACCGGCGGACATGCGGCCAGGTCCCATCAAGATCGAGATCGACGGCAAAGCGATGGACATTGAGGCGCAACTGAGGTAGTCATGCCTGTGACTCTTGACTCGACACCAGGCGGACCAGCCGCCAACTCATACCTCACGCTGGCAGAAGCGCTTCTGTACTATGAGTCGCGCGGTCCGCTGCCGGCCTGGGAAGCCGCGCCGAGTCAAGAAGCCGTGCTGATGCAGGCCACACGACTGCTCGACGCGATGTTTTCAGGCGTGCGATCCAAGGTCACGATAAGCGGAACCTCATCGCCGCAGTACGTCATTGCGCCGATGTGGACGGGTCGAGCAACTGCGCCTGAGACTCAGGCCTTGTGCTGGCCACGCGTGGGGATGATGAACCGCAACGGTGCGCCTATCCCAGATAACGTGATCCCGCTCTCGCTGAAGGAAGCTACAGCAGAGTTCGCGGGACAACTGGCGGTTGCCGAGCGGAGTCTGGACAACACGGCGGCTGTGCAGGGAATCACGAACGTCAAGGCCGGTTCGGTTTCAGTCTCGTTCGCCGGCGTCGATGGGGTCATGGTCACGAAGGTCATTCCCGATGTGGTCACGTACCTCCTAGTGCCATCCTGGTATACTCAGGAAACTGTCGAGGGCTCGCTCTCCTTCGAGTTCGAGGTGATTGAATGACGATCCTCAGCCAAGGCGTATCGATCATCGACAGCGTGACCAAGTCGCTCGGCATGCAGGCGAAGGTGAAGCACAAGCAGTTCACCGGGGACGGCGGCGTTGGCGACGCGGGCTTCAAGATCGTGACCAGGGACGCGGTCGTCGAAATGAAGCAGCGGCAGTTCAGGACGTTCAGCGGCGAGCTCGGCGTCAGCAAGGCCGTGCTCACGTTCACGTCGCCCGTGAAGGTCATGGAGTTCGACGAGATCTACCTGCCGGACGGCACCGGCGGCAAGGTCATGGGCGTAGGGACACCAGTCGATGCGACTGGTCATCTCATCGCCGAAGTGTATCTCTAGTTCAGAATCAGTCAGCGAGGCGGAATGGACAAAAAACTGCGGCTCTTATGGATCGGCGACGCGGGAGCATCGACAGGCTTCGAGCGGTCGACTCGATACATTTGTGCCGAGCTCAATAAGACATTCGAGGTGCACGTTCTCGGGATTAACTACCACGGCGATCCGCATGGGTACCCGTTCAAGGTGTGGCCATGCATGCCCGGCGGCGACTTCATGGGAATCGGCCGCGTGAAGCAGTTGGTTGAGCACCTGGGTCCATCAGTCGTCATCTTGCAGAACGACCCATGGCATGTTCAGAACTACCTCCAGCGCATCGGGAACGTGCCAGTCATCGGATACATCGCGATAGACGGCAAAAACGCTAAGGGAACTGAGCTAAACGGTCTCGCGCACGCGGCATTCTGGACCCAGTTCGCGCTCGACGAGGCCCGCAAGGGCGGCTATGTCGGGCCCGCGTCGGTGATTCCGCTCGGCGTTGACCTCGAGATTTACAAGCCGGTCGATAAGCTCGAAGCGCGTGAGCGGACCGGGGTCGCCAGGGCGATTACTCGACGAGGCTTATCGCCAGATGCATTCATCATCGGCGTTGTCGGTCGGAATCAGTGGCGTAAGCGCCTTGACCTGACGATGGAGTACTTCGCTGAGTGGGTACACTCGAGGGACATCACGGATGCGCTACTTTGGGTACACTCGGCGCCGAGTCGCAACGATGCATGGGACTTGGTAGACATGGCGAAACTGTTCCGCGTGGCCGAGCGCGTGGCCGTGCCGAACATCCCGGAGTCGGTAGAGGGGACGCCGGAGCCGATCATGGCGCGGACCATCGCCTGTTTCGATGCGCTCTTCACGACGACCCTGGGTGAAGGCTTCGGCCTTCCGATGTTCGAGGCGATGGCCTGCGGCGTGCCAGTCATCGCACCTGATTGGTCTGGACTCGGTGAACTGTTGAAGGATGCTGCGTGTCTGGTCCCATGCACGTCTATCGCGGTTCATCCAGACCAGACCAATACTGTCGGCGGCATTATGGATAAGCGGCAAGGTGTTGAAGCTCTTGACGTGATGTATCGAGATCGAGTGAAACTCGGCCGGCTTCGTCAAGCCGCTCTCGAGCGCGCACACGAGGACCGCTTCCGGTGGGAATCGGCTGGTGCGGCATTCACTGACCTGGTGAGAGTGACCCTGGGAAGCAAGGCTGTAGAGTTTTCGATGGCGGAATAATGGGCGTTAACTTCTACTACAACACCAAGAATGCCACACAGGATATGAAGAATCTCAAGGTGAGGTTCCCATTGATCCTGGCTGCAGCGGCATACAAGGAGTTGTCGATAGAAGCCTGGGAAATGAAGACCCGCACACCCGTCTGGAATCCTGAGCGACCTGTCCCGAAAGGACATGCACCAGGGTCCCTACGGGCAAGCGGTCGGTTGCATCCGCCTGTCATCACAGCAGATGGCCAGAAGATTGAGTTTTTGTTCTCATTCGGTAATCAGAACGTCGACTATGCCCTGTACGTACACGAAGATGAAGACGCGTTCCATGCGACTGGTGAATGGAATTTCATGCGCGGTGTACTCCATGAATCGGCGCCTTATCTGCCCGCTCGTATTGCGAGATGGTTAGTCGGCGATCTGAAGACCGTCCCGTACACGGTGGACATTATGGAATGGGAAGAATGATCATCGATGACCTTGAGACCGTGTTTCTTGAGAAGGGCGTGTGCACAGCGCGTGGCACCGATCTCTTCAAGAACCGCGCGGCAAAAATTCCTGAGGGTCCTGGACCCTATGTCTCCCTGGTGGGTGTTGGCGGTGCGATCCCTGCGTATCGCAACGGCACCTCTCCTAAGTACGGCCGACCTTCGGCGCATGTGACTGTCCGTGCTGCCACTGCTTCGGCCGCTAAGGCAAAAATCCTCGAGGCGATGGCGGCTTGCGACGTCAACAACGAGATTATCGGCGACACGTTCTACCTTTGGATTCGACCGAATACGTCAGAACCGCAGGAATTGGCGCCAGACGAACGAGGCAGACCATCATTTTCATTCGCGCTGACCGCGATGGGAAGACAGACCACCACCCAGTAGACTAAGGAGAACGATTAAATGCCACCACCCGTAGTTCCGCAGGAAGGCCTCCAGGGAATCAGCTCGCACGGTACAGTCATCGAGATGATGCCAGTGGGCGAGACCGAGTGGATGGAGATCGCCGAGCTTGGCGACCTTCAGATGCCCGGCTTCACTCGCAATGAATTCGACATCACTCCGCACTCGAAGAATATCGACCAGTATGTGGTCGGCGTCCTTCGCAGGGATCCGGTCACGTTCCCGATGTTCTTCAACAAGCAGATCACGTCTCATTACGTGCTGCAACAGGCACAGTTGAACAGCGACAGCAACACCAACATGAAGAACGGCTTCAGGGTGTCGTCGCCGGACGGTGGGATCCTAATCTTCAGCGGCGCGGTCAAGGAAATGAAGCAGACCAACCCGGTTGACGGCGTTCAGACGGCCAACGTGGTCATCCGCGCCACGGGCAACTTCATCCTGGACGGCGAAGAGTACGGCGACTAGTCAGTTCTCGGCGTGTGGAGGTGGTCAGCATGGGTCAGTTTCAAGTCACGATAACGGCGATCGGTCCCGATGGTTGCGATAGACGTTCGCAGCCTGGGGAAAAACTGCACAACAGGTGTGGGAAGTTCGGGTGTCCGGACTGTATGTCCTACGACTTTGTGCAGCAGATGCGGCAGAAGGGCTTTACAATCGCCACTGCCCAAATCTCGCACAACCACGGTCGCAAGGACCACGAGGTCATTGACGACTTGCTACGCAACGAACGGAAGTCCGGGTTGTTCTGACCCGGACAACTTCAGAGGAGATGGACTCAGATGGAAAAGAAAGATCTCACACTCGAAGACATTCTCGCCGCGGAAGATCTAAAGCCGGTGCCCTTCGAAGTTCCGGAGTGGGGCGGCTCGATCTATTTCAAGGTCATGTCGGCCAAGCGTGCCATCAAGTTCCGCGAACAGATGCGCTCGGCCGCCGGCGGCGACACCGTGGTGAACATCTTCGCTGAATGCGCATGCACAGCGGATGGGAATCGGCTGTTCGCTGATCCTGATACGCTGGCGAAGCTGAAAGAAAAGAGCTTCGCGGTGTTCCTTCGCGCCCAGGATTTCCTGCTCAAACTGAACGGCATGATGCGCCCAGACAAGAGCTGGACAACTGTTCTCGAGATCTTGCAGTCTGCCGGCGTGGACAGCAACGTTGTCGCCCTGGTGAAGCAGAAGTGGGATGCTTCTGACGAGGCTGAAGTAAAAAACGACTAGGGAGAGGAACAGAACTACGGCTCGCATTCGACCTCGCCGTGGTGCTAGGACATCCGCAACCGATGCAGATGCTCGAGGCCATGAGCGCGGTCGAATGGGAACTGTGGAAGGTCTACCTCTCGCTTAACCCTGTTGGACAAGACAGGGATGATTTACGTACGGCGCAGATCTCACAGGCGATTTGGAACGTACAGATTGCTAAGTCAGCAGGGCGTGGTCGGACGCCACAATATCGGCGGCTCATGGAGTTCATGCTGCAGATAGGCGACCGGCCCGACCCGAACGCGCCGACGAAACGCCAGACGGCCAAGGAACAGTGGGCCATCCTGAAGGCCACGTTCATGAAGTTCGCGAAGAAGAAGAAGGACCCGGGGGCATAGTTGGCCACAGAGATCAGCGACATCACATCCAAGGTCACCCTCGAGAACCAGTTCTCGAAGGAGGCCGACAAGGTTGTCGCGTCGACGGCCAAGATCGACGCCTACTGGGAGAAGCTCGCCCAGCGCGCCGACAAGGACCTGGAGCGCGCGTTCTCCAAGGCCGAGAAGGCGGCTGAACAGTTCGCGGCCAGGCAGGAGAAGGCCGCCGCCGCGTCGCGCGGGCTTGGCTCCGACTTCAGCGCGATGACGCTCTCCATCGCCGGCGGGCTCATAGTGCTGGAGGCGGTCGGCCAAGCGTTCCGGCTCGCCTGGGAGGAGGGGACGAAGCTAGTCAAGCTCCTCCCCGAGATGGCGCTCGAGGGCTCGAAGATCAGCGGCGTGACGACCAACTTCGAGCGCCTCGCCCTGGGCGTCGGCAAGGTCAGCACCGAGCTACTGGGCGCACTGCACGAGGGCACCCACCGCACGATCGACGACTTCAGCCTCATCACCAAGGTCAACTCGAACCTGGCGGCCGGCCTGGACCTGACGGCCGAGCAATACCGCGTGGCCTCCCAGGGCGCGTTCGCGCTGGCCCAGGCGACCGGCATCGGTGTCAAGGAGGCCTTCGACAAGGTCAACCAGGCCCTGCTCACCGGCCAGACCAGGACCCTCGCCCAGATCACCGGTCGCATCAACATGCAGGCCGCCGAGGAGAAGTACGCCAAGTCAATCGGCACGACGGTCGACCACCTCTCCGAGGCCGGCAAGCTGGAGGCGCAGCGCCTCGGCATCCTGGACGCCCTGGCGTCGTCCACCAACCGCCTCGGCGTGCAGATCGACGGCATCGGCGAGTTCACGGACCAGCTGGCGGCGATCTGGGCCAACTTCAACATCGAGCTGGACAAGACGGTCGCCAACTCCCCGGCGCTGCTCGCCGCGTTCGAGGGCGTGCGCGACGCCGTCCAGAAAATCTTCGACGAGAACCAGGCGGATGTGATCAAGAGGATCGCCTCCTACATCGACGCCATCACCATCGCGCTCATCGAGCTGGCCGAGATCGCCGTGCGGGTCTTCGTCATCATCGGCAGCAAGGTCGCGGGATTCATCGTCGACCTCAAGGAGGCGCACCTCACGATGCTCACCCTCGAGGAGGGCTGGGCGTCCTTCAAGGCCGGCACGGGGGCGGCGGCCTCCAAGGACCCACACATCCAAGAGCTCCGCAGGCAGATAGGCGAGGCCGCGGACGACATACTCGGCCTGATAGAGCTCCGCGACCATGCGCCGGAGATGTCGGCGGCGATCATCAAGGAGCTCGAGGGGATCAAGGACAAGGTGCGCGGCGCGGCGCGCGGCGCGGCCGACGCCTGGAGGACCGAGTTCGTCGGGCCGGTCGAGAACAGCGTCTTCACCGGGCCCACGCTCGAGATGCTCAACGAGAAGCCCTCGATGACGAGGACCACGGCGGCCGACACCAACAAGGTTAAGTCGGCCACCGAGGCCAGCATCAAGGCGACCGCGGCCCTGTGGGACCAGTACTTCGACGTCATCGAGAAGCACGACGAGAACGTCTTTAAGGCGCGGACCGGGAACATCGAGCGATGGTACCAGGCTGAGCGCGATATACTCGACAAGAGCAAGGAAAACAATAAGAACTACACGAACCAGTTGATCGCGCTGAATGAGCTGAAGGCCCAGAAAATCATCGATGAGAATGAGCGGGTCGCCAAGGCACTAAAGGAGATGAACGACAGGAACCTTGGTCTGTCCACCAATCGTGGTGAATCAACGATTGGTGCTGGTCTTCCAAAGCAGGATCTGCCGCTGTTCACGATGCTCCAGTCCAAGCAATGGGCGACACAGACCGCTGACATCGAGACCCAAGCAGCTCGCGTTGAGAGGGCTATTACTTCGGCCATGAACAATGCGGCGAAGTCTGTCGTGCCGTTGACCAAGGAGCAGGAACGTCTCATCCAGAAGTTGAAGGACGTCGGCTTCACGACCGACCAGATCTCGGCGATCATGGAGAAGGACTTCGGCCGGGTGGGCAACGCGATCCACAGGTTTGCCAGTAACAACCTGCTGGGTGAACTGTCTGGGGCATTCGCCGATCTGGCGCAAATCAGTGGCGACTCGTTCGGTGAAGCGCTGAAGCTTACTGGACAGTTGATGTCCTCGGCGAATATTGCAATGAAGGCGATTGATGGCCTTCAAACGGCCATCGCGGCCGGCACCGCAACTACAGCCGATTACTTCTCAGCCTGGATGGCTGGTATTTCCCTGGTCATTCAGGGTGCCATGATGCTGTCCAACTGGCTGTCGAGGGCCGCCGAGCAGCAGCATGCGCTGTTCATGGCTAAGTACGACCAGGCAGACTTCATCAACCAGATGACGAACTCCATGATGGGGTATGCGAAGTCATTCGTTGATGCAATCAACAACGCCAAGACTCTCCTAGAACTTCAAGACGCGCTCAAGAAAGCGCACGAGCAGATGGACCTGGCCAACGAGGCGTCCTCGAAGTTCGGCCCGAGCCAGGGCGACCTGATCACGCAGTGGCAGCATGCCAAAGAACTCTACGACTTCATGCTTAAATCTGGCATGTACACCGCAGAGCAGCTCAAGGACGCATGGGACGAGGTCGAACGTGCTGCAAACCGTGCGGCTGGCTTGGGTCGGCGCAAGGACGGCACGACCGAGACACCCGAGGACAAGGCGCGGCGCGAGCAGCAGGCGATGGAGGACGCGGCCAAGGAAGCCGGCTATGTCACTCAAGAAGAACTACAAAAGGCCGCAGACAAGGCGCAGAAACTCTACGAGTACATGCGGGACAGCGGCAAGTACACTGCCGAGCAGATTGAAGACGCCTTCAAGAAGGCCCAGGACGCTGCGGATAAGGCCATCGGCATCAACACCCAGATGATGGAGAAGCTCAAGGCCGAGTACGATGCGCTCTCTAAAGCAGTTGAGGCTGAAGCACCTGAGGCTGAGATGGGATCCATCGAGAAGGCACAGCGTGCCAGGATGGACCAGCTGAAGAAAGAGATGGAAGCGGAGCAGGCCAGGATCGACGCCGCGCGCGAGGCCGCCATGGAGAAGCAGGCCAAGACGACCGGCGAGGCGACCGGCAAGGCCCTGGCCGAGGCTCTGAAGATCGAGCTCACGGACAGCCACATCGACATGTTCGGCCCGGAGTTCGAGGAGTCGGCGGACGCAGCCGCCGAGCACACGACGACCGCCTTCGACGCATCCGGCAACGCCATCGGCGTCAAGATGAAGGTCACCGCCGAGAACATGAAGTCGGACTTCGGCTACCAGGGCAAGGAGGCGGCCGAAGAGGTGACGAGCGCGTTCGACGGCAAGGAGATCCGCATCCCCATCCACTGGGACTACGACCCCATCGAGATCCCAGAGCCGCCGAACCCGAACCCGAAGCCGATGGCGCTCGGCGGCGCGGGCCACGCGACCGGCCCGATGACGTTCTCGACCCTGGGCAACGAGGACTTCGCCTTCTCAGGCGAGGGCAAGTCCTTCGCGGACGTCATGGGCAGCAAGCCAGACGACCAGGGCGCCGCGTCGACGGTCAACATCGACAGCTTCATCGTGCAGATGAACGTCAGCGAGAACGTCGACCCGGCGGCGCTCGAGCGGAACTTCCTCAAGATTCTCCGCAGCCGGCCGCCAGTCGGCGACGCGATCTCGAACGCCGTGACGAAGAGGAGATAATGCCAGAGAATTTCTACTTCACGCGGCCACAAGATAACATCGCGCCTATATCAGTGGTGTCTTCCGGGGTTGCCATTAACCCTGGGTATCCGCTTGCCTGCGCTGTCGATATGTCCTACGCCAACCTCGCCAAGCCATCGAAGTTGCTTGGCACGAGCGGTGATTGGATTGGGGACCTGGGACTCATACGACGTGTCGATGGCGCAGTTATCTGGCACAACTTCGACGAGGGCCTAGCAGTTCACTTCCAGATGCACTCCTCGAATTCATGGGGAGGCACTCCGACGATCGATGTGCCATTGGTTATCCCAGAGCGCCGCGTCGATGGATACACGCAGAAGATCTTCGTTGATTTGCGTGGCGAACCAGGTTACAACCTCACTGGTCTGCGATGGTGGCGAGTGAACGTAGCCGGCGTGAACAGTGCGCCGGTCGGCCTCAAGATCATGCTCCTGTCGCGCATACGGCAGCTCGAGCGAGACTTCCTCCTCGAGCCTGGACCTGTCAATGTCGAAAACCAGTTCAACGTCTTGATGACGACCGATGCAGGTCATCCCTGGGCATACGATCTGACATCGGCGCCGCGTCAACTCCGGGGTGATGCAGTTCTTCTCGAGTCCGACTGGGTCCAGGTGCGGGACTGGTTCCGCGCGGCGGCCGGCCAGGTGGGCATCTTTGCCGTGCTACCGAATCCAGACAACACCGATGCCTGGATCACCAGGTTCAGCACCGGCTCGATCGCCCAGGACCCAGGCATACAGGTTGTCAGCATGGGCAATGCGAAGAAAGAAAACGGTCTCAACGTTTCAATCATCCTCGATGAGATCACCGCTGGTGATCCGGAGTGGTTCTGATGCTGTTGCACCACGATAATTTCAACCACTATACCTACGCACAAGCGGCGGCTTCTGGCGAGGTGACGTCCATCGTCGCGCTGAACAGTTCACTGGATTTTCCAGCAGGTCAGGGGCGCGATGGCCTCGCGGCACTCGCCAGTTATCAGGGCGTCGCGTGCTATGACACCTACTGGCGCAAAACGCTCGCGCCGACGAATCCGAACTGCTACATGGGTGTCCGGTGTCGTATCGGCAATCTACCGGGGTCGGGCGGTGGGGGCATGATGACATGCCTCAGTGGAAACACCGGACAAATGGCTGTCATCGTCAATCCAGATGGTACTCTCGCGGCATGCAAGGGTGCTCAGAACGATTACATCTTCACAGCCGGCGCGGTGCTCGGGTCCACCACGTTCTCGCTCTCGACCGGCGTCCGCTACTTCGTGGAGTTGTGGGTGTTCCCACACACGACGCTTGGGTCAGTAAAAATCCGCGTGAACGGCATCGAGCGCCTCAGCCTCCAGGGTACGTCCGGGACGCCGCTCAACACTAACGGCGCCGGGTCCGGGACGTGGAACGGCGCGCTGCTCGGTAACTTTGGCCAGGGCGGCAACCCGTTCGTCCGCTCCGACATGGCGATCTACTTCAATGACTGGTATGTCTGCGACGGCACGGTGCAACCTGGACCAAACCCACTCAACAACTTCCTCGGTGACTGCAAGACCACCGTTGTCCTGCCGACTTTGCCGGGGTTCTATCAGCAGGCTGTGCCGAACGCCGGCACCAACCATGTCACCCCGGTGGACGACCCAACCCCGAACGACGACACCGACTACACTGAACTAATCAATGTTGGCGAGCGTGAGAACTGGAAGTACGTCCTCCCGGTCCCACTCGGTGGTGGCGGCGTCCTCGCTGCGACATTAGCGCTGTGGATGAAGAAGGCATCTGACGGCACGCGCTTCATGCGGGACTCCGTACGTGTGGCTAGTGTCGACTATGACGGAACGACCGACATCGCATTCGGCACCACATACCTGTTCAGTCGTTCGACACGGACCGCTAATCCGGCAACAGGCGGTGAGTTCACTCCAGGCAGTACCGTAGAATTCGGTACGAAGGTGCAGGTCTGATGTCACTCCTTGACTACGACGGACACGACCACTACGACACGGCGAGAATGACAACCACTGGGCCGTGGAACTCGACCTTATTAGTCACGTCGTCAAGCGTCACCATCGAGGTAGGTACAGGCCGCGGTGGTTCACAATGCCTGCTGGTGAACGGCGACCGGCCTTACGTCGGCCCCTCGGGCGCATTGAAGGTGCTTGCCCCGGGCGATGCCAAGATCTACTGGGGCCAGTGGGTTAAGGTCGGCATTCTTCGAGATGACCTCGGCATTCTGGCTGTTGTAGATGGTATGACGCCGCAACTGACCGTTGTCTGCATGGCCAATGGCACCTTCAAAGTAAAGCGCGGCGCCTCAGACAACGGTGTCCAGCTCGGACCGGCGAGCACCTATGCCATCGCCGCCGGCGCCGAGTTCTACCTGGAGTTCTTCGCAGAGATTTCCCCCTCGGCAGGACAGATCCGGGTAGTCTTAGACACGCATGACATCATCACGCTCACGACAGGGCTGAATACTAGGAATTCTGCGAATACGCGGTGGGATGGTATCTTCTGCGGCCCATGGGCAGTGACAGGTGCATCTGGTGGCTTCCCACCGTTCAATATCCGCTATGACGATCGCTACGTGCTGGATGGCACGACCATGGCGGGGCCGAATCCCTTCAACGCATTGCTCGGACCGATCTGGGTCAAGCAGATACAGCCCACTGCTGATGGGTTCTACACGAACTTCGCGACGACTGGAAGCTCGAGCCACTTCGCTAACGTCGACGAGCCACTTCCAAATGACGATACCGACAAGAACACTGGGTCGAATATCGGCGATCGTGACTCACTCCAGTACGTGCTGCCGACCGGGACGGTGCTCGCCACAATGCTCGCCACGTATGCGAAGAAGAACGATGCTGGCTCCCGAAAGTTCGTAGATTTCATTCGCGCAAGCGGTGTTGATTACGATGGAACCGCTCAACAGGATCTTACGACGAGCTACCAGTTTCGGAACCTGTTGCGCACATTCGACCCATCAACCAGCGCGGCGTGGGTGGCTGGTGCTACGATTGAGCAGGGGATCAAGATTTCTAACTAGAGGCACTGATGGCTGACTCAAAGATCTCTGCACTACCAGCGGCCAGTTCTGCTACATCGACTGACGAACTCACCGCGAATCAGAGCGGTACCTCGAGGAAGGTCACCCTCGCCCAGGTGTCCGCGGCTATCGGGAGCTTGGGCTCCGGGAAGATCGTCCAGGTTGTGAACTTTCAGACTGGAGCGATGGCGACGGGCACAACACCGGCATTCTTCGACGATACGATCCCGCAGAATACCGAGGGCACGGAGTTCATGTCGCTGGCGATCACGCCTGTCAGCGCGACGAACAAGCTGAAGATTGACATTGTGGCATTCTACTGTTTCACCGCACAGCAGTGGTCAGTTGTAGGATTGTTCCAGGACTCGAATGCGAATGCGATTGCGGCGTTTGCTCCGTACCAGGGTACCTCAACGGCGTCATTCCCATGCGCCTTTACGCACTACATGACCGCAGGCGGCACAGTCGCGACGACGTTCAAGGTGCGGATTGGTGGACAGGGCGGCGGGACGATCACGTTCAACGGCCAGAATAGCGCTCGGTTCCTCGGCGGCGTGATGGCGTCCAGCATCACCATCACCGAGATCATTCCGTAAAATGGCGCAAGTCTTCATAACGAGCGGCACCACCTGGGCGGGCGTCGCCACGGATGGTTCGCCGATAACTGTCGAGTGTATCGGCGGTGGTGGTGGCGGATCGACGACTGCTGGCAACGTTGGAGCTGGTGGTGGTGGCGGAGCTTACGCTAAACTCACTGGTATTGCTTACACGTCAAGCAGCGCTGTTACAGTCCAGATTGGTGCTGGTGGTGCAGCTAGTACAGTTGGCACAGATACCATCTGGAATAGCGGTGTCGTTGTTGCTAAGGGCGGTGGTCGAGGTGTAGATTCTGTTAGTGCTGGTGGTGTGGGTGGTCAAGCTTCGGCTTGTACGCCTACGACTGGCGCATTTAGCGGTGGCAATGGCGGTTCCCAGGGCGGCAACAGTCGTGCAGGTGCTGGTGGTGGTGGCGCTGCTGGCCCATTTGGGAATGGCAAAGACGGCGGTGTTGGTGGAGCAGGTCCTAATTACTCTGGTGCCGGTGGTGGTGGTGCGGGTGGCGGCAGTTCAACTGCTGGGGCCGCATCAAATGGGTCGGTCACTGGTGGAGCAGGTGGTCTTGCCCAGGATGGAACGGCCGGTGGAGTAGGCGGCGATGGCGGTGTTCCATCTGCCGCAGGTGCTGGCTCACATGGAAGCGGTGGAGGTGGTGGTGGAGGCGGTAGTTCTAATGCGGCTCTAACTACACATGGCGGTTTCGGCGGTGTTGGTGTCGAGTTTGATGCCACACATGGAGCTGGAGGCGGTGGTGGTGGAGGTGCATCGTGGGCACCTGGCACGATGCGCGGCGGCGATGGTGGTCTCTACGGTGGTGGAGGCGGCGGAGGTGCATGGTCTGGTGGAGCAGGTGGAAATGGTGCCAATGGTCTCATCATCGTCACTTATCTACTGCCACCTACATTCATACTGCAAACCATTACTGGCGGCACGATTGCAAGTACAGCCACTCTGTCTGCTCCAACGCCGATAGGTAAAGTCCAGGGCTCCAAGCTTCTCAAGGAAGACGGCGCCGCACTTCTCCAAGAGGACAGCACTTACCTTCTCCTGGATATTCCGACCTTCGCACTCGTAGCGTTCTCGCAAGGGTCCGCATCTACGTGTGCAGTCGGTGCATCTACGACAGCGGTTGATACGACTGGAGCGACTGCACTGTTCGTTGCGATCGCCAACTCGATCAACGTGTCGGTGCCCACCTTCATCGATAGTAAGGGCAATGTCTATACACAGGTTGATACCTATACCGTTGCCGAGAACCGACTCACAATCTTCCACTGTACTCCGACACCTGCTAAGCTTGGCACAGGCCACATCATTACTGTTCCAGTCAATGGCAGTGCATGTCCTTCAGTGCACTTCCTTGCATTCAAAGCAGATCAGAACTTCGTCTTCGGGCCAAAGTCTCATGCCTATGTGAACGGCGCGTCGCTGTCCCCAGGAACTATCACGCCTACAAAGGCGAATTCGATGGTCCTGGCGATCGCGTGTAACGCCAATGTCGGTGGTACCTTCGCGATTGATTCCAGCTTTACGATCATTCAGGAGCTGTCGTGTGGCTCCGGTCAGCACTACGGTATGTGTTCGGCGTGGAAGACGCAGACGGCTATTGCCACTGAGTCACCACTCTTCACCTTTACTGGCGGCTCAAACTCAACGGCATTTATCATGTCGTTTGGGGAGAATGCCCCGACTGGTGCAGATGTCTCAGCCCTGCCGCTCCTGGTCCTAGGTAGTGGACCAGCTCCGATTGCCGTATCGGCAGCACCACTCCTCGTCCTCAATATCATGCCGCCGCCGCACATTCGTGTGTCTGCGGCACCGTTGCTAGCACTGCACAAAGATTTCCCACCGGCCCGCATTTCGTCTGCACCGATATTGGTGCTGACAGACCAGCGGCCACCTGTTAGGATTTCAGCGGCGCCATTGTTGGTTCTCGAGTCAACCGATACAGTACCAATTGTCTACGAGGATCCATGTCTTATCGTTAAGCCGCGTTACCATATCAAGATCAGCAATTCAACTAAGATCCTGCGGTACGGATCGTCGCCGCTTCGGGAAACAGAGAAACTCGGCGGGTTTAAGGAGCCGCGCATTCTCTCGCTTGGACCAATCACCAGGGCGGCAAGTGACCCAATCACTGGAGCATGGCCCATCTCGACGGCGAGCGCGATCCTGGCGGATACCGACTGGGAGATACGTAACTTCTCAGAGACCCGCAAGGGCCTTAGACAGGTCGACGCCGAGATCTACATGACCAGCAAGGCACAGAGTCTTGCCGAGGGCCCACCTCGCGTCCTGTTTACCGGCAAAATCTATACCGATACACCTGCCGAGAACATGACGTCGTCTCTCGAGTTCAACGACATCATCGGGATCAACTACTCGCTCTACACCGATGAGTTGCAACTTCCGCAGCGGCGCGTCACCAGGATTGACTTCCCGAATGCGCCAGAGGCCAGTCTGAACAAGGGTGTGCCGATCATCGGCGGTCCCAATACAAGCGTGGCACCAGTCATTGTTCCGCCAGTCACGACTCCACCGACCCCACCACCTGCGCGAGGCGTGGTTGATGGCGTATATGTCGGCAAGATGCAATTTGGCGGCGTCGTGCTGCCGCCAACTACTACTACCCTGGCGGATATTGTAGCCCTGCTCACGGCGTCTGGAGCGACTGGGACTATCTACCAGGACTGGGGCTGGAAGATCGGCTACGCAGATGCTACGAATCTCCAGTCGTTCTACAACTCACAGCACTATGTGCCGCCCGACTATGACGGGCTGGCGGGTGGGCATGGTTACGAGTGGGCCGGCTTCATCGGCATTGGCTATTCGGATCTAGACGCATGGATGAACCAATCGGCCGGTGGCGGCGGCGCGCAGACCTTCGAGGTTGTTGCGATGGCCTGTCACGCGGTGACGCAGACAATCGCCACGTGGGTCGGTGATATTCTCGTAGAAGCGGCTCACCTGGGCACGCAGGCCTGGATCCCACAAATTGCAGGTGACACGACCTGGGCCGCGAAATTCGGCGCGAATCGATTCACCGATGTGACCGGATCCGATGGTGTTGTTCGGCGCTATACGTTGTTCTGCTTTGAGCCGAGCAGTGTTCTTGGTCTGGCGGTGGCCGGCGGCGCGACGGTGTGCGCCGAGATCAAGGGGCTCGAGGACAAGGGCGACGGTACTGGACAGCCAATCACTGAGTACTTCGCACAGTATCTGCATACCTTGAAGAACTTCGCGCTTCAGAACTACCAGTCTGGGCCATGGCTGCCGATGCCACAGTTCTTGTTCTCAGACGGCGTCACACTGATCGACCGCATCAATGCGAAGTCATTCTCGAAGGTCTCCGTGCAGACGGCCTCCGAGATACCTGGTGGGTTCAAGGGCGCATGGGCGATTGGTTCAGGTGGTAACCTTGAGTCGCTCAGCCAGGTCATTGCCGACTTCAATGTCTCAGGCGGTTGTCTCCTGGCGCAGAACGACTTTGGGCAGTTAAGAATCGGTCGGCTGACACGCGATCGGCAGGATTTCTTCAAGAACATGTACACCGGTAACATCCACCGGACCTTACGCGACAAGCCTGATATTCTCCCAGGGTTCTGGGTTGAGCCGAAGCCAGACTGGCAAGCGAACCAGATCGATTATTCGTACGCAGAGAACTACCACACGAACGTCTTCGAGCGGTTGTATGGTGGCCTCGGGCCGACTACACCGATGCAGGATACTGCTTCACAAACAATATTCGGGGTACTAAAGAAGGCTTTCCAGTTCCGGCGACTTCGCGATGACGCAACGGCTAATGCCGTGGCGAAGTATCTGCTTGACCTTCTGAAGCACACTCCAATGGTGGCGCACTACAAGCGGCGCGGGCTATGTGGTCTCGAGGATGACGTCCTCGAGGGTGTGCCGATGACACACTACAACGGCCGTGGCCAAGGTGGTTGGACGAATCAGGCCTTGTGGGTTGTCTCGAAAACCTATGATCCGCCGACGCGCACCTGTGAATTCCTCGCCCTGGATGTTGAAGAATTCGTGCCACTACCGACGGCAACAGGACCGCGAGGTTTGACGTCAGACCCGGTCGCACTTCAAACACTGCTTAGCGAAGATGGCACCAAGGTGCTGATCGAGGGATAGATGCCACTACCAGAAGATACACTCAACGGCAGCGCCAATCCATTCCCATCACTGCTCCTTGTGGAGTCAGTGCCCGTGACACCTGGCGTGTCAGGGCAGCATCGTGTGTATGTAGATCCAGCAGACAACAAGACAAAGCGGAAGAGTAGCGCTGGCGTTGTCACCGATCTCGAGTTCAGCCGCGTTGTCCAGGTGGTGAACTTCCAGACCGGCTCGATGGTGACGACTACGGCCACCATTCCGCTTGACGACACCATCCCGCAGATTGGTGAGGGCTTCGAGCTCATGACGCTCGCGATCACGCCGACTAAGACCACGAGCAAGCTGAAGATCGACATTGTGGTGTACGCGACCGTCGACAGCGCGAGCTGGATCATTGGTGCCCTGTTCCAGGACTCTACGGCAAACGCGCTAGCGGCGTTCCTCGACTACCAGAACATCGGGACGGGCGGCATGGCGTTGTGCTTCACATACTACATGACGGCGGGCACGACCAGTTCGACGACCTTCCGCGTGCGGATCGGCAAGGACTCTGGCGGCACGATCACGTTCAACGGCATGGGTGGTGCGCGGAAGCTCGGCGGGGTGCTGGCCTCGAGTATCACCATTACTGAAATTGCAGCTTAATAACAAGGAGACAGTTATGCCTAAACTACCGGCAGGAGTGATTGCAACACGAGATAGGTACGTCGCCAAGTTCCCCATGTGGACGATGGAGGGCGGACTCGCCGCTGAGAACAAGGCGCGTACCTGGACGATGGGCCTGGCGAAGCAGATCGCCTACGAGCACCAGGGCCAGGGCTTCGGCTGCAAGCGCGCGGCGAAGGACCGGCCCATCTCGAAGGACGGCATCGCGCAACAGGTCGGCGCGACACTCCTGTCCTGGGACATGATGAGCGGTGCCGGCGGCGGTTCGCCGACCATTAACTCGAACCCCGACTCCGAGGACATTACCGGACAGGAGTTCGAGTACGTCGAGCCGTTCGACGTCATCGCGGCAGGCACTGTGCCGCCAGAGACGGGTGGGGGAGACGGTGGGGGTGGCTCCGCATCCGTGCCGCCCTACGATGAGAACTACTCGATCCAGTTCGGCAAAGGTTGCAACGAGGTCTACAATGAGAGCAAGGCGCCGATGGACCCGGGCATGATCTCCGTCCATAGCCAGCGCGCCGCGTGGGACTACTACTCGGGATCGATGTCCTGGGACGAATCCTACAAGAAGCACATCAACGAGTTCCGCGCGGTCTACGGTCTGCCGCCGGTCTGAGTCTGCCATCGAGTTAGCCCGTCGATGGTGGTGGCGCGGTGGGGGGCCGGGGGGCTCCCACCGCGTCGCCTTAAACAGATGGGGGAATAATGAGTGACGATGTCCGTCAGCACTTGCTGCTAGCTCGAGAAAGTTCCGAGTTGGCGCTGGGGCACATCAACGCGGCGCTCGAGGCGATGGACGGCCCAGTATCACCGGGTGACGTTATCAGCGTCGGCCCGTCAGATAACCTGCTGTCGGTGCTGGAGCAGGCGCCGGCTGGGGCCACTGTCGCCATCGATCCGGCCTACAACCAGACGCTCCAGTGGTGGGAGATTACCAAGCCGGTGACGATCACGTCGTCGGTGCCATTCAAAGGCCAGCGTATTGCACCTGACGCCGTTGCGCCGACCATCACAGGGTTCCTGACTATCGCCTGTCCCGATGTGAATCTCTCCAGCGTGCGGCTGGCAGGGTTCCATCCTGACGGCACTCTGGTGACGGTCGGTGAGCGCACCACGCTCGACCGCATGATTTGCATGGGCAGTCCGGACGGCCAGCATCGCGGTGTGATGGCGAATGCCGCGGGTGTCGTTCTCACACGCTGTCATATCGGCAACATCTGGAAAGACCAAGACACGCAAGCCATCTGCGGCACGACAGGGACGAAGAACCTGCGCGTCGATGACTGTCACCTTGAGGCCAGTGGTGAGAACGTGCTGTTCGGTGGTGACGACAACGCCAGCGAGTCGCTGACGCCGCAGGACATTCTCATCACCAACTCGTACTTGTTCAAGCCACCAGAGTGGCGTGACAAGCCGGGGTGTACCTGCAAGAACCTCTACGAACTCAAGGCTGCATTCCGCGCTGTGCTGCGCGGCTGCAAACTGGAGAACTCGTGGGTCGGCGGACAGGGCGGTGAAGCGATTGTCCTCACCGTGCGCAATCAGGACGGCGGCAGTCCGTGGAACTCGATTGATGACTGCGTCATCGAGGACTGCAACATGTTGAACATCGGAGCCGGTGTGAACATCCTGGGACGCGATTACCGGTTCCCGTCCAAGGTGATGACCAACCTGATGCTGCGTCGCCTGATGTTCGAGAACATCGACCCGTGGGCGTTCGGCGGTACCGGGCGGCAGATCTTTATCAGCGGCGGCCCCAAGAATTTGAGCATCGAGGACTGCTCGTTCAAGGGCCAGCACCTGAATAGCTTCCTGTCGTTCGACCAGCCGGAACACCTGCTGGAAGGCTTCGTGTACCGGCGGAACTACGCGCAGGAAGGCGAGTACGGCATCGTTGGCACGTCGGCCCCGTCGCTCGGCACGGCGGCACTGGAGATGTACGCTCCCGGCTATACATGGGCGGATGTCACTATTCAGAAGACCGCCGGGTATCACATCGACTACCCGGAAGGTACGACCTTGATTGGAGAATGATCCATGCTTATTGCTCT
>Ga0184628_10000545_pt1 | contig 20048 bp, 20 predicted proteins | sample PLM4_5_b1_FD_133149 | JGI IMG/M metagenome (GOLD analysis project Ga0184628, IMG submission 133149) | Groundwater sediment microbial communities from an aquifer in East River, Colorado, USA - PLM4_5_b1 | ecosystem: Environmental > Terrestrial > Soil > Riparian zone | place: USA: East River... | reverse complement strand
GGAAAGGAAACCCATCGGGCACGATGTCTGCAAATGCAGGATGGATAACCGCTTCATGGAAGGCCAGGCTATCGAGCTTATAAGAGGTAAATTCGGGCATCTTGATTTATTTAAAAAGGTTAATAAGTCAGTTTACAATCAGGCGTTCTTTTGTTTATCCCAGGAACCAATGCTTCCGGCTGTTCCGATGTTATAAGCACCGCCATCGGCAGCATACCTGCTATCGCTTCCGATAACCGTTACTGTGATATCCAATGGTTTTGATGTGTCTAATGCAGAAACATCAACGGTTGTATCACTTGCATGGGCGCTGTCGCTGTCGCCAGGTGCCAGTATATACCCATGGGCTGTATTACCGAACTTGTCATGCACTTTGATATGTGCTACTCCCAGCGTCACACCAGAAGGAAAGCTGGATACATCCTGAACATCAACTTCTTTAGCAGAAGCACTGTAGGTATAATTTACCGCCGGAGCGAAATCTTCGGTACCGTTTGATTCCAGGTAGTTGGTCAGGTTAGTGTTATCTATTGCACCCATGGCTGTTTATTTAAAAAGTTTAAAATTTTTATTCTTTTCGCGAAATGAATTAGTCGAATTTTCCGGACATTTCTGTCACCTTTTCATTGCCATTTTCCTTCGTCGTATTCTTCCCGGCCTTCAGATTGGTGATATCAGTTTCCAGGTCTTTGTTTGCTGTTTGCAAACCGGCTATTTGATCAGCCATTTCCTTTGTCGCTGTTTCAACCGCTGTTTTTACAGCAGCTTCGACCGCACCTTTAGCACCACCATCTTTATCAGAAGCAGCCTGAACCGCAGCATTCACCATTTCATTCACCGCTGTTTCCATTTGCTCGGAAGCAGTATTGAAAGATGCCTGCACAGCTTCACCAATGGATTGCATCAGCGTAGCATGATCATTGTTTTCAGGAGCTTTTACACCCTTGATTGCATTCATTATCTGATTGCCGAGATCCTGGAAAAACTTTTTCATTTGTTCTAAATTTTGTGTTGAAGAATTTTCGTCAGTTGTCGGAGCCGGCTTCACTGCAGAATTGTATGCATTAAGCACCGTTGTGTCTGCAAAAGGCCAGTTATCCCTGCTGATTGTTTGTGAAAAGGCTGCTTCGCCTGTAACCTTGGTGATAAAGCCTTTTTCTTTGGCCGTATCGGCTGTCATCCAGGTTTCTTCATTCATCATTTTGGTGATGTCTTCTTTGCGAATGCTTGTGGCAGAAGCGTAGAAGTCGCGGGATGCGTCGTTGAATGTTCTTAGCGTTCTCGCATAACGTTCAACTGCGTTAACATCGCCGTACACAGCACCACTCACGTTGTGAATCATGAACCAGCTGTTCTTACTCATTTCCGGGTTATCCCCCGCCATAAGTATGTAAGTGGCTGCGCTCCCAATTAAGCCACGGCCCTTAGTGTTTACCGTTTTACCTTTTGCCCTGAAATCTTTGATCAGGTCATGGATGGCCATAGCATCGGTTACCATACCACCGCCGCTATTTATAAACACATTGAAGGTGTTTGCCTCTACGGAATTAAGCTGATCACGAAATGATTTGTATGAAGTGGAAGTTTCGTCACCGAACCAGGCTTTCAAGATGCTTTGCGTTTCCGCGTCAACAATGTCGCCGTCGATGAAGATATCAGCCTCACCGGTGGCTTGTTGTTTGATCTTGTAACTGAAAACGTGGAGCGGTCTTTTCATATACGGATGTAAAAATGTCATTAATTTACGTCCGTTTGTCGTGTTTTAATTAGTCGGCATGGGAAAAGTCACCACACTTTTTTACCTTGTGTGGAATAAAATACCGTGCTATGAGCAAGCAATTTTATTATAAATCCAGAAAGAATTTCACAGCAGAAAACGGCAAAAGATATTCATTTGCTGACAACATTACAGAGGTCGAATACTTCACATTGAGCGAAGTCGACCGGGCTACGTTCACGAAGTTATTAGTTGGTAATAAGCCGGTAGTGTATAAAAAGGAACCGGTAAAAAGAGTAGACATAAATCCATATAGGGGTGTTCCTGACAGCTCACCCATCAACACACCATTTGCTGACTTTTCAACAGATGAATCCGATGGGGATAACGATGGATGAAAGTTTGAGGCATGGCAGGAAACACTTCTTATGACGCTGATTGATAAAACAACCGCAATGGAACGCGTAATAAGTAAAAAACTTTCCGGTGATCTTAAATCAGGTCATTTTGAAATCGATGAAGTAGAAACTGATTCCGGATATTTCTTCCGTCTTACCCATAACGGCATCAGTGTATATAGTATGACTTCATCAGGTGTTGTTCAGAAATCACAAACACTTTCTGCATTGGAAAAAACGCATGTATCAGATATGCTGGATATGACACCGGAAAGCATTATTCGGAGACCGGGCACTTATTACAACCATACCGCGCCTGGTCGTATGTAATACCAAGCTTTTGTTCTATTTCGCCATAACTTCTTTTATCCCTTCTAAGCAGGCAAACCTTTGCAATCGTAATTGAATCTTCGCCGATAAGAGCCACAAACTGGTGCCAGTTAAGCAGCGCCATTTCCTGTAGCTTCTTATCCAAGTCAGTCATAGGTTTTTTTGCCATAGGGTGCATTATAGGGTACCAACATTATTTTGGCGGACCTGCTTATTCTGCGCACTGGTGACCGTTCGTGTAACCTGCGTTACTTTCAATTCCCTTTGCCAGTCTGCTATGGCTGCCTTGTTTTCATTATTCGACTCAATCAACTCATCGAATTTATCCAGCAGTTCAGAATTATCCTGGGTATTCATTACGGCTGAACTTACTGCTTTAAATACCGGCGCCTGCAGACTCTGACCAATAACACCGCCGGTTTCAAACTTTCTAATATTAGCGCCTGGTTTAAAATCAATACCACCACCGATCCTGTTTATTGCCGATGCTATTTGCTCCTGGGTACCTTCTACTTTGAATTTCTTCCCTTTTGGCGCTCCCTTGGTCCGGATGATAGCCAGCTCGTCCACTTCAGCTTCATACTGCCTGCCTTTAAAATGGAAGGGTGTGCCGCCGTCCCTGTGGGCTTTACCTTTGAATTTGCCGCCCTTGGTTGGCACATCATTCAACCCGTATGTAGGATCAACGGCTTTACTTACCCGGTTCATTGTTCTTGACAATAATCCTTTCTTCTTACCTGGCTGACCACCTTTTTCAAACTTTTGAGCATTGATTTCCTTAATAGTCATTGAATATCTTCCTATTGCTAAGGCTGTCAACAATGCGCCGGCTATAGCTCCAGCGATTGGACCAAGTTGAAATACAGTTGACCAAATATTAGCCAACTCCATTAGCAAGGCAATCTTCGCTTCGGATCTCTTTGTTTTTTTAAGTTCTTCGCCAGCCTTTTGCTGTGCCTGTTTTTTCTTGGCTGCATATTGCTTATCGATGCTGTCAATTTCGGCCTGCGACTGTGCCTTGGCCAGTACCTGCTGCTTTTCTATTTCTATCCTTTGCAGGTTCAATTCCAAACTATCCTGGATCCTTTGCTGCTCGGCGTCAAAATAACTGTTCATGGCCTGCGTAGCTAAATCAAATGATTGCGCTACCACTTCACCGACTAACCTGGCTTGTTCGCTGCCATCCTCAAACTTAAACACCTTACTTAGTTGCTCACTGAATACTCCCTGAAGATCCGTTGGGCCTGGTGGTAGTATTTTATTCTCGCGGCCTTCCCTTTGGGCATCATCTAAATCCGATTGCTTCTCTTCCAGTTCGGCTTTCTTTGCCAGGAAATCTTCTTCAGATTTTAATCCTTCATTATATGCCTTTTCAATCTGTGCAAATTCTATTTGCAGTTTAGCCAGTTCTGCACTCAGTATTGTTACATTATGAAGTAACGAGAGTTTTTTCAGCGCCTTTGCCCTTTGTGATGCCGTTAGCTTATCATTGTTAAGGATGGCTGTTCTTAACTTTAAATAGTTGATTTGATACTGATCGATTTGCTTTTTGCCGGAGCTGGTTATATCAACTATTTGAGACTCCAGCAAAGTTTTTTTATCCTGCTGGATTCTAAATTCAATATTTCGCAGATCCCTTTCCCGGTCTTCTGCATTTTTCCTTGATACATCATTTCGGCCTTTTTCCAATTCATCCATCTGTCTGTTAAACTCAATGGTCAGATCAAGTATTTTTTTATCAGCATCCAATTGCGCCTGCGCTTTATCAGTCTGCGAAATGGTCGGATCGTCTTTTACCTTCGTAACAATTTCGACGGTATTTTTTACTTCCGTTTCCAGGTTTTCTTTTAAAAGCCTTGCGCGGAGCTCAAATATTTTATTGTTTGTTTCCTGTTCAATCTGAATCTTTTCCAGGTTCAGTTGCGCTATTTGTTTTCTTTCTTCAGCATTGGATCCTTTTAATAATGCCAGTTTTTTATTTATAGCATTTGTATTTATTTCCAACTGCTCCAACAGAAACTTTTCTTCATCATTGATTAAAACAGATTGATGTCCTCGGGCTATTTCCAGCCGGCCATCCTGTGATTCACGGAGCAGATTGGTTTCCCTTCTTTGGAATTCTGCCTTCCGGATAAATGACTCGTTCAGCCTAGCAAGTTCTTCATCCCGCAGCGCATCAATATCTTTTAAGGCATCTTTCTGTTCCCCCGTAAGCTTCGACCCTCTCGTTGTTTGACTTGACTGTTTGCCCAATAACTTATCCAACTGTGCCTGCAATTTATCGCGGTCAGCGATTAACTTTTGTAGATCAACCTTTGCACCCTTAAATTCATTGATTGCTTTATTCAGTTTATCGATCTGATCTTTTAAAAACTGAATATCAACTTCAAATCTTGATGATACGGCCAAAGCTGTTTTTTCCTGCTCACCAGCAATTTCATTTTCAATTTTATTGAGGTCCTCCTGCGCCTGTGCCTGTGCCTTTAGATAATCCTGGTAAATGCCAATGGCTTCCAGTTCTTTTTGATCAAGGACCTTTTTTATTTGATCGAATCGGGATCCGAATATCTGTGCACTATTCTTACTTATACTAACAATGGCGCCGGTTTCAACTAAATTAGAGGCTTTTAGTATAGCTCTCTGCTGATCGGTTAATTCAACTGTAAAAACCGTTTCGCCGGTTGCCCTTGCTGCCTGAATTTCCAGATCCTGCCTGAGTAAACTTATCTCCTGAATTTTCTGCTGCTTTTGTGCAGTCAATGTTGCCGATGCTTCAGCCCTGGCCTTTGCCTTTATAGAACCAATAACTTGCTTATAGGCTAAATCCAAAGCATGAAGATCAATAATATTATCCTTTACCACATCGCTGAATGCCTTATCAATCTTTATTAATTCCTGCATTGCCTTCATCTTGGTGTCGGCACTGGTCGTGGCTGCTTTGATTACGGCAATCCAGCCATCAATCTTACTCACCTGGTCAGATATGGCACGGCTGGCTTCCCGGTTTATTTCCGCATTGATGCGCTGCAGTCTGATGAACTCTGATAAATCTTTTGTAGACTTATCGAGCGTTCGGCCAAAGGCAGCAAAGGCTGTTGCCAGTAATCCGGCGAGTGCAAGGATGACACCTAATGGACCGGAACTTGCTTTCAGCGTGATATTGAAGAAAGCTAATGTCCTGTTCACTGCTGCCACAGCGCCGTTTACCAGAAACATTACTGCTATATAAGCCAGGTTAGCAATTCTAAGAATGTTCAATGCAATAATGTTAGCACCAATGGCAGCATTGTATAAAATAAGTTGTAGGCGCAAACCCAGCAGTGCCGCATTTTGAGCCAGCCAATTGACCGTTAATAAACCAAGCAATCCGATAAGTACCGGCAATGCATCTATAATAAGAGTGATCACCCCGAATACACCGAGCAAAGCAGTTTGGAATGCTTTGCTTGCAAAAAAATCTGATACTTTTTTACTTGACTTATCTATTGCCCCAGCGAGATTATCATTCTTTTTAGCAAAAGCATCAGTAATCGCTCCTGTTTCCTGGATGGTTTGACCAGCCCTGCGGATCCTTTCCCGGAACACATCAGCCTTTCCGCCCAACGTACCAATGATGGTTGTTATACGACCGCTGCCGAGCTCTGAATCAGCCAGGGCATTAGACACGTCGGTGATATCCTTTCCGCTTTTTACCAATGACTCACTTACTCTTATCAATGCTTCTGCCGGGTTATTATTTATTAATTCGGTGAACTCTTCATTCGTGAGCCCGGCCACTTGTGCAAATTTTTCTGTGTCAGCTGCCAGTTTCGGAATGACTTTTAATAATACCGTCGATGAAACTTCCGCTGATTGTTTGAATTCTTCGAAGCCCGCTCCTAATCCTAAAATATCGGGAAGGGTAATATTGCTTATTTGTTTCAAACCAGCCAGCCTTCCTGAGAAGTCAGTAAGAAAAGGAACTGAGGCAACGGTTTCATTAGCTAATGAACGAATGGAATTACCAATCTTCAAAATTCTTTCGCCGGTAATCTGGCCATCATCAAAGAAAATGTTTATCAGCTTGGCAAAGGTTTCTGTGCCCTGCTCCACAGATCCGAAGTCCTTACCGAATGCAACTTTTGTTTTGTCGATGGCTGCGGTTACTGCTGCAATATTTTCAGACGTTACGCCAGCCTTTAATGCTACGTCTGCAATAGCCTGAAGCCCGGTAAGTGTGGTCCGGGTATCCAGTTCCTTCAATGATTCATTTAAATTATCAGCTGCCTTGGCATCATTGTTTAACTGAATTTCAAGTTCGGTAAACTGATCAGATGAAAGTTTGGCATCCTGGATACCACTTTGTGCCGCTGATATCGCTGCCTGCACACCAAGATACTGGACCAGCAATGATGAAAGCTGTCCCTTTACAGCACTGAATCCTTTATTAAGGGAAGCATTTATTTGATTGCCAACATCACCCACACCGCGCAGATCTGTTCTTAACTGATGCAATGAAGTATCCAGTTTTATTACTTCATTCCGGTTTTCGATCATCTGTTTTTCTATACTGTTCGTGGCTAACCCGGCAGCCTGTGTTTCGCGGAGCTCCTTTTGCAATTCATTAAATTCTGCATTCAGGGAATTAAGCTTGTCCTGCGTCCTTGTTACCTGGCCGGCAATAAGATCATCTAATCCCATTTGCTTAAATGCATTCACTATGCCGGTTGTGTATTCACCCACCAGCGTTGCATCCTTTGCAAACTGACGTCTGAATTCCTGCTCTGCAGCTGTAAGTTCTTTTAGTTTTTTAATTGCCTGATCATAGGTGAGCAGCTGGCCACGAAAGTCAATTGTAGTGCCGCTGGTTGGGCTGCGCTGAATAACCAAAGAATTTAATTCCTTTATTGATTGACGAAGCCTGGCAATGGATCCTTCTTCGGTTTTATTGGCATCGATCTTTTGCCGCTGTTGCCTTATTTCTTCCTGCCTTGCAATTGTCTGCGCCTTTTGCTCATTTAACATCTGCTGGCGTTGCACACGAAGCTCCTGTTCAGCCACCTTCAGTTTACCGACTTCTTCCCGGAACTTTTTTATATCATCAGATCCCTTTGAACTGTTATTAAATTCCTTTTCGGCATCCCTTTTTGCTTGTTTTATTTTATCAAAATCAACGGCAATGGACTTCAGTTGCTTATCAACAACATCGAAGCCCAAGGTTTGAAGGGAATATATTTTTGTAACTGGTGCTGCCATAATTAATCTGTTATTGTTGCTGGTACGTCACTATACAAACATCTTAATGGAAAGTATTTTTGATCAAATGCGTCTGCCGGCGTTAATCCATCCGTTGCCACGCTAGCCTTTGAAGGATAAATACTGGTACTGTCTGTTTCTGTGATATCAGAATGTTTTCTTAATAATACCCCCGTTGATTCTTCCTGCAGTGGTTTGAAATCTTTTATTTCTATCAGCTCACATTTCTGGCCACGGATCCCGATGTGTTCTCGGTGCAGGAAATTGGTCACATCAAGATTATTTAACCGGAACCAGGTGTCGTAATATTGACCATTGCGAAGGATAGCCATACGTTGTAAAAAAAACCTTCTTAATAATCCGGGTGATGGCACTAAGCCATCACTCATATGAACCGTCCATTCGTCTGTATAGCTCAATATTGGGTCGTGCGCACCAAGCGAAGAGTAATTAACTGCAAACATATACGGAAACTGTGGCGATAAATCATCCTTTTCAACGCCATCCCATACCCATCCCATATCCACCAGACCTTTATACCAGGCAAGCTTCGGGTTAAATGTGTTTTGTGCTTCATCGCGAGACGTGTTGCTTACGTTTTCCGGGATCATCACTATCAACTGCGGTGTGGCTCCTATATTTCCCCACTGATCAGCCCGCCAATGCATAACCGGAGAAAAGAATCTATTCTGATGTTCTTTTACGCCCGCCTTGAATCTGTCACCAAAAACATATTTGGATGATGCCAGTTCTATACCGTGCCTGTCCTGGACCTTCTTTAAAATGCCATCCTGGGTATCGCTCTTGAATTTAAACATCAGCTCCCTGTCAGCGTCGCTAAATAGGCTTACTTCTGAAACCTTTGATATATCCTGCTTTGATTCCCAATTTAAATGGTTGCCGTTAAAATAGCCACCATCCTTATCCGTCAATCCCTGGTCGTAGTCAAGGGCATAAGGATGCATCGGCTCAATAACAACTACTTTATTTATTGGATCTGTTTGAATGGTGAGGTTGAACGAATCGACGATACCAGCCAAAAAATCAATCCATTTATATTTCTTCAGGGTGTTGTAATTAGCAAAGTTGATGATCCCACCCAATGGAATATTAAAATAATCCAATTCAAAGGCATCAATCGAAATCCTGAATTCTGCATGTCCCAGGCCGCTATCAAATAAATGAAGGAAAAACTTTGCAGAAATTACATCGTTTTCTTGCACGTCGACAGTTGCAAAAACATCTTTAAGGCCAGTATCCGTTCGATTGCCAACAGCTGGCGCATGCAGATCCACAAACTTCTCCGACTTAAACAATGTGCCATTCTTATACCATTCAATTGTTAATTCAACATCGCTGTTTGCTGTGGCTATTGCATCAACGAACGCCTGAACGTGGAATGTGGCAGACAGTAGACCATACCCTAATCCGGTTATATATGTCCACTTCATTTCAAAATTAACCGGGTCGTATTCATACACCCCATTATTATCAAAGGCGCCGTTCGTCGTTTCGTTATCTGCAAATACATCGATATGATCAAGCATATCATTGGAATAAAAAACGCCGCCTTCCATAGAAGTCTTTGCCAGGAAGTCCAATTGGTCCATCCTTGTACCTTCAGAGAAAAGGAAATTACCCCACGTCCATGGCATTACCAGCCTGCGGAAGTAATTGGTATCAAAAAAATCTGATTGAATTCGATATCCCTGGCTTTTGAATCCCCAATAAAGCAACCAGTAGACTGAAATGGCCGGCTTCATATATAAAGGGGTCATGTTAAAGTCAGCCTTGCCATCCAGTGTTTCCATTGGTTGGCCATAACGGACCGGAGCGAAAACATAAGGCAAGTTTTCATCCGTGCCATCGAAAGCCCAGCTGGCTTCTATGAGCTCCTTAGTTAGTGTAAAGGATAAATTCTTCAGTAATTCAAAAAGTGGCGTTTCCCGCATTGCGACAAGCCAATCGCCGTTATTACCATACCCATCATAATTATATGAAATTGGGAGGCTATCGTGTTTTGCATTTTTTAATAATGCCTTGCCTTTAAAAAGTTCATAACCGTTTGCATCCACTAAAAAAGATTGGAAGCTTCTTTTCTGCTGGCCTGGGGTGTTATCATCAATGCCTGGATTGTGAAAAGTATTTGCAATCTGATCATTAATAGTAGTAGCTGGTATTTCCAGATCAAATACTTCAGCTGATTTTTTTGATTGAAAGTTTTCAGGATCTTCCAGCTTATAATTAATAGCAGCCGGCAATTCTTCCGTTGATTTTAGGTCGACCTGCTGGCCACCGATAAGGACTTTTATGTATTTGCTTCCTGGCATTAGTTGCGAATGATAAAGCGTTCGTGGCTGAATTTAAACTCAATTTCTACCTGGTACACATACCGGTCTTCCTGCTTTACCTTCAAATTCTTTTTATCTGAAATGATTATTGGGTTGTATGTGGCGCCCTGACCCTGGATATTAACCTGCTCAATCCAGGAAACAGGTGAATCAAAAAGTTCATCGATCCAATCCATGTGCTGTTCATAATAAACCACTGAGCAGGCCTTAATAGTGTCGTTACTTTTTACGTTAAACCGGCCAAGGCTGTGATCGGTTTTAATCAGCGGGTAGGAAGTTGGTTTTTGAAAGGTATCCGACTTTGCTTCATGCAGCTTTTCAATCATTTTAAAATCTATGCCATCGATGGCACCAAGGGCATTTAAAAAATGAATGCGAAAACAATCTTCATCATCTTCACAGCCGCATATTCTATTCATAGGTGTGGTCGCGATTACTTCATCGCCTTCTAATACTTCCACAAAATATTCTGCTACCTGTGTAAAGTCGATAGATGGAAACAATGCAGCAAGATTTGCCGGTCCATTGGGTATATAGTATGCTTTTACTGCCATTGTTACGGTGTTAATACAATTAAATAAGTGTTGCCAAGGCTGTAAGTATTCGATGGTATAATGAACGTACCGCTGCCGCTTACTGCCACAAATTCAATAGCGCTGCCGTTTTCCAGAAGCCTCAACGTTCCTGTCCCACTAACCAATGTGACTGTCACACTGACGGCTCCTATAAATTCATCCTCAATATCAGCATTGATTGATTGACCGTTTCCAAGCGGGAAGCTGCCAACTTGGTTTTCCCAGAACACAGGTGTGACGTTTGTTATTGATGATCCTGGCCTTGCATTGGTTATCGTTAACGTTCCATCGCCTGCAGGAGCAGCTATCACATCAATAGTTTCGCTGAAGTCTAAAACAGGTTCACCGCAGTTGGTAACTGTAAATTCGACTACAATACCAGTTCCGACATCGCCCGGGCCCGGCGTTCCGCTGAGCACAATGTTGCTCCCTATCGCCGCTATTGTCATCCAGGCAGGTTTAGTGCCTGTTGATACATCTAACGGAGTAGATCCAACCACAGCCAGTGAATGATTATAAACCACGCCTTCATTTGCGTCAGGTATTCCGCTGGCAATGGATGTAAGATCAACACAGGCTGTAACGGTTATGTTTACCGTTTGCGGTGTACCCGGGAAGAATTCGCCATCAATTAAGCATATTGGCCTCACGGTGACGAGGTGATCACCAACTGAAAGTTCAGGCAGCTGATATTGTGTAGTAAATGCTTCCTGTGGCGCACCGCCGGAAACTTCTGGCGTAGATACGAAATACCTGTTCGGGGCTCCGGAAACCAGGTTCCAGCTAACCAGCCAACCGGAAAGGTTATGCTGCGCCGTTGGTGGTGAAATAATAGCATTACAGGAGGGTGTTGCACCAGCCGAAATACTAGCCTGCCCGAATTCTGTTTGATTGCAGTTCCTATAATTTAAACGGATGTTACTGATGGACCTTTCCCCTTGGTCAAGTATTGGGAATTGATCGCTGTCATTTGGTCCCAATGCATACCCATCCATCCTGTGCGATAACGGATGTACATCAGGCAGCCAGGTTCTGGTTTTATAATAGCTTAAATGCGTAATCAGATCCTGTGCATCCGTATGCTGCAGCGTTCCATTTACAATATAGAAAGCATTTGTTTCCAAACCTGTGCCTGGTGTGGCGGCACTGCTGCTGGTTGCCTGCACTGGGATAGTTCCGTCCTGTTCAATAAATCCATCATCATTAATTCCGGAACAGCGCATGCGGCAGAAGGCCTTGCAAATAATCCCTGTTACTTCTTCTATTGTGGATTGAGCTACCGGTGCAATATATTTTTGAAGGAATTCCTGTGCGGCATCCTGGATATCAAAAGCCCATTCGCTATTGCCTGAACCAAGTGAAGAATATAATGTTTTGCTTAGCGTTTTGTAGAATATATCATTGAAATAAATATCACAATAGACAACAGGAGGGATATCACCACCGCCATTGTTTGCTGTTGCTGAAACGCGGACAACGACCGGCCGGTATGCGGCATGGACGCTGTTTTCAGTGGGCTGTTGTATGAATGCCTGTATTGCCATTATGCTTTTTTGAATAACTTACTTAAAACTGCATTTAATCCCATGGCTGCTATGACTACCAAAAACCACTCCTTCCAATCGCTGCCCAAAAAGATCCAATAAATGACTGTGCCCCACCAAAAGCAGGAGCAGATGTAACATTGATATAATGGTTTTGCTATCCACCAGGGTAATGTTTTATCTAGCCAATTTCCTATATTACCGAAGATCATTCCTTCCCAAAACGTGCAGCAATATCCAAATACCCACAGGCTAATTATCACAATCTTCTCAATCATATCTTTTCCGATTTTTCTTTCCTGTAATGTTCTTCCACCACGAAATCAAATCCAGCCGTCAAATAATCATCGAGCTTTGCTTCATTACCGACAAATGCATTTTCGATCATATTAGTCCGGCTGCCGGTTGTTGAAAATCTTTTACTTGCCTGGGTGGGCATTCCTTCTTTCATCCATTTTTTTACTGTCGCAAAAGCAAATGCTGTTGCATTCTGTTCATCATAGCCGCGCTGCTGGAAGTACTTAATTAAAAAAGGCACCTGTTTAAAGGATGCGCTGGCTGCAGGAAAGCCATCATTAACAAACTTGGTGTAATCAATGGCAAACCCTTCCATCACTTCAGCCTTCTTCTTTTTAAAGATGTCTGACTCCAGGGAATCTTCCATAGCACCGGTGAGGTGATGGCCCTGCGCCACCATTTCCTTTCGGATGAATTCGTTGATCAGCCGTTCGGCTCCTTCGTATATATCCTGGATAGTTGTCATTCTATTTATTAGCAATCAAATCATTCCTTCAATTTACGCTACGTGCTATTTCGCGCCATCGTTGAGTGCCGCCAATTTCACACAGAACTAATGTGACTGAATCGTCAGCACTTCCTGTAAAGTTTCCATTACCGGCTAATTCCAATCCGATATTCGCACCGCTAGTCAAATCAGTGAAATTAATTGCCTGGCTACCGAACAATGATATCAATACTTTATCGCCAGTATAGTTCGGTATCAATCCCTTATCATTGTGGCTGACGAAATAAGCATCGCCGCCATTTACGACGATCTTTCTTAATCCGCCAACTAATGTTACAACTATTGACATTTTGAAAATTTTACTTGTTAATAATCATCATACCTTATCCAGCGTATTGCTGTTTTTTTCCAGTTCAACCAGATGCGGCAGCATTACTTTCCATACATCCAAACACCGGCCAGCACACAGATTACAATCCAATGAAAATGTTCCGTCGATATAATTTCTGTATATAACTGACAGATGAATCATGAATGGATCCGTGCTCTGTGCCTTTGCTTCCTGGATCATGTTCATTTCAACAATCTCTTTCCGGTATTCAGCAGGTATACTCTCAGCTAGTTTTTGTGCGTTGCTCATTGGTTAATGATTTAATACAAGTTTCTGCTTTCTATCTACCTTATCCACTTTTGGTTTTGGTTTCATCGGTTGCCCGATATCACAACTACCTACTCTTTGGTATTGCATAAAATATTTGTTACCATGAAATGATTACAACGAGTCCGTTACCCCCATTACCTCCGCGACCGCCGGTTGTTCCTCCACCCCCGCCTCCACCGCCACATCCGATACCACCATTGCCACCAGCTCCTCCCACTTGGCCGTCCGCTGAGCCGCCACCGCTTCCTCCTGTCATGATGAGGGGCTTCCAGTTTTGAACGCCGGCGCTTCCTGCCCCACCAACGACAGCGCCTGATCCCGCCGTGCCGCCAGCCAGGTATGCCGAGGCTGGCGTATATGATCCGTCTGCAAAATCCATTGCCGCCTGAAGAGAAACCACGCCACCAGCAAAGCCCGTTCCTGAGCTGTTTACTCCGCCTCCGCCGCTTCCTGGGCTTAATGGAATTAAATTCCAAACGGCGCTTATCAATGTGCCGGCGCCGCCCGATGCCGCGCCACCTGTGGCGCCAACTATGCCGACCGTGAAAGTAGAAATTGAGTAAGCTTGCGCCCAACCCTGGCGCGCCTTCGTTGCTATTGATGGGACCGAGCCGCCCGTCGCGTTTCCGGCACCTGTTCCGGCGTTGCCACCACCAGGACCAGCGTTGCCCGATTCAGCTAATATATTCGGTATCGTCGAGCCAGCTGTTAATCCGACTCCGGTCGCTACATAGGAAATTGTTCCCGCTGATCCGGCCACTCCCGATCCCGTTCCTCCCGCTCCACCTAAACCAACTGAAACCTTTAAAACATCGGGAAGAAAAATAGCCGGGAAAATATGAGTTGATAAACTTGAACAAGCGCCGCCAGCGCCGCCGCCCCTGGCTGTAGTTGTAGCGCCGGTCAATCCGCCACCACCTCCTCCACCGCCTCCAATAAGCAACATTTTTACCATAGTCACGCCTCTTGGCTTGCGCCACTCTTGCCACTGCGTTATAGCATTCATGGGGCATGAGAATATTTGAACGTCGGCATTTGTACCCGGCGCCCAAAAAGGAAAATCTGTTGCTGATCCGTACATATTACCAGGATATTATTATGATTATACCGTCGCCACCATCACCGCCCCGGCCTCCCGTAACTCCACCACCACCGCCACCGCCGCCGCAACCTATCCCGCCATTTCCACCCGCGCCGCCTGTACTTCCGTCTGACGAACCGCCGCCACTTCCTCCGCTCATTAAAAACGGTTTAAAAAACTGAGCACCGCCGCCGCCATTTCCAGCTGCTGCTGCGCTTCCCGCTGCTCCACCTGCCGGTAGTCCCGCCGATGCAATCGAAAAATCGGGGAGATCCATTTCGGCTTGTATTGTTTGACTTCCACCCGCAAAACCCGTGTTTACAGTGTTAACGCCTGCTCCACCCGCTCCCGGAGATAATGGTATGGTATTCCATACCGCCGTTACTGAAGTTCCCACTGCTCCGGTTTGAGCGCCGCCAGCTGCCCCGGCTAACCCCACTGTAAATGTTGCTAATTGATAAGCGCCTGCCCATCCCATATCCGCTTTTGCCGCTATTGTTTGAGCCGCTCCACCATTCCCGCCTGCCGCTCCGGAACCAGCCGTACCGTTATTCGTTCCGCTACCATAAGATTGTAATATTAAATTCGGTATCGCTGATCCACTTGATGTACTGATATAAGAGCGTAATCCGGTTGCCCCGTTAGATGCAGCCGCGCCTCCCAAACCGCCACCACCAACGATTACTGTTAAAATATCAGGCAGCGTCATTGCATCCATTATAGCAACTGCAACCCCAGAACAACCTCCACCTCCACCGCCGCCTCTCGCATTTGTGCTTGCTGCGCTAAACCCACCGCCGCCTCCACCACCACCACCGATGCAAAGCATATAAACCATCGTCGCCCATCTTGGCTTTGTCCATTTATGTCGTGTTACCTGTTGGGTTACATCTTTATCCTGACTGTCGAATACCTGGACATTCCCGTTAATACCTGTAGGCAAAAAAGGAAAATCAGAAACTTCCCCGAAATAAGGATAGGACATAAGTTATTATTAATAATCACCTCCGAAAGCCGTTGCCTGCCATTGCTGGTTAGTTGTCTGTGCTACGTGCTGCGAAACCATGATATATTTTCCTGTTGGCAGCGCAATATTCAGCGGGACATCATAATAGTTTGTAGCATTTGTTGAATGCGAAGACGCTATTGCCGGAACTGATATTTCGGCAAGCAGTTGCGTGTTGCTTGATGTGGTTGCGCCAGCCGCTGAGCCCTCGCTGGTTGAAACGGTTGATATATAAACCCGCAGAGTAGTGGCCACACCTGTGGTGTTTGCTGCACTTGCTACTGTATTAAACCGTACCCGCTGAAGAAATGAACCATCGGCGCCCGTCGCAAAAACGCAATACATTAAATCGGTGCCAGAGCCGGCGGTTGTGCCATCAGATTTTACCTGAGCCGATGTTGTTCCAAGTTTAGTTGTTCCTACGTGCGGAGTATCGGGGACTATAAATTGAGTACCTGCTGCCATATGCGTTTTATTTTAATAGCTTCCAGACCAAAAATTGTTTCTCGTCACCATCATATTTGTGACCAGGTCAAATGATGCGGCAACCGCTCCAAGGTCTGACGTGATACCGTTTTCCCTTTTGCGAAATTTATCCGTCGTGTCATTGTACCAAACATCGCCGTCTTGCGGGCTGGTTACATCGCCGGCTGCCGGTATTAGATTTAGCCGGTCCCTAACTTCAATTTTTTTTGTTGTTTTCACTTTTATCCAATTACGGTTACTGTATATTCATTTGTGCCAGGTGCCACGGCGAATGAAATGGTTACCTGTGAAGTGGAGTTGCAATTCACATCTGCAATAACCTGGTCATCTGTAGTCGTACTACGAACAGAAACAACTACATCTTTTGTTCCCAGGCTATGCGTTAATGCGAATGATGTTGTGGATGTATCACCGATCGTAAATGTTTTCTTAATTGGGAAGTTGGCTAATCCGGATGGTGTTACAGCCCGGCCTGTGTCTGATTTAGCTTCTGTTTCCGCAAGTGTTGCCAGCTCGACTTTTCCTTCAACCGTAGTGCTTGCCGCAGGAACTAATGCGCTGACAAATGAAACATAAGTCACGTTATCAGATCCGAGAGTGAAAGTTGCATCGTTTGTATTGATGAAAGCTTTCTCAGCATTGGCTGTTCCTTCCATCACACCTACAGCCGAGCCGGGAATTTCAGCACTGGTGTTTGAGTCCAGCGCTCTGGTTGGAGCTCCGGAAGCGTTGACGGTGTAAATCCCGTTTTCCTTTGGATCCGCCTGATCTTTAATTAAAATGCGATCGCCTGTGGCAAGTACAACTCCGTCTATTGTATCGCCGTTTTCAAAACTACTTGCCAGCGTCCCAGCTGCTGTTGTGGCAACGCGAACCGATGCTTTCCATTTTACGCCCTGAATAGCAATATCAACGTAAGTCTTGACCGCTTTTTGGGATGCAATCCTGGTGTCGCTATTAGCGGCCAGCGTTCCATCGGTATCAATAACGTTGGCTGCAAAATCAGCTGTTTCCAAATTGGATATACTATTGCCGGATCCATTGGCATCAAAAGATTTATTTGTAAAGGCTCCGGATGATCCATTGGTTACATAATCGGTACCTGCAGCTGCAGCTGATACTACACCATCGGCATCCGACTTCACAATACCGGCACCGCCGGCATAATCACCGATTGTTCTATCAGCGCCGGCAGATACCTTCATCCTTCCGGCACCACCTGAGTTTGATGTCTGCGTTACAGCTGTTGCGACGCTACCGTCCTCATCCCACGTCGTACCATTGAAGGTCCTTTTCTTTTTACTGACCGTATTGTAATAGATCTGCCCTTCCACAGGCGAACCTGGATCCGCAGCCAGGTTTTGAATTCTCGGATTCTGTAATTCAAGTTTATTAAGGTCAATAGGAACGACGAATTTCTTTGCCATAGTTTTATTTTTAAGACAGGTAGGCCTTACCGCTAAAGCCGCCGCTGAAGGTTAGTATTAATGAGTTTTCATTCACATATTCCACATCACCGATTACCTGTGTGTTTGCACTGTCGACAATGGAAACATTGGGAAAATAACCGAGATTATGAGCAACATTCCATGTAGCTGCCGGCACCGCTTGTGTGTGCACATAACTACCCCATCCCAGTTCCTGAACGATATTGAGCACTTCATTCCGCACAATTATCAGTTCCGCATCAAAGGAGCTTTCATCAGATGGTGGCAAGACTATAAGCCCACCATCTATATAATCCTGGATGTTACAGTTTGCAAATACCCGAAGTACAAACTGCAGCCGCACGCCACTCAATCTTTTTGTACCGACAAAGCTTACCGGTTGAATAAATTTTTCTTTATTGGATATCTGGACAACATCCAGCATGTTGACACTGGTATTGTTATTCCCTTTCAGGACCAGCTGCATCACACGAATAAAGTCAACGGCCGCCACCTTCATGTTTTCCCATTCTTCAATCACGGGCTTATCGCTGACCCCCGTTCCTTTGTTTCTTTTTGCTACTGTATTATTCCCGGCATAGTAAGTGGTATTCAGGAAAAACATTTGCATGGTGTATTCTTCCCACTCATCGTACTTGGCAACGAATTTCCCGGATGATCTTGGTGGCGCCCATGCTGCCGTTGGGAATTTTACTTCCTTATTGGCTTCTGTGGTCAGCCTTTCGAAGTTGTCAAAGTTTAGTTCGTCGCCTTCGGGCATCAGGACCAGCCGGCCCTGTATCTGCTTTGACTGCAGAAGCACGGCCTTAAAGAGCGATTGTATGTATTGGTAAGAATTCAATTAATAACTTTTAAGCTCTAACCAGATATCCCAACGAATCCTCATGCGCCCGAGAATCGTTTGACCGATCGCATATTCTTTGCCGTCCGGCATCTTCACGTAGATCATGCTTCGCCTGTTACTGGTTTTAAAATGGCGTTTGCACCTCCATGTATTGCAGCCACCTTCATCGATACTTCTTTTTCAACCTCCTTTTCTACCTTTGACCTGATCTTGTTTGATTCCAGGGCGTAATACTCCACATGTTTCAATGCCTCTTCCAGCGTCTTTATATAAACCTCTTCATCCATCCCGCTTTGTTCAAATGAAATAGATTCAATTGCATTTGATAGGCAGGCAAACTCAAATAAGCTGATATCATCAACATCCGCGGAGAATACCTGCTTAAAATCTTTCATTGATATGCGCAGGTGCAATGGGGATGTTCTGCAAATAGCTTTTTCGGCCAGGTCTTTCCAGTTGTCAGATAACCTGGTCTGTGGAAATCTTACGGCCTTTAATTCCTTATCAAACTTTTCAGCAGCCATGCCGGCCTTCATGGATAGGATTTGCTGTGGATTTATTGCCGGTGTGTCCTTTACTGCATTCATAAAAATTTATTTATTAGTGTTTGGTTTTCGGAATGGATGAATCGGTTGCTTTGGCGTTTTATCAACGCCGTTGGTATATTTCATGATATCGTGTTTCCGATCGGCCTTATCTTTCTTCATCGTCTTTATAAAATAAAAAAGAAGGCTGCCGGCGCCAACCAGTGAAATGATTACCAATAATGCTTTCTGACTCATTTGTTTTTCCGTTTTATCCTGGCCATTTCGTTTTCATGGTCTAATGCCTGCGCTTCATTCAAACTCTTGGATTCGCTGGCGAAAATCAACACATTAAACAGGTTAGCTTCCCTTGCACATTGTATGCTGTCCTTTTGGCTGCCTGGCATATCAAATACTTTTGTTTCCGCTATGCTTTTCAAGAAGTTGATCCATCCATAGTTTTCAAAATGCCGCTTTAGATGATGGCCGGCCGTCTTTGCTTTACTTTTTCTGAAGATGTCGAAGTGTTCATCCAGGAACTTAACGTGCTGGTCAAAAAAAAACCCACCTGCATGGCTATGTTCATCGGTAATTCATGCATCATCTTCAACCGATCGCTATCCTCAAACAAAAACGATTCATCGTATGGCTCACCTTTTTTCCTGAGATATATTGCACACAGCATGACCATGTACTCCCATTTACCCCTGCCCAGCTGAATCATATTCTGAATGATCTGCTTTGCATCGATCAACTCACCAAACGTCATTTTATCACCCCGCTTTATTTGTGGTGGCGCTATCTCCCATTCCTGGTCATGCCATACAAATTCGCGCTGCAGTTCCTGGCTCTGTTCGTCTTCCATTAACACCTGCAGGCAGCCGTAATAAATGTTACTAATCTCATCAATGAACTTGCTTGCTTTTAAGGCTTCAGGAGTTGTGCCGGCAAAGAAGGCAAACGTCCGGTACATCTTTTCTGCATGCCACTGTATCAGCTCCAGTTCTTTAAAGTATTCATCCTTCATCTGCTGGATGCTGTCCAGCATTTCATCCAGTTGCCGGCCGTATTGGTTGTGAAATTCTATGCGCTGGCCAATGGTT
>Ga0184628_10000544_pt1 | contig 20068 bp, 15 predicted proteins | sample PLM4_5_b1_FD_133149 | JGI IMG/M metagenome (GOLD analysis project Ga0184628, IMG submission 133149) | Groundwater sediment microbial communities from an aquifer in East River, Colorado, USA - PLM4_5_b1 | ecosystem: Environmental > Terrestrial > Soil > Riparian zone | place: USA: East River... | reverse complement strand
CCAGATTTGCTTTCCATCCGAGGTGGAAACCGCATACAGCCGGCCGTTCGAGGCGCCTTCAAAAACCACGCCCGGAATCAATGTGGGTGCGGCGCCCAGACTGCCGCCCTGGGCAGGTGTAAAGCCCCAAACTTTTTCACCAGACGCAAGGCGCATGGCTACAAGTCCCGCGGCTCCGCCTGCCCCGTAATAAACATTCTGATCGTCCGCCGCGCCACCCCACACAATCTGCCCGTTTCCACGTTCACCTCGTCCGCCGCCCATGACGGCAGGCTGGCCGGTTGCGGATTGAATGCGGTACAGCAACGCGCCTTTATTATCGGGATCCAGTGCGATGACATGTCCCTGCTTGGTACCGACGATCAGCGCCGACTTTCCGCCGGGCAGTGATTTCAGAATTGGCGAGTTACCGATATCGAGGTCTGGTCCCATGGGAGTCGGACAGGCTTCGCTTTTCAGCGCACCGCCGCAACCTCCCATGAACACGTCATTCGCATCGGCCTGATAGGACCACAGCATTTTTCCGGTATTGATGTCGACCGCAATCACGCCGTCTGTTGTAACGGGCGAAGGGAACGTGGTGGCATCTCCGGTGCTGATATAAACAGCCTGGCGCACGGGATCGATCGTCGGCGAATTCCAGACACCTCCACCACCGGGCGCGTACAACACGACGCCGTTGGATTGAATTTTGTAGGCTTTCATTTCGCCCGGCACAACCCAGGTCTTCCATGCAATCTTCCCCGTGTTGGCATCGAGCGCAACAATGCTGCCGCGCGACGTGCAGCACGGATAATCCGGAGTGCCGCTGCTGAACTCTTCAGACGACGAAACCGGGACAAACACCTTGCCGTTGTAATAGCGCGTACCGGATGTGATGCGGGCGACAACGTGAGAATCAACCTTGGTCTTCCAGAGCAGCTTTCCGTCCTGCGCATTTACGGCAAATATGTTGGCGTGACCGTCCCCATAAAACACCGCGTAGCGCGCATTGCCCTGGCCCGTAACCGGGCCGATTGCCAGTGAACCTCGAACAATCGATCCGCCTTCAAACGACCAGTACACGCATCCCGTCGCGGCATCCAATGAATAGATGTAGCCGTTATCGCTGCCGACGAAAACGCGGCCCGAAGCGATCGTGGGCTGGGAGCTTGACGTCTCCCCTGTCGGGAATCCGAATGCCCATTTCACCTTCAGTTTCGGAACATCCGCGGCAGTGAGTCGAGCCGCTGCGGCGGTTTGAAATCGCGTGTTGCTGTTGTCGTTGCCCCAGCCGTTCCAGCCGGCACTCGCTGCCGGATCCGTCATTGCCGGATTCGAAGCGCACTTGTTGGGCATGTTCTTCGCGTCACCTGCGGCAGAGCTGCCCATGGGCCTGCCGGCCATGAATTCCGCGATACGACGCTTCTGTGGATCCGTGATGCCTTCGGATTTCGCTGCCATCGAGCCCGTGGTCAGCGACGCAAAGATTCTTTCCGGCGTCATCTCGCGCATGACGGCTCCGGGAACCGCAAGGTCCACCGCCGGATTCAAGTGACACGATCCACAGCGTGTCTGAAACAACGACCAGCCGGACTCGGTACCTGGCAGACCGCCACCGCGCTGTCCACCCGGCGCGCCTTGTCCACCTGGTCCGCCGCGTCCAGCCCCAGCCCCTGGCACGGCAGGAGGAGCGCCCGCTCCGGGTGCTACAGGAGCGCCACCCTGCTGCGAAAATGCAGTGAATGCGAAAATCAAAAGTGCGATGGACACTGTGCTGACCGAGACGGCAATTTGAAGACGTCGTTTCATGAGAGCTCCTTTTTCGCGGGAATCATACACTTTGAAGGGGCCGGAATGGCAGAGCGAATTCTGCCCATATCAACCACATTGCCAATTCCAAATGCCTACAGTAGGCTTACCGCGACACGCCCTTCGCTTTCCGGAGAACAAAACCCATGTCGAAGTACACACTTCATACAAAGTCGCTCGCAGCGATTTTGGCCATTGCCCTTGTAGCAGCGTTCTCCCTGACGTCCACCGGTGCGCTGCCTCCATCGCTGCGGCTGTATGTCTTCGACTGCGGCCAGCTGAACTACACGAGTGCCGACGCCTACCAGCTGAAGAGGGACGAAGTCGCCAATACGGACATGTCGATTGCCTGCTATCTCATCGCTCACCCCAAAGGAACGCTGATGTGGGATGTGGGGGCAATAAAAGACGACAGCTGGAAACCGACGGGTTCGCCCGTTCGCCTGCACTTCGCCTTGCCCGATCTCACGGAACGCGATGTCACGGTGACGAAAACCCTGAAGTCGCAGCTGGCGGAAGTGGGTTACAAGCCGTCCGGGATGAACTTTCTTGCGTTCTCGCACTATCACTGGGATCACACGGCCAATGCGAACGACTTCTCCGGCGCGACCTGGATTGTGCGCAAGTCGGAACATGACGTCATGTTTTCAGGCTCGACAGAACGAACCATTCCCGCCCTGTACAGCAAGCTGGCCAAGAGCAAGAAGGTGATCCTCACAAGCGATGCGGACCATGATGTCTTCGGCGACGGCAAGGTCGTCATCATGCCCTCACCAGGACACTCGATCGGTCATCAGATTCTTTTTCTGGATTTGCCAAAATCCGGCAGGGTCGTGCTGGCTGGAGACCTTTATCACTATCCCGAAGAACGGACATTAAACCGCATACCGCCAAGAGACTTCAACCCGCAACAAACTGCCGCATCGCGCGCCGCACTTGAAGTTTTTCTGAAAAACCGGGGAGCAACGCTCTGGATTCAGCATGACGCCGTGGCCAACGCGAAGCTCAAGAAGTCGCCGGAATACTACGACTAATCCGCGCGGTCATAGACCGAGCCTACAACTTCTTGACACCCGTATGCGGCGCACCTATGCTGCAACGAACATCGGGCTAAAAGATGAAAAAGAAATCCTTTATCGTTCTGGCAGCAGCGCTGGCCGTCGCTTCCTTCTACCTCGAAACACCGGCGATTGCTCAGACTGTAACGGCTTTTCGTGGCGCGCGTTCATCGGACGGACACCCGGACCTCAGCGGAATCTGGCAGGCGCTGAACACCGCGAACTGGAATCTGGAAGATCACTCGCCGTCGGCGCCTCAGCTCTATCAAACGGGCGCTATCGGCGCGACTCCAGGTGGACAGGGCGTTGTTGTTGGCGGGGAAATTCCGTACAAACCGGAAGCCCTGGAGACGCGAAAGAAGAACTTCGCAAATCGTCTATCGCTGGATCCGGAAGTGAAGTGCTACATGCCGGGCATTCCACGTGCGACCTACATGCCGTTTCCCTTCCAGATCCTTCAAACGCCCACCTATGTTCTGATGGCTTACGAATTCGCAAGTGCCGACCGCTCCATCAATATGGGAAAACCGGTGGCAGCCGCAGTGGACACCTGGATGGGTACTGCGAACGGTCGATGGGACGGTGAAACGCTTGTCGTTGACAGCAAAGGCTTCACCGACGGGTCCTGGTTCGACCGGGCAGGCAATTTTCACAGCGACCAACTCCACGTCGTGGAACGTTTCACACTGGTGGACGCGGACCACATGCAGTATGAAGCCACCATCGAAGATACGCAGGTTTTCACACGTCCGTGGACGATTCGCATGACACTTTACCGGCGGGTGGAAAAGAACTTCCGTCTCACCGATTTCAAATGCGTCGAGTACGCCGAAGAGCTCTTGTATGGGGAACTCCGCAAGAAGCCCTCAAAGTAGGAGGATTCCATGAGTCGTCGAATTCTAAAACTGGCCGGCCCCGTAATCGCACTGACTCTTGCGGCTCCGTTCGCCACACATGTGTTGGTGGGACAGGCCCCTGCAGCAAAGGCCAGCGCGCCGGCAACTGCGCCGAAGTATGTTGCGCCGAAGACTCCATGGGGACATCCCGACCTTCAAGGCTGGTACTCCAACCTGAGTGAGAACGGCACGCCGATGGAACGTCCCGCTCAGTTCGACGGACGAAAACTCGAGGACATCAAGGGCGAGGAGCTCATAGCCATTAAAGCGGCCGCTCAGCAGCGAACCATCAATTCATTTGCGGGACCGCTTCATGCACCTGAAGACTGGTGGCAGAAGGACCTCAACATGGTCAAGGGCAGCCAGGCCTGGCTGATCATCGATCCGCCGGATGGGAAAATCCCGCCGACCACCCCCGAAGCCCGTGCTCGAACGACGGCGCGCAATGAAGCCCGCCGCGGCCGCGGCCCCGCCGATTCGTGGGAAGATCGCAGCCTGTACGATCGCTGCATTTCACGCGGCCTTCCGGGTTCGATGATGCCGGTCATCTACGGCAACTCGTACCAGATCCTGCAGACGAAGGACTATGTGGCCATTCGCTACGAAATGATTCATGAAACCCGCATCATTCCACTCGATGGAAGTCCGCATGCGAGCATGAACATCCGCTCCTATATGGGCGACCCCCGCGGACACTGGGATGGCGACACATTGGTTGTCGAGACGACGAATTTCCGGGACGAAGCTGCGTACAGCAATTCGAATGGCGCCACGCTGAAGCTGACCGAGCGCTTCACTCGCGTCGGGCCGAAGACGGTAAAGTGGGCCGTGACTGTCGACGATCCGAAAACATGGACGAAGCCATGGACGTTCGCGATGCCGTTGACGATGGACGACACACAGCCAGTGCTGGAATACGCATGCCACGAAGGAAACCTGGGGCTGCGCAATATTCTCAGTGCCGCTCGTGCCGAAGAGAAGAGAGCTGCAGAGGCCGCCGCGGCCAAACCTGCAAAGTAGAGACTATATGAAAAAGAAAATCCTGATCGCCGTTGCCGCATTGCTCGCCGTTTCAGCGCAGCTCGTTGCACATCACGCCTTCTCAGCCGAGTTCGACGACAAGAAGCCCGTGCAGCTGCGCGGAAACGTCACCAAGATGGAGTGGATCAATCCGCATGCCTGGCTTCACATCAGCGTCAAAAGCGCCAGCGGGCAAGTCACGAACTGGGACATTGAGCTTGGTCCTCCCAATGCGCTGGTCAAGCGCGGCTGGACGAAGGAATCCATCCCGGTGGGCAAGGAAGTGATCGTCGACGGATTCATGTCGAAAGATGGCAGCAACCGCGCCAACGGTCGCGACGTCACGCTTCCCGATGGCAAAAAGCTCTTCGCTGCTTCTTCACTGGAAACCGGAACGACGAATAACTGAGTAGATCAGTCCAAAATGGAAAGCACTTTCGAGCGAATACCTCTCCTGAAGGGAGAGGTCGCCGCGAAGCGGCGGGTGAGGGGTGAAGATCCAGATGCTTCATCCCTCACCCGGTTTCATTACTTCGTGCTCCGCACCCTTTCCCTTCGGGAGAGGAACCCGCCGACCTAATTTTTCGGCAGCGCGAACGCGATGAGCTTGGTGCCGGAAGGGATCAACACCATTTGGCGGCCATCCAGCATGAATGTGGTTGCCGCGGCTCCGTAGATGTTCGCGCCAGTATTGGTGCTCCACAGCTTTTTGCCAGTGGACGCATCGAGCGCGTTGAAGTTTCCTTCCTGGCTTCCCGCTAACACCAGACCCGACGCGGTCGTCATGACGCCGGCCATCGATGGCACACCAACCTTGAATTCCCATTTCACATCGCCCGTCGTGACGTCAATCGCACGAACCGAACTGTATTCGGTTTCCGGCGTGGAGACGCGCTTCACCGTTCCGCCGTTATACAACCTGCCCGGTACCGGTACCTGGAACTGCGGAAAGTAGATCGCGCAGGTTTCCCGCGTCATCGCGTAGAACAGTTGGCGGGCAGGATCGTACGAGGGCGGACTGAAGTTCGTGGCCCCGTAATTGTCGGGAATGCATGTGGTCGTGGCTTCCGTCTCGCCGGGCTTGATCATGCCCGTATTGAGCACGATGGGCCGTCCGTCAGGACCGATTTCCCTGGCCCACGGCGTATTCGTGAACACTTTCGTGAGCAGCAGTTCTCCCGTCGCCCGATCGAACACGTAGAAGAAACCGTTACGGCTGGCCACCATCACGACTTTGCGAGCGCGACCCTTGATGGTCAGGTCCGCAATCACGGGAATCTGATTCGCATCCCAGTCGTGGTTGTCCTGCGGTGTGAACTGGAAGTGCCACTTGAGTTTTCCGGTGTCGGCATCCAGCGCCACAATCGAGGCGGTATAGAGATTGTCTCCTTTGCGATCGGCATCGTAGTAATCGGGATTCGGATTTCCGGTTCCCCAGTACAGGAGATTCAACTCCGGATCGTAGCTGCCGATCACCCAAGCGGCCCCACCGCCGCGCGGCACGACCTCTGGAATCGGCCAGGTGTCGCCTCCGGGTTCACCTGGAGCCGGGATGGTATTGAATCTCCACACGCGTGCGCCCGTCTTCGCATCGTACGCATCGATGAAACCTTTGGTGGGTTCGTCGCCGCCGGAATTACCGACGATCACCTTGTCCTTGACGACCAGAGGCGACACGGTTGCGGCATGCCCCTGCTTGAAATCGGCCATCGTTGTATCCCAGATCGTTTCGCCGGTGCTTCGATCCAGGGCAGTGATGTGAGCATCGAGCGTCGCCATGAACAGGGAGTTCCCAAGCAGTCCAAAACCCCGGTTGACGATATTCCCGCCGCCATACGTCAGCCCTGTGGGAAGCGCCCGCTTGTGCTGCCAGATCGTGCTTCCCGTTCGAGCATCGATTGCAAACGCCCAGTTGTTCGTTCCGGTGATGTAGATGATGCCGTCCAGTACCAGCGGCGTGGCCTCAAAGCCACGTCCTCGAGACATGCCCTCGGCGTTGAAGGTCCACTGAACAGCAAGCTTGTCGACGTTCGTCGGAGTGATCTGGGTGAGAGGGCTGTGGCGCTGACTTGTGTAGTCTCCAGAATACGTCAGCCACCGAGAAGTGTTCTTGAAGCCGTCTCGAATATCCTGGTAGGTGACTCCATTCGTCCGGACATCCTGCGCTGCAAGCGCGATACAGGCAAGCAGCATTGCGGCGGCAATCCCGCGTGATACCACGCCAATCACAGATGGTCTCAACATGCTGCGCTCCTTTTGAACACTTCCCTCTCCTGAAGGGAGAGGGTGGCCCGAAGGGCCGGGTGAGGGGTGAAGAGAAGACTTTACTTCACCCCTCACCCGCCGCCCGAATCCTTCCACACTTACTGCGCCGGGAAAATCGCGATGCGGTCGCCGCGATACGATCCGACCCAGAGTTCCTTGCCGATCTGGACGGTAACCGTGCCTGCACCGAACCCTGGCAAGTTCGTCTGAGTCAGGACTTCCGTCACCTTGAGCGTATCGGGATCGATCTTCACGATATTCGTCGTCTGCGCCTGGCCCGTACCACCCTGGCCGGTGACATAGAGTTTGCCATCCGGCGCCCATCGCACGTTATCCGGGCGGAATGGGAGCGAGATGTCTTCCCTCTTCACCGGTGTCTGGCCGAGCGACATGCGAAAGAATGTCTGGTTTCCCCAGGCTGCGACGTAGAGCCACTTGCCGTCTTTTGAAATTTCGAGACCATTGGCTCCGGATGTTTTGCTGCCGGGAATCTCGGTCCAGCCTTTTCCAGAGTGCCATTCCCAGAGTCCGCCATTCACCTCACCGGCAGACATCTTTGCCCGGAGGGCTGCATCTCCACGGGCGAGAAAATCCGTTCCGATAAATCCACCGTCCGCCAGCGGGAGCACTTCATTCAAACCGATCGGATCCGGAGCGACAGCGCATCCGACCCATGTCAGCACGGGTGGGCTCAGCTTCGCGTCGAGTTCGAAAACTTCGATGGATTCCCGCTTGCCGTGATTCACAACATACAAGGTGTGCACGGAGTTCTTCCCTTCGCGCAGTCCCACACCGTGAGTTTGAAGAGCCGCCTTCTGCGCAGCGTCCGGCGGACCAGGACAGGCAGCGTATGTCTTCGTGTCGTGTTGTTCCTTTGCTGTGGCACTCGGATACGCCAGGGTCGAAACCTTGGTACGGACGTTGACGATTCGGACGCCGCCTGCCCCCGCGTACGCGGTGGCGACAACCCATTCCGAGCCGGGAACGACGACGAGATCCTCAGGCGCGGACTGTCCGCAGACAAACTGAACGTTTCCAGCCGGGACGCAGGGTGGCGGTGTCTGGGCCGGCGGCTGCGCAGCAAGTGAAAGCGGCAGGCAGAGGGCCGCGAACAGGGTGATCAGGGTTATGCGTTTCATTGAAACTCCTCTCAAATCCTTATCGTTTCTTTATCGTTCAGTTTGATTTCGCCCCGAGCTTCCGCAGCAGTTCAATTGTGCTGGGGCGGGGCTGCGCGGCAGCACCGGCGCGTCCGGGTCCACCTTTCCCCTGGGCCATCGCCATTGGGGTCCGGCCACGGCCGTCGGCGGCTTCGATATTCGCGCCGTTCTTCACCAGGTAATCGACAACCGAATCCATCGTCAGCGCGGCGTAGTGCAGCGCCGTCTGTCCGGTATCGTCGGCGGCATTAACGTTCACGCCACGTGACAGAAGTATCTTCACGGTTTCCAGCATCTGGGACTCGACGGTGTACTCATCTGCAAACGTGTTTAGCCCGCGACCAATCCCGGATGCCAGCATTAACGCCGTGACCTTGTTCTTCTGCTCCGCCGCCGGATCGGCTCCACGCGACAGCAGGAATTGCACGACTTCCACATCGCCGTTGCGCGCTGCGCGCATCAGTGGTGTTGCACCCGTACTGAGATTCCGATCGCCCGGCGTATGCACGCGCTGCAGAGTCGTCCCTTTCAATGGAGCGTTCACATTGGCGCCGTGTTCGAGCAACACTTTCATCAGTTCGATTGGACGGATCCTGCTTTTGGATTTCAGTGGAGGATTTCCATAGATCTCGACCAGGAAATTCATATCCACCGCCGCATACAGCGGGCCCATCCCGGCACTGTCGGAAACCTCCGGGTTGGCGCCCTTTTCCACCAGAGCCGCCGCCGTGTCGTAGTGACCATTGATGGTGGACAGCAGCAATGCGGAAATTCCATCGGGATCGGTCAGATTCAGATCTGCGCCCGTCTCCGCCAACGCCTTTGCCGCCTCAAGCGAGCCCTGGCGCGCGGCAAACATCAGCGGCGTGAGATTCCCTCGGGGAAGAATCGTCACGACGCCTTCAAGACCGAAGCGGTCCTGCTTGTAGGTCAGCGGCAGCGATCGCGCGTTCGGATCGGCACCGGCCTTCACCAGCACCCGCACGGCTTCCGGGTGATTCTGCGCGGCAGCCCACATCAACGCGGTCTCGCCGTTGGATTTTTCCCGTGCGTTTGGATCCGCGCCGCGATCGAGCAGCAACTTCACGGCATCCGGGTTCCCGCTGCGGGCCGCCGTCATGAGAAGAGTCTGTCCTCCGGGAAGCGTGGCTTTCGAATCCGCGCCGGACTTCAAGAGGATGGCCATGATTTCGGCGTTGGCATTTTCTGCAGACAAGGACAGTGGAGTGATGCCGTAGCGATTAGCAGCACTCGGATCGGAGCCTGCCTTCAGAAGGCGCTGCACCGAAGCAAGATCGTTGGAACGCACCGCGATGTGCAAGGGAGTGGTACCGTCGGCGGCGGGCACTGCCGGTTTCGGAGCCTGGGCGATCAACGGAGTCGCAAGAAGAATGACACCAACGGCGAATGTCTTAAAAAATGCCATCCACTTTTCCTTCGCCGTCGCCGAATTTATCGATTGGTGGTACGCCGAACCGGTCCGCAACGGTGGACCACAGGTTCCCCACTGGCGTCCGCACTGGAACCTTTACGTGCCGATGTCCCACACCAACGCCACCGCCTGCCAGCACAATGGGCAGCGGGTCGGAGGCATGCGAATTGGAATCGCCCATACCGGCGCCATACACAATCAGGGAATGATCCAGAATCGAACCGTCACCGTCATTGGTGGCGGCAAGCGTCTTGAGAAACTTCGCAAAGAACTGCACATAGTACGTGTTGACGATGACCATCTTCGCCATCTTCTCGGCATTGTTCGTGTGATGCGACACGCTGTGATGCTGCTCGGTCACGCCAATCTGGGGATAGGTCCGCTGGCTGAGTTCCCGCGACATCATGAAGGTGAAAACGCGGGTCACGTCCGCCTGCCATGCGGCGGCGGACAAGGCGAACATCAGGTCCACGTGCTCGTCGAAGGAGTCTGGAACTCCCAGCGGCGCACTCGTCGTCGAAGTTTGAGTTCCCTGACGCTTCTCAATCTGCTGGATCCGTCGCTCGATCTCCCGGATGTTTTCGAGATAGTCGTTCATTCGCACGCGATCCTTCGGACCTAATCCGGTTTTCAACCGCGCCGCCTCGACGGAAATGGAATCGAGAAGGCTCTTCTGCTGCTGAATGCGCGCCATTCGCTCCTCAGCTGAACCCGCTTCTCCGAAAATCCTTTCGAACGCGGCACGCGGATTTGTTTCCATCGGAAGCGGTATGGTTGGCGTGCGCCACGAGATCGTGTTCATGTAGGAGCAGCTGAATCCGGGAGAGCAGGCTCCGACGTAGCCGGCAAAATCCTCCGTCGCCAGTTCCAGGGACGGCAGCGGCGTGTCCTGACCGATCTTCTGCGCGATAATCTGATCGATCGTCGTGTTCGCCAGCACATCCTCGGCTTCCGTTCGCTTGGGCCATACACCGGTGAGAAACCCTGCGGCACTGACGGCGTGATCGCCCACCTGGCTGCCCGGATGCGAACGCGTGAAGTTGGTGGCAACCACCAGCTGACTCTTGAATGGTTCGAGAGGCTTCAGTATGGGAGTGAATTCAAAACCCGACCCTACGGCTGGCGGCGTGAACGACTGCATGATGGCGCCATTCGGAAAGTAGACGGCACCAAATCGCCGGGGTGGTGCGCCGGCTGCGCGAGCCAGCGGGGTGAAGGCCGGAATCATCGACTCCAGAAACGGCAGGCTGACGGCCACGCCCATGCCTTTGAGCAATGTCCGGCGCGAAAGCGACTTCTTAGTGACGAACATCGGCAATCGCCTCACTCTCTTTATCCGGAGCCATCTTCATTTGAAAGGGCACGCTGCGAACCATACCCAGCACCAGGCTGGAAAACCTGTACCCGTCGCGGCCGGCATCCTTGACGATCAATCGCACTGCAGGCATGTCGCGATAGTCGATACCACGTCCGAGGGCGTAGGTCATCATTTTTTCAGTCATCGTTCCGACGAAGAGGTCCGGCTTTTTCAGCAGAGCATTCCGCAGTTCGACGACACCATTCACGTGAGTTCCATCGGCGAGATCGCCCGATGCGTCGACAGGGACGTCGGCATCGAGTGAACGCCAGGTTCCAACCGCATCGTAGTTCTCCAAAGCGAATCCAATGGAGTCCATAACTTTGTGACAGCTCGCGCACACCGGATTGGCTCGATGCTCCGCCATCTGTTCGCGCATGGTTCGCGGTTTCTCGCCATTCGCGCGTTCCTTGAGCGGAGGCACGTTTGGTGGAGGTGGAGGAACCGTCAGCCCCAGAATGTTTTCAAGAATCCACTTCCCCCGGAGAACCGGCGACGTGCGTTCGGCGTGCGAGGTCACGGCAAGAAAGCTACCCTGCCCCAACAGGCCACGCCTTGCGGGTTCGGCCACGGAAACGCGTCGAAACTGGCTCCCATAGATGCCCGCAATGCCGTACTGCCGTGCCAGACGTTCGTTCACGAACGTGTAGTCTGCAGTCATCAAGTCCAGGACATTGCGGTCTTCACGAATGATGCTGTCGAATAGCAGTTCGGTTTCGCGCTTGTAGGCCTGGCGGAGATTGTCGTCGAAGTCGGGAAACAGGTCCGAGTTCGGGACGAAGGTGCGCAGGTTACGTATGCGCAGCCACTGGCCGGCAAAATTGTCGACCAGCGCCTGGGAGCGCGGATCGGACAGCATGCGGCGCACTTCCGCTTCAAGGACCGCGGGCTTGCTGAGCGTTCCGCCGGCGGCCAACTGAAGGAGACGATCGTCGGGAATCGTGCTCCAGAGGAAGAACGACAGGCGCGATGCCAGCTCGAAATCGCTCACTCGGCGCATCGTTCCGGGTGCGGGATCGCTTTCGATTCGGAAGATGAACTGCGGGCTCGCCAGAATGCGTTGCAGCCCGGACCGGATACCCACGTCGAAGCCGCCAGCTTTCTGGCCCGAATCATAAAAGCTCATGATGGCCTGCAGGTCGGTGTCGTTAACCGGTTGCCGGTACGCGCGACGTGCCAGTGTCGAAAGAATCTGTTTGGCACATGTCGCTTCAGCGCGAGCGTTTGCGGGTTGACAGGTATAGATGCGCTTGCGGCTTGGCGTGATTCCAAGACCCGTCGCGTTGAACGGTCCGTTGACGGTGAGCGTTTGAATGTGCGGCTGTCCGGACCAGTCGAAATTGTCTACCGAACTTCGAAGGTAGTGCCGGAAACGGCCTGGGCCCGCACTCTGCGATTCCTGAAGGAATGCCACGGATACGACGTGAAGGCCGGCCTTCACCGGAAGGCGAACCCTGAGCCTCGCATCGATCGCATCGCCGGTATCGGTGGGTTTTGCGAACAGGGCTTCGATATCCTCCGGCCCGCCAACCCGTGCAAGAAGCACGCGCTCGCCGTCGATTGAAAACTCAACCTCATGTGCCGATTCGAGCCCTCGCATGATGTTGAGATTCGTGCGGTAGAGCTTCGCCTGGAACACGTACTCGCCATCGAGCGGAAAATTGTGGCGGACCTGCGTACCGCCGATGGTTCCAAGCGGCAAGCCTTCGATGTGCTGGTCCTGAGAGACGTCCTGGGTGACGCGATACGTTGTGCCATCGGCGCTGGCCCGTGCGTCCCCAACCGCCAGTGCGCTGATTTTCATGGCGGCGGAAACGTATCGTTCCTGAAGCGCGGGAGAAAGCCCCAGCGCGTCGGCGATGTTGTCGAATCCGTATGCGGAGTCGTCGGTCGGCAGCAACGAAGCGGCATCGATTTCAAGATCCAGAAGGTCGCGGATGGCGTTTGCGTACTCGGTGCGGTTCAGTCGATGAAGCGGTGCACGGCCCGGATTAGGTTTGGCCTGTGCCGCGCGGTCCAACTGCGTCGACAGGAAGGAGATCACGCCTTCGGAGGCGACCCGATCCGGACGCGGTGAACCCGGAGGCGGCATGACGCCGGCATTCATTTTGCGGACGACCTGCTCCCAGATCTCCGCGTCGCTGGCAACTTGCGAGAGGTCCAATTTATCGAGTGCCACCGGAACCAGTCCGTTGTCTTTGCCTTTCTGGCTGTGGCAGGTGACGCAATACTTATCGAGAACCGCCCGCTGTGTCTGGGCTGACGTTGCAGGTGCCTGAGAAATGCCCGCAGAACTGGAAACTGCAATGCTTCCCAAACTCAGCATTACAAGCAGGGCCATCCACCGCATTTTCAGCCTTTTCCTTTCACCATTCCGCGCAGATATTGCGCCCTAATCTATTGAAAGGCGGAGTCAAAAGCAAGGAGCGGGCAATTCCGGTGACGTAGAGTTAATTCCTCCCCGCTATGAAGCTGCGCTGCTCATTGAACTCTCGCGACGGGAGATAACTCTACGTCACCGCAATTCGCTACTCTACGTCACCGGAATTCTTGCTGTAAAACTGGTGTCGGTCTAAGATTGGGCCGATTGGAGCACACGTATGAAGAACAAAGTCCTGTTGGTCGCTGCATTCGCCGGGCTTGCGATCTGTGCCGCAGTGCCACTGGTCGCCCATCATTCCTTTGCCGCGCAGTACGATCGCAGTAAGCCGAAAACGCTGACGGGGCCGGTCACCAAACTGGACTGGATCAATCCTCATGCACGCTTCTTCGTGGACAACAAGGAAGCCGACGGCAAAGTCATCAACTGGGAAGTCGAACTCGGTCCACCGGCGATGTTGATGCGCAACGGCTGGACTCGAACTTCGCTGGTCGTCGGGGCGACGGTGACTGTGAACGGGTCTCTTGCCAAAGACGGCTCTCACCTGCTCAATGCGTCGACGGTCACCCTGAGTAATGGGAAACGCGTATTCGCCGGTTCGTCGGGCGACGAAGAGCAGAAATAGGAATCAGACTTCCATGAGGGACATTAAAAGCGATAGGCCAACGCGACTTTCGCTTCCAGATGCGGCGACATGCCCATTCGGAACTCCGGTGAGATGGACCAACGCGGATTGATCTGCGTTCGCACGCCGACTCCGCCTGAAGCGATGACGTCTGTTCCCCAGTTGAACTGGTCGCGATGCCATAGGACACCTACGGTCCCCAGAACATAAGGTCGGACTTTCTTCTTCCCAAACTCCCACGAGACAACAGGAGCGACGACAACGTCCCGATCTTCACCGGGGCCAACCATATACGTCACCTCCGGTTCCACACCCAGACTTCCTGTCACTGAAATACGAAGGGACGCCCCCACGAGGTAGTGATTGATGATGCCGTCATCAGCGAAGCCGATCCAGCCCCCCGAGGTACGCAGTTCGTATCGGGACAAAGTATCGGTGCCCTGGGCGGCAGCAAGGCTTGAATACAGCAGAATACAGAGCGGGATCAGAATCACTTTCATCGATGTATCCTAAGGCATCCGCTCTTCGACACGAATGGTCTCAAGAACCTTCCGCAGTGCGGCTTGATTTTCCGCTTCCGGCCGATCTGATGTGACCGAAAGGTGAAGATCGATCCACGTTCCCGCCTGAACAAATTCGGCACGCATGTTGGAACTGCGGCCGCCGGGCAGTCGAACCTCGTATAGCACAACCTGCCACTTCTGAATTTTGTCCTTCACGATGTTCTCGATTCGAATTCCGTTCTGGGTCAGACTTCGTTGCTCACCTGCCCAGAAGTCTTCCAGACCGTTGAATGCCTGTTCCGGCTCAAACCATCCCGAGACAATTAGCGCGGCCTTTTTATCCTGAAATGAGAAATACCGTGGATTACCGGAGCTGGCATCTGGCTGTGACGAGGTGAATTGGCCCTTCGGAAGCGTCATCACAAGACGACTGACTGGAACTGATAGTTCGTAGGCGCCGTTCTTCTCCGCAATCACCAGTCGTTGGCTTGCCGCATCCTGACCGGCAGCGGCCATTGCAACCAATGAGACACAGGTCAAAACGGTGGCCAGAGTTAAGGTCAAAAACCTGTTCATGGATCTCCCCTTTCGGACTAATTCCCCAGGCCGAGCGTTTCCTTTCAGGTGAAGTGATTCTGCTCTTCAATCGGATAACGTAAAGCTCCGAACACCACATACAAGATGCCTCTCGCCGGCAGCGCGAGGTCCGAAATGATGCCAATTTTCGCGACATCATACAGGACGTGGATTTCAATACGCCGCAGAAATAAGAAGGATGGACCCTAAAGTTTCGGGCTTTTGAGGCCGAAACCAATGAAGGGAAAGGAAACCCTATATGATCTTTTGCACCGGATGTGGGCGATATTACAAGGAAGGCACGGATTCATGCGCCGCATGTCATGCGGATCTCAAGACTTCCAGCCACTCTTCGTTCGGGGGAAAGCCCGTGTCGGTACGAGCCGCGACGACGCCTTCGGTACGTGCCGCGGCGCTTCCTAAAGAGCCTTCGCGACCCACGGCACCCTTGTCGGTGGCGACAGCGGTACTGGACGAAATCGATACTCCGGCCTTGCCGGCGCAGAGCGAAACCGACCCGGCATTCGATCGCGATAAGTTTCTGCTCCGCCAGAAGGCCCTGGCGATCAAGGAAAAGTACTACGTCACCGACGACGCCGGCCAGCCTCTGGTGTTTGTCGAGCGGCCCGCAATGCTGGCGCAGCAACTCCTCATGCTTGCCGCAGTCGCGGCCACGTTTTTTGGCGGCCAGTTTGTCGTGGGGTTTGCTTTGGGTTTGATCGGATCGTCGCTCGGCGCGGGCCTCACCGGAGTGCTCGAGCTGGTGGGATTGTTGGCAGTCCTGGGATTGTCCGTTTTTGTTTTCGTCCTGCTCGTCCCGAAGCGGCACGTCACCTTTTACAGGGACGACACCAAGACGGAAAAAATGCTCGAGATCAAGCAGCTCAACAAACTCGAGTTTCCATTTGCGAATTTCAGCATTATCGACACTGCCGGCAATGTCGTAGGGAGTCTTCGAAAGAATGTCTTGTTCGACTATGTCAGGCGGCGGTGGCAGGTCCGGAACGCCAACGGCCTGCAGCTATGCATGGCGAAAGAGGACTCCATCATCCTGTCGCTGCTGCGGAGAACAGGGATTCCGATCTTTGCCTTTTTTCGAACGAACTTCATCTTCCTGCGCGGACAGGACGTGATCGGCGAATTCAATCGCAAATTCACGCTTCTCGATCGGTACGTGCTCGACCTGACGGCCGATCACAACCGCACCTTCGACCGTCGCATTGCGCTCGCTCTCGGTGTCATGCTGGATACCGGTGAACGTCGCTGACGCCGGGAAAATCGATTTTGAACGGGGGATGTCTTCCACCCCCGTACTGACGATCGCGCTGATCGGCTTCAACGCGGTGCTCTTCTTTGTCACTGTCAGCCAGGGATTGTTGCAGAGCGAAGCCGCGATATTGAAAGCCGGAGCACTTTCCCGCGAACTCGTCTTTCACGGTGAAGTCTGGCGGCTTCTCAGTGCGATGTTTCTTCACGGCGGACTCGACCATCTTGCCGGCAATGGCGTCGGCCTCTTCATCGTTGGAATGGCCGCGGAGCACGCCTATGGCAAGCTGGAAATGATTGGGATCTACGTGATCTCCGGATTGTGTGGATCCGTCCTCAGCGTGTTGATGAATCCGGGTCCGTCCGTCGGCGCGTCCGGCGCGATCTTTGGACTACTGGGCGCAACCATCGTCGTCTTTCTCAAATACCGCGATCGCCTGCATCTTCGAGACAAGCATGTCGGCAATGGTTTGCTGCTATGGGCGGCTTACTCGATAGCAACCGCCTGGTTCATTCCCTTCGTAGACAACGCCGCTCACGTCGGCGGACTTCTGGGTGGCGCTTTATGCGGCTACTGCCTGACGCCGAAACTCATGTCGACCGCACCTGTCGAATAAGAAGCTTGTAAGCCGCGAACGATCAGCGCAGTTCTGTCGTTTTTCCGTCGATCGTGATGCGTTCCGCGCGGATCTCATCCCTGGTTTCTTTATGTTGATATCCGGCGATCGTCGCGGTGACACCTACCTTGAGTTTGTCTTTCGCGAGGCCTCGGCTATCCATCCTTGTTGGTGGAGCAAGAATGATGTTCCAGATTTTCTTGTCGACTTCGATTTTTACAAATCCGTGAGGGTTCTCGTAGCCGGATTCCTTGATCACTCCGGTGTATTGAACCAATTTGGTTTCGTCGTAGCCAGTCCAGCCGTGGTGGGCATACAGAAGGCCCGTCGTCAAAGCAACAGCAGTTAGAACACTGGTTAGTCTTTTCATAGGAACCTCCGAACGAAATCATACCTCTCCGGCCGGATTAAGGGAATGAAAGGGCAACCCTCTCATTCCCTCATTTCGGTTTGAAGGTCAGCAGGATTTCGCCACCCTCTTCGAGAATTCGAAGCGGCTCCTTGAGCAGGTCGGCAGTGCCGTATGTGATGGACTTCAATTCGTATCCGAGAGGGGGCTTGTCGACTTCCATGCGATGCTCGCCGACAGGCAGGGTGAGTCTGAATGATTGGCCGCCATCCGAAATCATTGAAGCAGTGGGTTCGTTGAGAGATGTTCCGGGATTGGCGGTTGTGCATGCGTCGCCAGCGCATACCATGGCCAAGGGTCTTATGAACGTCAGCATGAAGTTCGGCTGCGGATTCGCGGAAATCTGGTAGCCTTCGGTGCCATTCAGTCGCACTGTCAGCGAAAAACTGGGAACGCGGCCGCTTCCATCGACAGCGACGCGGACTCTCACCTGTTTAGTATCCGGAATTGTCAATTCAACTAAATGCTCGTCAAGGCTTGCAACCACGATTGGATGCGCCATGGCCGATACGGTCGGGTTGGTGCCAATGACATAGGTGTCGGGAGGAACCCTCTGGAACTCAAACGAGCCGCTCGAATCGACAGTGGTTTGAAATTCCAGCCGAGTTCCCTGCAGCTCCACACCTGTGGGAGTGCGAAGGTTCGACATTCCCAGTACGCGACCGCGGACTTTCGGCCATGGCTCCGTTTGGCGGATTCCGAGGCTGAGCACTATTTCCCGCGAATCTGAGACGGCGACCTTCATCGGTTCCTTCAGCAGGTCGGTGGAACCGTAAGTCAGCGATTTCACTTCATAGAACCTTGCCGGCAGTCCACCAAGCTCAACCCTGTGATCGCCCTCAGGTAAAACGACAGTGAACGCCCCGTCAGGACGAATATCCAGGCCCGTGTCGATGGTGGGATCGAATGTCTGCGCGATGATCACTCCCGTTGGCGGAGGAGGCTGCCCGGAAGCTGCGTTGACCCACACTCGGAGTCGGAGTGGAGGCATAGCATGACCGGCAGCAAACACCACGCGCCCGGTCACCGTTCTCTCCTGGGGGACACGAATCTGAATTCCGGTGATGTTGTCTTTGCCAACGACCACGGTTGTGGTCGGAACTGTGACGATATGTGGACTGACGTCGATGGTATAGATGCCCGGAAGTACTCCCGAAAACTCGAAACGGCCGCCGTTGCCAAACGGAACATCAAGCTCCATTGCTGGACCGCGCAACGCGAGCTGCGATGAGTCGAGCGCTTTCAATTTCTCCAGGCCCACCACTCGCCCGGAAACGTTTGCCCATTTTGCGCCGGGCTTCACTGCGACTGTTGCGACTACCCATACTTTGGAATCCGGCCCCGCTATTTTCAAGGTCTCTTTAAGCAGATCCACGGAGCCGGAAGTGAGCGATTTGAGCTGATAGCTTGTATCGGGCAAGCTGCTGACTTCCACACGGTATTCGCCTTCGGGGAACCAACCGATTCTCTCCATTGGATCTTCCGGTTCGACGGCACGACCTTCGCGAAGCCGGGTCATCCTCAACGAGAGTTTCGGTTTCGGCGAACCATCTTCGACCACGACTTCCAACTGGACAGAGTTAAATCGGGATACCGGACGGAATTCAACCCCATCGATGTCCCGATCACTAACCGTAATCTTTCCGAATGTAGTGGAGCCCGAGTTCGCGCTGTAGATCCCCTTTTCTACCTTGGGAAATTCAAAAGACCCATCAGCGCCAATTGGAGCGTCAACTTGAAAGGAGGGTGCCAAAAGCGTCACGGTGCTTGTCGTTCCGACCTGCTGCGCATCCAGACCCAGCACACGTCCGCTCACTCGGAACGTCGCTTGCGGGATGAATCGCAGCGTCATCACGATTCCTGTGACATCTCCGCCGACGACCCTCAGGGGTTCCTTCAGCAGGTCCCTTCCGGCGTAGTCGATTGAGACCACTCTGTATATTCCCCTGTGGCTGGTAAGACGGAATCGATGATCACCCTCGGGAACAATTCCCGAAAAGGTTCCGTCGAGATAGTGTGTCGGGTAGCTCTCGGAGCGTTGGCCGTTCGGTAAATTTGAAGTGAGCGCGAGATCAAAGCCGAGTGGTAGCGGGGCTCCGCCTTCCACCACCACCTGGCCAGAGACCCGACGTTGGACCGGAAGGTCGAACTCCAAATCACGAACGCCTCCGCTTCCAACTGTCAATGTCGACCTTGGCTGGCCCGGAGCAAGATTCTGATAGATCCCCGGCAGGACTTTGGAGAATTCGAAGATGCCATCGGAGCGAATATGAGTTTCCGCAACGACGGAGTAGTTCTGCAATATCCGAATGACAGGAGGCGCATCGTTAGGATGAGGGAGATTGGAGATCCCCAGGAAGCGGCCGCTGACACCGACAAATGGAGCATCCCTGGAAGTCTTAAAGACCGCGGACAGTTGCTGAACCTCTCCAACAACCTTCACCGATTGACGAAGCAGGTTGGATTGCCCATAGGTCAACGACTCCAGTTGATATGCGCTGGGAAAGCCTCCGGCGGCAACACGATACTCGCCGACGGGCAACGCGACTCGCGTTGTCCCATCGCGAGCGCTTTCTACGCTGGCGCGACTGTAACTCCATCCGGAGGGCCCCTTGAATGACAGCCAGAAGCTATACAACGGACCTCCGCCTTCGACCCTGATGCGGCCGCTTGCCGATATCAATGGACCTTCGGTCAGGTCGATTCCTGTCGT
>Ga0184628_10000542_pt1 | contig 20086 bp, 36 predicted proteins | sample PLM4_5_b1_FD_133149 | JGI IMG/M metagenome (GOLD analysis project Ga0184628, IMG submission 133149) | Groundwater sediment microbial communities from an aquifer in East River, Colorado, USA - PLM4_5_b1 | ecosystem: Environmental > Terrestrial > Soil > Riparian zone | place: USA: East River... | reverse complement strand
GCGCCTTGCGAATCGTGTCTGGCTTGTACCGAGCGGGTTTCTCACCTGGATCGAATTCGCGGCGGATGATTTTTCTGGCGGTACGGAGTTTCACTGCCCCACCCCCTTCCACTTCGCCGCAGCTTGTTTCTGCAACTGGTCAAGCGACACGTCACGAGCGGTGGTCAGTTCGCGGCGGCATTCCTTGGGCAGCACATCCCTATCAGCCAGCTCGCTATCGACTTGGCTCCACGTCTCCCGGACCTGCTTGACCCGCACGTCCCGCAGCAACTCTCCGTCGAACCACGTCACGCTGTACTCGTCGGCGCCCCAGTCTCTCCGCGGCAGCATTGCCGAGGACTTGATGAGCCGCCACGCCTGGCAGTCGTACCGGGCCGCGTCGGTATTCCACCGCCAGAGAATTAGCTGATCGAACACCAGCCGGCCTTCGCCGTCGTAATAGTGCTGGACTTCCGCGAGGTCAACGCGGTCGCGGGCGACTCCGGGCTGCGGTACGACGGCACGGGCGGCGACGACGCAGGCGGCCATGATGCAAAGCGACACGGTAATGGCAGTTCCGCGCACTATTTTCGAGCCTCGGTTGTGATAGCCGCTTCAATATCCCAGCCCTTTTTGAGTCGTGAACTCAGCGTTGTTAGGCACACGACAGAACGACTATCAGATGCCCAGTCAGTCAGGCACTTGCGCTCACCGAACGCTACAAGAAACCGAGTCGATCGCTTGTTTCTTTGCTGATCGTATTCACTCACCCACCTACAGTTGTCCGGCGAATAGGGACCGTTAACGTCATTGCGGTCAATCTCCAGCCCTTCAGCGTACCCAGCCCCTAAAGCCCAGCCACGAAACGCCGGGAAGTCGCTCCACTCTTCACACACGTAAATTCCTCGACCGCCATAATATTTGTAGCCTGAAGCGTTTTCGTTATTACACCTGCCTCGCATGCTCGCCCACACGAAGTAGAGTCGCGACCTTTCTCCAGTGTGCCTTGCAAACCCATGAGTGAGGCTGCTCTTTGCTGACGCGCAGGACAGACAGGTTGATCGCGTTTTTACGTCACCAACCTTCACGACCTGAATGCGACCACATTGACACTGAACAACCACCCCCCACATAAGCTGTCCGCTTGGCACCCTGCCGCAACTAAACGGACGGCCAAGAACGGTGCGACCTCCGAACTTGTCTCCTTGCGACACGCCGTGCATGCGCTCGACTGTTCTAATCATCTCAACTGCCTCCCGGTATCCCATCCCATTGGATAACGTTCGCTCGGCTCACAGTTGACTGGCGGACACGCATTCGCCGGCCACTGGCTAAGCGGCAGATTCTCCACGGAGGTAATGAGGTTGCCTAAGTTCAACTCATCCCCGTGGATCACGTAGCCCTTGGCGGCAATCAGGATGGCTTGTTGTTCGGGGGTCATTCCGCAGCCCTCGGATATTTTTTATCTCGCGCCACGTCACGTTCTTCCTGCTCGACAGCCCGCAAGTTCTGATTGGTCATCACCACATTCGCGGTATCCTTCACGTCGTGGACCGCCACGCGCATGGCCTGCATGTTCTCGCGGAGCATCTGGCGGTATTCGCCGATCTCTTTGTCATAATGCAATCGCAACGCCGCCTGCTCCAGGACAGACGCTTGCCGACTTTCCGCTTGTTCTTTTTGGAATGCGGCTCGAATTGCCTCCAGCGAATCCGAGAACGTTTTCTGTTGTGCTGGGCCGCGGACCTTGATGTCGTACAGGACATAGAACGCGAGCACACCGACTGCGACTCCGTTTGCGAAGAACTGCCCCCAGCCGGGATCTAGCGAGGGCACTGACTGAGCCAACAGACCCATCGTCGGCCAAGCAACTGGAATTACAATCAGGTCGCGAATCATCCACGCTCACATGTCCCTATCTGGTTGTTTCGTCCCCGCCAATTCCGCCAGTGCGAGAGTGATTAGTACGGCCAAAATAAAAACCGATTACCAAATTAGCTACCGCAAATAGAAACACCAGGGCCGCAAGCTGCATATCAGGGGAGCCGAGAAGTTTTCCGGCGACTCCCAATGAAATCGCAACAAGCAATGCACCACCAACCACAAACAAGGCAATTTTCTGCTGGGTCGTTTCCCAAATGAGATTAATATTTCTCTGGCCGGCTGTACCTCGGTCATGCTCCGCAGTGGTGGAAGCAACTGCACTGCCGGGGTTGTCGGAGTGAGGAATCGGAGGAACATCTGGCTGAACTTCTGGCATTAGCGGCGGATTCCCTCCTAGCCACGGCAGTATTGGGACGGTCATCGAAACTGCACGAGCGGGTAGCCGGCCACGTTGAGCAACATGCCGATGATGCAAAGTATGACCAACACCGTGAGCACAATTTTGATCCAGCCCTTGTACGGCTCGGGCACAGGGACGACCTGAATCAGATAGAACAGTAGGCCCACGATGCACGCGAAAATCAGCAGCGTGATGATGATGCTCACCATGCCGGCCATCGTGATTGTGATGACTGCCATAACTCACCTCGCTTGCGCAAGCCGCTGCCTCAAGCAGTGCTCGCAGGGATGCCGCCCGGTGTCGCGGGCAGCGTGTTCGGTTTGCCACTTCAACAGGTCATGCCGCTCGTTGACGTAGAAGCAGCCCGCCCGGTGGTAGATCGCGTAGAGCGGTTCGGCGACGTAGGCGGCCGGCTCCTCGATCGTCGTGACGACTACCGGCCTCCCTGACGGCTGCGCGTGACTCTGGGCAGCGTGGAGCGCCCAGAGGGTCAGGCAGCAGAGGACGGCGGGTAGGGCGTCGAGGTGCTTCATGGCAACTTGTGCTTGTGCTTCTTTGGCTTGTGATCCGGCTTGAACACTCTCTGGCTCCCGCCCTCGTCCTTAATCGTCGCGTCCACGGGCGAGCCAATCGGCCGGGCGACACCAGCCCAGACTGACTCCGGGTATCCCTCCGCTTCAAACGGCCCATACTCGGTGGCTCCGCCGTCTTCGATGATGTGCAAACCGGACGGCGTGCCGTCCTTTGTGATTGCCAGCACGACGCCCGTTGCGCCGGTAAAGGCTGGCCATTCCAATGTTATTTGCGGCATAGTTGATTCTCCCCAAGGCTCAATCAGGTACTCGAAAGCCTGCTCGGCGGGAGTCGTCGGGTCGATCATCCCGTGCGGTCTCCGTTCCAAAACCCGCACCAAATCTCCGCGAGGCAGGCCCCGGCCATGCAGGCGAGGAAGCGGGCGTTGTAGAGGAAATTCTTCATCGGTACGTTCACTTCGCTGCCTCCAGTTGACCAGCCCATTTCAGGTACTCCGCTTGTGCCAACTTGAGCCGCCGCCCCGACTCCGCCTCTTCGCACCACGATTTCTGTCCGCACAACGGGTCAAACGCCCAACCGTTCGCTTGTCGGAAGTACAGGCTGTCGGTGGTCACGGCGAACGCTTCGGCCGTGCGTTGCACTTCCCCGACCTCTCCGCCAGTCGCATAGGAAGACCATGTTGCCAGACCCAGACGAAGAATTTTCGGCGGCTGGGAGAACACTCGATCGAGGTCAATCGGGAAAGTCACCATCCGCTCCCTGGTGCCATTTCCGTCATCAACAAACACGAGCGAGTGCGAAGCGATGTTCTGGATTTCTCGATCGGCGGTCATTGATACTTTCCGGCTGGCTAGTACCGCCTCGATCTCCGCGCGAAGTTCTGGCGTTTCCAAAGGCAGACCGTCAACGACTTCCCAATTGGCGAACACGAATACTTTGGTTGCCGCGCCCCGCCAGCATAGCTCCAGCCAGCTCGCCTTCCGCTCCGCTACCGCCAGGCGAGTCAGCAGGTCAATTTCATGCCGGTTTGCTACGAGGTCGATTAGTAGAGAGCCGGCGCGATTGCTTCGGAACGCTACCGAGTCGCCGGCCTTCAGATCCTTGAGCGCGACGGCGGCGCCATTGAGCGTCACCGTGGCACTTCCGGAGACTGAATAGGTTGCCTCAGTCGTCGTGGAAACGACGATTGAGGTACTGCCAGGATTGCTAGCTAGGGTTTGCATGGCTACGGCAGCGGGTTGGTCGGATCGGCGCCCATCGCTCGCAAGTGGTCGCGGATGACCGTCAGTTCGTTGATGTGCTCGGTCGCCTCGTCTTTGGTCAGTCCGCCAGCGGCATCGGCAATCAGTTTGTCGAGCTTCGCGGCGACGGCGTTGGTGGCGTCGTTCAGTTCAACGACTAGGGCTTTGGTTTCGGCGTGCATGGATTCCACCTTTGCGATTAGGGTTTGGAGTAACGAGCGAACTTCTAAAAGCACTGGGTTACAGTGCTCGTGAATGTTGATGATGTTGTGGGTGTCCATCGGCGCGGGCTTTCGGAATAGCCACACTAGGGCGACTCCAGAATCTTTTTCTCGTCGGCTAGGATTCGGTACAGCTCCCAGGCGGCGTCGCGTTCCTTCTCTGCCCTGGTCCGTAGTTCTTCAGTGCGAATCACCTTGTAGGCCATTGGGATGAATCCGAACCCAAGGCCGATCGCAAAGCTCACGCAGATTGCCAAGTGAAAATCCTTCACGCTCGCCCCCAGTTTCTCGGCCGTAGCCACTTCACCACCGGCACGCCTTGCACTTCCCGGCGTCGCTGCCGAGCTTGCTGACGGTTCTCGGCAAACTGTTGAGCCAAGCGGACGGGGGCGGTGACGATGCGCTGGCCGGGGAAGGACGTGTATTCAAATCCCGCGGGCAGCACCGTGTATGACGATTTAGGGTAGGTGGCTGCCACACCATGTTTCACGTCGGTCGCGGGGGTTTGCTGGTAAGAAGCCCGCGCCGGCTCCCTTGCAGACCCATCCGGCGCGGGCTGTTCCTCGATGACGGGCATCGGGGCTACGGAGGGTTCTGGCGCCGGTGCTTCGATGATGGCCAATGCGGCGCTGACCTGAACCGGGATGCAGCACAGCAGGGCAATGATGTAGTGACGCATAGGAGAATCCTTTCGGATTGAGTGGACGCGGGCTAAACCGCCTGGTCGTAAGCGTTCAACGTCGTGCAGGCTCGCTCGGCTTCGTCCTGCGTGGCGCCGGCAGCCATGAGCTGCGAAACCACCTTGGGATCCGGTACGCCGGCCGCCGCTGGCGCGTTGATGAGCGACAGGATGTTCTGCACTGCGTCGATAATCTGCTGGATGTACGGCCAAGCCTGAGTGACCTTCGGGCCGAGTCGGGCAAGGAGTGCGATCAATTCCACGAGTCTCATAACTTCTCCAAGGGTTAGACCGCCACGACCGGCGGCAGTGTCGCCGGGGGCGGTGTCTTGACAGAGCGGACGGCAATCGCGCCGTAGGATGCGTTCTTAGCAGTCCGCTCGGAATCGAATCCGACACCAAACGTAAACAGGTCGTTGAGGGCAGCACCCCACTGGCCCCATGAGTTCAAATACTCCAGGACCAGCACTCCATTGCGATACGACAAACCGATTGCCAGTATGCAGTGGCCAGAGCGGGCGTAGATGACCGAATAGCCCTTGAGGATCGCCGATACCATTGGCTTCCAGCCGTCAATGTCCAGGTACTCGTCGATGCGGAACAGCGCGGCGGTTTCTTCGTAGCCGAGTGGCATCGCCACGCTGTAGCCATTGTGCGGATGCGTGTGCTTGAACTTGGCTTTGTTTTTCTCGTTGTTCAGCGGCAGACAGCCGATTTCCCGCATCCGCTTGAGGTTCGTGTCGAGATTGGAGCCGGACGTTCGCGACCCCACGAACCGATAGAGGCTGATCGGGGACAGCTCGGTAATTAACCCTGGCCCATGCAGGATGTTCTGGGCGACTTCATGCGATGAAACAGTGGCGTTGCTCACGCAGCTCGGTTCGCCGTCCTGGTCCTTCACCGCCCGCACGAACGGCCGCAGCATTCCGCCCTTGGCGTTCTTGGCCTCAATCATCGGCTTCCACTGGCTCTCGTCGATCAAGCCCTCTTCGTCGGCGAACAGCGGGAACCCAGCAGCACCGCACAATTCGTGGCGGCCTGTCGAGCCGATGGAGACGTTGAGCCGCCGGGCCTCTTCGGGAAAGTCCACGTCCACGAACGCGCCGAACTGCTCGTCGCTCAGCGAGGCAGAGTAGGTCGTTTGCAGGGTGTCCATTAGCCGCCACTTTTCTTTACGAGGTCCAAAACGACGGTCGGGTTGGAAGTGTCGGCCGGGATGGATTGCTTAATCAGGGCCTTGAGATCTTTGTCATAAATTACCACGACAGGCAGCGGCAGCTCGGCCAACCCCCACCGGGTCTTAGCGTCTCCCAACTGGTCGGGATCGAAAACGTAGAAGCTGTGGCCGTGTTCCTTGAGGTACTTGAACTCGACTGTTGTTGGGTTGCGAAGGTCGCGAACCAGGTCCGCCAGCTTGGACGATTGGGCTGCCGACTCGCGTACCAACAGAACCCCCCGCGGTCCCGACACCGGCGCGGGGGGCGGGGTAGGGTCCGGTCCAGGCGGAACTGGGATGACGACAACGGGCGGGGCGTCCCCAATCACAACCAAGCACTCGGCGAACTCGCTCGGCATGTCGCCCTTGGCACTCACCGCGAGCACGCGATAGCGGCCGGGGACCAGCGCCGTCACAACCGCCGTCTTGGAATCCTTCAGCAGTTGGGCCGGGAACAGGTTCAGTCCCGCGTCGATGCCGAACCACTTCACCTGCGGATCGGTAGTCGTCGCGCTGATGACGACAAACTCGCCGGGCTTGCCCTTGATCTCGGCCGGCAGCTTCACCTCTTGCGCCCACACCCCTAGCGGCGCCAGTGCCAGCAGAACCGCTAGGAGTTGTTTGCGCACAAAAGACCTTTCGCGGGCAGGGCGGAAGAAACGGCGGCACGCTTATGCGAGCACGCCAGCCAGCCAAGAGGCCGCGCCAGAGTGGCTTAGAATTCTGGAAGCCGCCGGCCAAGAGGCTGTGCGGCCCAGTCAGTACCAACTGCCCTAATCGTAGCGGGGGGTTGTGGGGATGGTCAAGCGATACTTGCCGCCATCGCCGCAAACTTCCGTCATAAGGCCCGCAGCCCGAATCGAACGGGCGACCTGCTGTTTACAAAACAGCCGCTCTACCTGCTGAGCTATGCGGGCGTTTGCCGGTTCCTACGGGCAGCCACCGGCGGGACTGTCGTACATTTATCCCCGCTCCGCGCTTCACCCACGCGGCAGAGGAGCACGTTATAAAACCGGCTCGTTAGGCCCATGCTCCAGGTGCTGCCCGCGGTCGATGGCAGCGTTTGGTTTATGCGCCGACAGTTCAGCGGCGGTGCAGGTTCGACTGGTACACCGCTTGCCGGCGTGACGGAGCCGGCTAGACCGTGACTGTGGACCGAGGCGGACTCGAACCGCCAATCTCCGCCGTGCAAAGGCGGCGCGATGCCAATTACGCTATCGGCCCTTTTTGCTCCTCGCTCTTAATCTCCACCACCACCCGAGGCACACCGTCTCTCTTGACAATCCGCCAGCTCAGGACGTTCGGCATCGAGGCCAGAGCTTTCTCCAGAAGCTTGCGAACGCTGTAGTGCTTGACCCGCTTGCCGTCCATAGCCATCGCCTCCTAGCACTCCTCTACGTGGATCATTTCTTTGGCGAATTCCAGTAGCGAAAGCTCGGCTTTGATTTCCGCACGCTTCCGATCAATCAAGAATAAAAATACCGCAGCTGGATCGGAGCGAAGGCTGTCGTCCAGTAGCTCGCTAAGCATGTCGCGGACTTCAATCAAGTTTAGAGTGCTCATTGGGAATCCGTTCGGTGGGACAGTTAGGGCGACACGTCGATTTGCACCGAAGTCGCGACCGTCAGCGGCATGTGGTTATCCTCACTCGCCTGGTCGGCGGTGGGGTTCTAGGTTCTGCCAAATAGTTCAATCACGGACACCGGAACCATATCCTTCAAAGCCCGCTCCTCGTTCGATGCTCCAAAGTGCTTGGAACGAAACTCCCGGTAGCTGTTGGACAACTTCAGCGCTTGCTGACGCTCTCTTGAACGAGGCGGCCACGCTTCGGCCAGCGAACGCTCCCACTGTTCGGCTGCAATGAGCGCGTTTTTCAGGAGCAGTTTCGTTCGCAGGTTCATCTTCGCGATTGCTTTCTTGTCGCTCATCTACTTCCCCTTCCCCTTGCGGGCGGCGTCAAGGTCGTCGTCGTTCCGCTCACCCTCGCTCGCCGGCTGGTGTTGGGCGCGAAGCCAGCCGCCACGGGGGAGGTCGTTGACGTAGATCGTTGGGCCGATCTCGTGAGTACATGGCACGTTCTCAAAGCGGAGCCGTGCTCCGTAAAGCCGCAGTTCAAAACTGCGAACAGACCACCACTCGCCATGTCGCGTCCACACGCCCGGCGCCGTCGGCAGGTCCACGCCCTGCGGCTGGGCGGTTGGCTGGGGTTGGGCCAGTCGCTCATGTCGGTTCGCTTCGTTGATGCCACTGGTCATGGGGTTCTCCTGGATTCAGCGGCGTGCATCTTGAGCACAACGCGGTCCTGATAAATGTCATTCGAGAGCGGGTCTATAACTTCCTCGATAAACTCTGCATCGCTCATTCCGTTCTCGTGGGCCGCCCTGCCTAGCTGAAACTTCACCTTGCGCAACACATCCAGCGTCCGCAGTTGAAGCTGCTTGAGCGTCATGGTTTTCTTGGTGAGCGGCCGTACCTTGCCCTGCCCCTGGTCGCTCGGCTCGCGGGTGGGTTGGGTGGTCATGGGGTTGGTGTCCTTTCGAGGTCGATTATTCTGCGGCCGATCCACTCGGCGACTTGGGAACTACGGCATTTCCGCAGACTCTAAGTCGGTGAACCCGACCGGGAATCCCATCCACTGCTCTGCGGACCCAGGATCGAGCATCCCTCGCCCGACGTTCAGCCAGAGCCAATCCGTCGCGGTAATTCCATCCTTGATCGTTCGCCCCTTGGCTGTCCCGTTTCTCGCTCCCTTGGCATCCCCGGCTACGAGCGTTGGCAACAATGAACAGCCTCTCACGACGCTGCGGGATACCAAAGGCGCACGCCGGCAGCACGTCCCATTCCGCATCGAACCCGCTCTCGGCCAAGTCTGCGAGAACTCGATCGAGTCCCCGGTGAGCAAGGTCTGCGACGTTCTCCACGACGACAACTCGCGGTCGTAACTGGCAAATGACTCTGGAAAATTCTCGCCACAATCCGCTGTGCTTTCCCGCGATGCCAGCCTTTTTCCCGCTACTCGAAATGTCAATGCAGGGGAACCCGCCGCAGATAACGTCAACGCCCCATTCGCCGGCTGGCGGGAAGGTTCGCACGTCATCCCAGCGTCGGACGTTGGGCCAGTGCTTGGTGAGCACTCTGGTGCAGTAGGGGTCAATTTCAACTTGCCACTCACAGGTCATCCCCGCTCTTTCAAAACCAAGGTCAAAGCCACCGATGCCGGCGAATAAGGAACCGAATGTCATACTCGCTCGCTCCCCTGCAAAGAGCCGGGTTGGGTGGGGGTCGTCATGTGTACTTCTCCATCGGGTCTATTTCCTCGCCGCAAAGCTCGCACTTCTTTTCGTCGATCCACTGGATTACATCCTGCTCGTGGTCGCACTGCAGGCACTTGTATGTCTTGCCGATTGCCTGGCTTCGGACTGCCGCGTGGAGCACAGACACTGCGCCATCTAACTTTGCAATCGCCCCCTGAATGTTGCCGGCTTCCAAAAGACCAATGATCGACTTCAGCGCCGTCGTGTGCTGCATCATCGTCAGTTGCAGTTCCAGGTGAGCCAGCACGCTCGCCGGCTCTGGCTTGTCTTTCCGTCGCTTACCCACAATTCACCTCCCCCTCATTTCTCACGGGCTGCTCGCTCTGGCTGGGAGGGGCTGGAAGGGGCTGCCAGTGCGACGGATCTTGAAGCAATTCCGCGCAGCCGCCACCAAAGTAATGCCACCCCTGGGGATGCCACTCCTGCCAGGAGACAACGAAGATGCACTGATTGCCTGGGCAGTACACGAGAATCGACTGCCGGGTTTTTGGTGCTTCCGAGATTGGCCTCCAGCCACTCCCCCGCTCCGCCGCCGCTGGGGCTGAGGCAATAACCGCGAACAGTTCCGCCACCTGGATCTTCAACGACTCCAGGCACTCGTTGGCGTGCTGGTGCGGGCAGTCGCCGGTGAAGCAGGCCCAGTAGTCCGGGTTGTATTCGTCGAGGGCATCCAGTTTGGCGCGACGAGAGGCGGCCATGTCCCGCAGTTGCTTCGCAGTTGGTGGCAGTTGGTCCGCACAAAACAAATCACTACCAACTGCAGCGCAGAGTTGCCGCAGTTGCTCGCGCGATTCGAGCAGCAGCCCGCCAGCAGCGTAAGGCACGCGGCTTGGATTACTGCCGACGATGAAACACCAGTGAAGCTCCTCACCTGACGCGCACCCCTGATAGAGCAAGAGCTTGTCGCCGATTCGGAACGATGTAGCGCCGGGAGTTTTTCCTAAACTGACCAGCCACGCTTCATCAACACCGCGACTGCCTTCACAATCCGGGCACGCCTCTTGCTCGCGGTCGCCATGCTCAGACCACTCGGCAATCGCTGGGGTCTTTTCAACTGAACCGCTGCCACCGCACGTATGGCACACATCCGGCCCGGTGATCTCGCCGCCTGAAACGTAGGCGGGCGTATAGCCGCCGGTTCCGCCGCAATCTAGACACTCGGCCTTGGGCGGATCGAACGCCGACAGCGATGCCTGCTCCTCGGCTGTTGGTGGGCCGGGATAATCTGGCTGCTCGCGGCTGGCGAATTCGATGATGGCGTTGTAGGCGCTGAGTGCGGTGGGCCAGCGATCCCACAAGTCAATCGAGAACGTGCCGTCTGCGATCATGTACCGCTTGCGACGCTTCGTCTTGGTGGTGTTCACGACTACGAATTCCGACTCGCTGATTTTGACGATTCGGAGATTACGCCCGCCAATGCTCGGCAGATCCGCTTTCTCGCAGGCGAATTCGATCGCGGCGGGACGGGTGGGCAGGAACTGAACCTCAAAGAGCGCCCGAAATTTCTTCCAGCCATCTCCGCTCCAGACTTCCGCGCCATTTGCGGTCCACATCGAATAGCCGCGGTCGCCATGCTCGAATCGCACAGACTTGCCTTTGATCGTCAGCCCCGTCGGCAGTTCAGATTGGTCGTTCATGTTGGACTCCTAAGTTTGTTCGCTCTAAGATCGTGCAAAGAACTCCAGAATCAAACAGCCGCCGGCTCGTGCATTTCTGCCAACTGCATCACCGCCGCCAGAACATCCGGCCGCTCGGTGCGTCCGCCTGGTAGTACGTTCCACAACACTGGCACCGCGTATTCCCGACAGTCCTGGCGAGTGATCCGCTTAACCTCACTGCGGTCGAAGGCGGCCCAGAATGGATGGTCGATCGACACCGGGAACGCCCAAGTCTCGGCCGGCTGCTGACTGGCTTTAAGCTTCCGCGGCGTGAAGTGGACCAGCAGGAAGCAAATCGCGCCGAACTGCGAACGTGTCAGCAGGTGCTTGCGCTGCCGCTCGGCTACGTGAGAATCGTGGAGCGACAGGCTAGCATCGCCGCTCACCTTCGCGTCGAAGATGAACTGCCGACCATCCGGGGCCAGCACACCCTCGAAATCCGGGAGCGACTGCACCGGGCGCCATTGGTCGGCTGCCGCCTTGCCGGACCGGAAGGCTTCACCTAGGGCGCCAACCGTCGTCGGGAACGACGTGCAGCGGCTTGCCAGTTCCGTGAAGTCTGGTGGCTCAGCGCCACGCATGAACGAGCCCTGCACGCCGTAGCGGCTCATGATCGCTCGGCCACGCTCTTGCTCGGCCTGCATCCGCTTGAGGCAGGTGTCCTCAAATTCTTTGGCTTTCATCGACGTATTCCGTTCACTCTCGATTGAATCCCGCCAGCTCGGGGCGGTAGTTGGGGCTGGACTGGGCGCGGGCCTCGTGGCCGCGCTCGCGTTTAAACTCCACCCAGGCTCGTAGCCGCTCGACTTCGGCCGGACGCCACAGGTGATCTTCGATCTTGAAATCCTGCGCCGGGTCGAATTGGAGCGGCGGCTGCTGGCGGTTGTTGCAGCGGCAGCGGACGACGCCTATACGATGCTGGCACTTATCGAAACGTCCCTCGATCATCGCGCGGATTCCTGCCGGGTGGGCAATCTCGATCACTTGCACGTCAAGACACAGGTGGCAGTGGTAGCGCGGCTCGCGGCCCCCGCTCTTGCCGATTGGGAAATCCTTCAAGGCTTGCTCGCGGGCCTCTTCGTAGCTCACGCCGTCCGCGACAAGTTGCTGTATCCGCACCAGGATCTTGCCGGCCGGGAAGTCGCTGGGCCGCGGCGGCGCTTCGGTGGGCTCGTCCTTGCCGTGGATAGCCTCCCAGGCCATCTGGCGGGCCAGCCGTCGCACGTGCTGCGGCAGGCGGTCGATGGGCTCGAACTCCGCCAGCCACGGCAAGTCCCCGGCCTGCATCCTGGACAGCACCAGCATCGCTTCGGCGTGCGGCGCGTCGGCCATCACTTCGCGCCACGTCTTGAGCATCGCTTGTTGGCTGTCCGGGTTCGGCGCGTGCTTGGCAATCCACGCCCGCACGGACGGGAAGCGGGTTTTCAGGTTGGCCCACCAGCCGGCGAATTCTTGTTGGGTCATTGGTTCGGCTTAAAGAGGTTCCGAAGCCCACCGTTTTTGGTCTTCCTGCAACGTGCAATGCTCGCATTGGCCGTTCCACAGCGGGATTCCCACGATGCCGCATATTGAGCACGAACGGCACTGGCAGTCTCTCGAATCAAGGCCACAAGCATGGCATGTGCGATCGTCGTCAAATGCGTCTGCAGCTGAGCAGAACGAAAGCAGGTCTAGCAGTTCTTTATCGTTTGGATTCACTCCGTCCCCCCTTCATCCCCAATGCAGTCGATCACGTGCGGCAGAGTGCGGCTGTTGCCGTTCTTGGTCCAGTCGTAGTTGCCCTCAAGGATTGCGTTCACTGTGTCCGGCCGAATGAAGAAATCGAACGTCGGCACGTAGCCGTCACCATTGGAAAAACACCTCAGCGGGAATTTGGCTAGGGCGGCCCGCCAATCCCAATCAGGTTCCGCCAACCGCGTCCGCAGCGCGGCTCGGCGCTTGTGGTTCAATTTGCGGATTGGCTTTGCGCCGGGCGTTTGGTTCCAAGCAGCCAAAAGGGCGTCAGCCTGAGCCACAGGGTATGTATTAGATTCTTTTAATTCTTCCCTTCTTAATTGCTTGGTTTCTTTACCTGTGTCCGCTGGCTGTATCACCGGCTGTCCGCTGGCTGTATCACCGGCTGTCCGGTCGGCGCTATCGGCCTCTTGGTAAGTCTCGTAGTTGCATACAGTTACGGTTGTCCAATTGCTGTTCGCTTTAGTGGTGATACAGCCAAGCTCTGTTAGGCGCTGAAAACCTCGATAGACTCGTGAAGGAGACGTTCGTAACTGCTCTGCGGCGGCAATTCTGCCGGTCGTGAACGAGCCCCTTGGGATAGTCGTTCCCTTATCCAGAGTCGCCCTGAAATTAGCCCGCATAATGCACCAACAGAACAATTTCCACAGCCACTCATCGTCAAAAACGGAGTGGTCTATAGCGTCTCGGTAGAGCTTGACATATCCCCGTCCGGCCATCGTCCGTGTCCCTGCCGTGTCGCTTCTATTCTACTCCGCGTATAATACGAAACGTATCGCGGTGCGTCAACTATCCGACTACTAGGAACCCGGAAGAAACTCGAACAGAGGCAGGCCAAACGCGCGGGCCAGCGTCGGGTAAAAGTCTGGGTCGATCTTCCGGCTGCCGTTGTCCCAACTGTGGATTGTGGAGACGGCAAGCCGATCGTCTTTGGCACGCCCGCGGTTGATCCTGGCGGCCAGCTCGTTGACCAACCAACCGCGTTCTTCCCGCAGCTCCCGCACGCGCGCAGCCACGCGCAGGCTGTAGGTGGTTCGCCGCGGCGGTTTCTTCGCTGGCAAGGGAGCCTCTAAGAGCTCCCCACTATCGTTTCTGGTCATTTGCTTTTCAACCTCCTAGAACAGTTCTTCGCTGGCCTTCAGTTCCGAGCGGCCCTCGACTAACTCCAGAGTTCGCAGCTTGCTCAGGTACGTCCCAAACGTCCCGCTGCCGGCGCTCAAGCCAGCCCGCTCGCCTAGCGCCTCTTTGGTCAACGCCTCTGGGTAAGCCTCAATGAGCGCCCGAAGGATACGAGCCGCGCCGCTGTCGCCAAGCTCACCCAGCCAGTACGCCGCCAGTTCGGGGCCTTCCGGGAGTGGGTCGTAATCGCCAAGCGCGGACGCTCCGACAGGCGTTAGTTCCATGCGGCTGCGGTCCCCGGAAATCCATCCCTCAGTGCGCCCCCTGGCCAGGTACGTGCTGAATGTGCCCGACGAACTGGACAGGCCAGAGCGCACTCCGAGTTGCCGCGCCGAGAGCCCAGGCCGCTGGGCAAGGGCTGCCATCATCCGCCGCAAGCCGCCGCCGATAGGCTGCTCGCCGGGTTTTTGTACTGTCGTTCTCGGGACGTTAATTGACGGCGCGGGTTTGCTTACCGTTTTTGCCGGGACAGGAATTGGACGCGGCGTAGCCTCACCGTTGACGTGGAGCATCGCGGCCAACTCTCCGGCCTTCCCAGCCGCCTTGCCCATCCGGCCCGATAGGTCTCGGATGATCCGATCCCGCTCGGTGATTTCGGCGACGTGTTGACGACGCCAGTTATTCTCGGCCTCGCGAACAGCCTTCTGGACTTCCTGCTGAACCGTGAACTGGTCCGGCCTTGCTCTGGAATAGTTGAGTTCCTTTTTCAAGTCCGCGATTTCCTTCTTGAGCAATCGAGGGTCGTTCGCCTCGGCCTCTTTGACGACATCAGCCAGCTTCGTACGAACGTCGTCCAGATTCACCTCCGCCCAGCCCTTGAGCGGCGTTGCGTCCGGCGGCGCGGGGCTCATCGAATCGTAGGTACGAATCTTCGGGGACTTCACCCGCTCGAAATAGCCCAACTCCGGGGACCAGACCCACGCCTCACCTCGCGGCATACCGGCGAGAGAATTGAGAACCGCCGCGGCCTTGCCCTTGTCGCCCGCCCCGTCCATCCATTCCTTGAGGGCCGCCCGGTCCAGGTTGTGGACGACGCGCATTGCCACCAGCGTTTCGGCACAGGTCAGTGTGTCCTTGTGGACCTTCTGCGGGCGCTGACTCGCCATAATGATCTGGATGCCCTTACCGCGGCCCTCGGAAGCTAGGCGGTTGGCCCAATGCAGCATCTTGCCGGCGTCGGGGTCCAGTACCTTGCCCTGCGGAGCGAAGTTATGCACCTCGTCGATCACCAGCCACAGCGGCCCCTTGTTGTGCCGGAACAGCCCGGCCGCGAAGTCCATGAACAGCCGCGTTCGTTCGCCCATAGTGAGTTCCGACAAGTCCAGAATCGTCGGGCGGTTGCCGGTCGCGACCAGCTCTGCTATCGAGCCGCCGGCATGCGCATTGATCGGCAAGTCGCCGTGAGCGCCGCCGAAAATAACGACGGGGTAGCCGGCCGATTTGCCGGTGGCGCTCAGCCTCAGGCCCCACCAATCTCCCTTGGGGTCGATCACGCAAACGCGGTGCTGTTGGTCCAGTAGGCTCTCGACGATGCCGCGGGCGCAGTAGGACTTGCCCGCCCCGGTCTTGCCGAGAATCGCGACGTGCTGTTGTAGGGCTTTGTCTGGAATCACGCCCCACCTCCAATCGCCGCCCGCTCGGGCTGGTCGGGGAAGAGGGAACGCTGCTCCGGCATTTCCAGACGCGGCTTAGCCCCTTCCGGCAGCGCCCACTTCGGCGGCCTCTTGATTCGCTTGCGCGCCATTGCGGCATAGACCGGGTTTAGCTCCGTCCCGCACCAATCGCGCCCAAGCCACTCAGCCGCTCGCTGGGTGCTGCCGCTGCCGGTAAACGGGTCGAAAACTCGGCACGGTTCGGACGCTGCCTGACAGCCGCAGGTGGGCCTGTAGCCGGTAACTGTCGTTCGCGCGACGTGGCGCTGCGGATCGCGGTTGCCGATTACGTTGGCATCCAGCCGGTCCGGGAGCACTGGAAGATTCAGTGCTTCCCATCCCTTGGCGTCGCATTTAGTGTCCAGCCCTGGCCGCGTCGGCACGCGCTCGCTCTCCACAACCGGCGCGAAGCACGCCCCGCACTCGCCACAGCAGCCGGCCTTGGACGTGCTGGCCTTGATGCAGAAGGCGGGGAGCGAACTGGGGTAGGTCGCGAAGTGCTGGCCTTTGAACGGCTCGCCGGGGAAGGTTAGGACGGAGCGGGGGTTGCGGGTTTCAACCGCCATCGACAACGCGCCATTCGCCTTGCCGGTTTGTCGCCGCTGGGTCGAATCAATCTCCAGATAGTCGGCGTACTTCCCCATGTCTTTATTGCCGGGCGGCTTGCACGTCGCTTGCTCGCATACAGCGTCTCCGTCCGCGAAGTAGTCGCCCCCCTTGGTCAGCATGAACAGATACTCAAAACTCGCTGTCGTGCGCCACTTGCCGCGGCGTAGGACGTAGCCGCCGTTTGGTTCGCACTTGGGGCAGCCTGGGCAGGGGGACCAGTGAGCCAACTTCTCCGGCTTCATCGGGCCTTCTTTGTCGAGCTTCGTTTCGCACTCGCCGGAGCGGCTCCACTTGGGAGCCATGCCGTTCGCCACCTTCACCCGACACTTCCGCCACCGCCACCCGCTCAGGCTCTCAGGCATCGGTGAAGCCTTGGACCAGATAATCGTTTGGCGGAGTACCCAGCCGTTTGCCTGGAGGGCCAGTGCTACGCGGTGGGGAATCAGGATTTGGTTGCCGTCGTTCAGGTCTGTTCGCGTCCGCTTACCGGCGCTGTGCGGGTTCGTCGATTGCTTGCTGCCGTTCATGTTCGATGGGCTGTTCTGCGAATACTTGCCGCTGCCAGAGAACGAATCCCCCAGATTCACCCACAACACGCCGTCGTCTCTGAGGATTCGCCGCACGCCTCGAAACACTTTCACCATCGTCGCCACGAAAGCCTCCGGTGTCGGTTCACTGCCGATTTCGCGGTGCTTGTCGGGATGGTCTTTTGGCAGGTAAGACCGCAGCGCGAAGTATGGCGGCGACGTGACCACGCAATGGAACAGTCCAGCCGGGAGCGCTTGCATCTGTTCGATGCAGTCTCCGACCAGGATTTGGTTCCGGTACGAGGTCATAGGTTTAGAGCACGCTCCCCGCCATCGGGCCGCTGGGGTTAGACATGGGCGTCCTCGTGAATCGGATCTCCAGCCGGAATGAGCTTTAGCTCCTCATCGACCTTGCGCTCCAGCCAAGCAGCCTGCGACGAATCGAACGTTCGCCGCTTTCGCTCCGCCGCCTGAGCCAGCCGCATTTCCTTGACCAGTTCTCGAAATTTTTCGTCCATGTGAAATCTCCTAATCTTTGTCTGATAGTCCTGCGATAAGTCCGACGAAACCAGCGTCGTCTGAAATCAGCAATTCGCCGCCACCGCAGACGCACAGCGTCAGCGATTGTTCGGGATTAAATGCCTTGATGGCGTCCAGCACATAGCGAAAATCGTATGAAGCCTTGAAGTCGCAGTCCTCAATCGGCAATTCGACTCCGCCGTTTATCGACGTGCTCCTGCAACTCAGAGTCAGAGTTCCTCCGTGGCCTACAAAGTCCATTCGCCGCGTGTCAACACTGCCGTCCAGGGCAATGGCGGACTGCGCAATCGCGTGCTGGAGAGGGCCGGCTGATATTTGAAACTTGGACTTTTTCTCTAGAGAGTCGAGTCCATTTTTCCACGGGGGGAATCGGCCTTCACACTGCTGAAACTGAAACAGACTTCCGTCGATGTTTGCGCCGATCCAGTTATCAGAGAAGCACAGCTCCAAAGACTTTGCACCGACAAGTAGAGAACGAAGCGCAATAGCAGACTTTCGAGGCACTAGGCAGTTGGATTTAACCCAGCCTTTGATTGCCACTGACTCCACACCCAGCTTACTCCCGTCGAATGCAACAAAGTCAACCAGCGCGCCTGCCCCGTCGCTCTGCATAGCAATTGAGCCTAGTGCGTAGCGCGATGATTCGTTGCACGCAAACAGGATTCGGCGGAGCGCCAAGCCGACGATAGCCGGATCGGACGACAGGCTGGCCGGCCATTGAGACTCGCAGAACCTCGGAGCCTTCTCGGGATCGTGGGTTGCGAAAACGTGATCAAAGCGAGCGCCGCGAACGCGAAGTTGCGTCGCCTTCTGGTCGATGCGAATTTTCTCATCGCTGGCGGATCGCACCAGGCTCTCTAGTGGAGCCACGACGAGGGCCGCAGCGCCCGGCTTGTCAACGTCAACGGTTGGCCTCGCGAGCATTGAAGCGTGATTACCGATGGCGTGAACCTCCAGCGAGCCGTTCGCCATAAAGAGGGCGTTCGTAGCGCCGACCATTGACGCCTTCGACAGCGCGGAGAGGAGTGATTCTCGGTCGGCAACTAGGCTTAGTTCTGTCATATTTTTACTGACTCCTTTTCTAAAAACAGCACTCCCTGCGGCTCAGTCCTCACCACCCTCACCGCCGCCCACTCGCCATCCGTCTCGACCAGCAGGCCAGCGTCGCGCAGGGCGGTTAGCTGGCGCAGGAGGTCGGCGCCATCGGCCGGCAGATCCGCACACGGGCTGGCTATTCGCATGGTCCCGATGTCGGCCAGGATTTCGCCTGCGGTGAAGGGGCCGTATTTCTGGAGCAGGTGCAAAAGGGTCATCGAGCAGACTCCGCGCCGTCGGCGAACGGGTCGGGGTCATGCTTTCCGTCAGCCGGAAGCGCCTTCGTCGGCTCCGCCAGAAAATCCGCCAAGCCTCTCGCGAACATCGCGGCCCGCGGGAATGTTGCCGACGCTTGAGCCAGACCGGCGAACACCTGCGCGGCCTTTTCGATCGCGGCCTCGGTGGACGCGCTCAGGGTCGTCTTGATTCCCAGGGCGTCGCCGCGAACTGAGAATAGCTGGGCCGCTTTGCGGGGTGTCTTTGTGGCTGTGGTCATTGGTTCCTCGTGTGGTTAAAAGTCGGGGGCCAGCGTGTCTTTCGACGCAGCGGCAAAGTATGAAGTCAAAGTCGCATCGCCGGCCCCCGTGTGGTTTACGTCCCCGCCAGCGACTTCTGAGCGACTTTTCCATTGGGCCTCAGTCTCTTGTGCATGTCAGCCTCCTTATCCACAAATCAACTTCCGGCTGATCTGGGCTAACAGGGCGCGGCGTTTGGTGCTGAGGCGGTTCATGTCTAGAACGGTATGGAGTCGTCGTCTGGCGGAGGTGGACGATCAATCACGGCGGTAGCCGCCTTCTCCGCTGGCTTGTCGGCCGGCTTCTCGGGCTTGCGTGCCGCTACCTTTTGGAGCTGCTTGCCAAACAGCGCATCGAGCTTCCGCACTTCGCCGTCCTCTAGCGGCGTCACATCCTGCTGGCCGCGAGGTTTGGCGAACCGCCACTTCTCATTGACCTTGCCTTCGTATTCCTCGTGATCGCAGAAGCCCTCAAACTCGGCATCCGCGAAGTTGTGAAAGCCGTTGGCCTGCGGGTCCAGAAAGCGAAAGCTCGACTTGTCGAAGCCGATCCTCTCCAGATCCCGCAACACGTATTCGGCCGTGTTCTCGGTGATGTAGAGGTAGATCGTGCGCTCGTTCTGGGCACACGAGAGCAAGTCGCCGTCGGGTGCCTCTGGATTGACGCGGCCCTTGACCAGCACGCGCAAAGAGAATTCTGGCGTGCCCCTCTTCTTGGACTTGCCAAATGCCTGCGACAACACCTTGAGCCAATAACGTCCCTCGTCATATCCAGTTGCCATAAAACTAAGCCGCCTTTCCGGCCTTGCGGCCATTCTTGAGGGCGGTGGACAGGGCGGCCCATGCTTGGGCGGCGCCCTCTTGGCCGAGTTCGATTTCGGTCGGCAGGTTGTGCCGGTTCTTCGCGTCGAAAGCCGCGTGGTGCTCGGTATAGGCCACGCGATTCTGACCGCCCTTGGCTTTGCCCTTCGCCTTGCCTTCGTCGTTCTTGCCGAAAACAACCTCGAAGTTCACAAACAAAACCATGTCGGCCCACTTGTGGGTTAGGCTCCAGGTCTTGTGGTGGACATCGACGTTGTAGCGGTCGTAGTCCGGGCCTTCCGGGTTCTT
>Ga0184628_10000541_pt1 | contig 20087 bp, 20 predicted proteins | sample PLM4_5_b1_FD_133149 | JGI IMG/M metagenome (GOLD analysis project Ga0184628, IMG submission 133149) | Groundwater sediment microbial communities from an aquifer in East River, Colorado, USA - PLM4_5_b1 | ecosystem: Environmental > Terrestrial > Soil > Riparian zone | place: USA: East River... | reverse complement strand
GCACGGCGTGCCAAATCAAAGCGCCCCAAGGCGCTGGTTAACTACTTCGTCGGCAAGCCCAAGCCCGGCTCGCCCGACGGCATCTGGGAACGCATGGGCCCGCTCGGCCTGCGCCCCATCTTCATCTTCGTCCGTGCACCACGCTACGCCGCGCGCTTCCGCTTCTACGAGATAGCCGAGCGCACCGCACAACGCGAGTTCAACGCCATACTCGAACGCGAACTCCAACGCATCCGCGTCGCCACGCCGCTGCCTATTGCTGCATAATGTCCCCATGGCAAAGCTGATAGAGTTGGGCGGCAAGTATGCGGTCGGTGACCACCAATTCACGGTGGTGGATGATGACGTGTACGACTACCTGAACCAATGGAGATGGAAGGCCAAGTGGAACGGTTCGCACAACCACATCTACGCGGTGCGAAGCATCTACATAGATGGCCTTTGCACCATGGTGAGGATGCACCGCGCCATCCTGCTCTACTCGGGGCCGCTTGATATTGATCACCGGAATCGTGACGGTTTAGACAACCGAAGAAGCAACCTACGTGTGGTGACCAGGAAAGAGAACCTCGCTAACACAATTGTCGTGGAGAGAGAGATCTGCTGCCGGGGATGTAAAGAGGTGTTCTTCGACAAGCGTTTGCTCACTGGGTCGCCGCGCGTTTATTGCTCGGATGAGTGCAAGCCCAGCGCGAATTACATCTACGAGGCCAAGCCGAAAGCCGCCAAGACCTGCAGCCATTGTGGCGAGGCGTTCGAGACTCATTCCCCTAAAGCGTTGTTCTGTTCTGAGCCCTGTAGCAAGGCGGCAAAGTGGATTCGGCAGCGTGAGATGGGCACGCTCCCACCTAGCACACTGCACTCTGCGGAGCGGGCACGCGCTTGGCGCGTCAAGCAGCTGTCCTAATAAAATTTGGGATTTATATACTTAACTCCCACGAATGAGAATGAATCCTAAACATCAAAGCCAACTGGTTCCGGCAGAAAACAAGTTCCACGCCGGTAACGGTGCGGACGGTCTGCACTACTGGCTGACACCACCGGTGCTGTATGCCGCACTGGATGCCGAGTTTCACTTTGACTTCGACCCGTGCCCGTATCCGCTGCCGGAAGGCTTTGACGGCCTCTCCTGCGAGTGGGGATCCAGCAACTACGTAAACCCGCCTTTCGGGTCAATCATGCACCAGGGGCGCAAGAAAGGCCCTACAGCGTGGGTTCGCAAGGCGATTGAGGAAAACGCGAAAGGCAAACGGGTAGTACTGGTGTATCCCGTGGACAAGTGGGTGCTGATGATCTTGTCGGTGATCGGCACGAAGGTCAGAAACCTCGGCGACGTGCGCTGGAACGCCATCGAGGACGGATCCACCGGCAAAGGCACCGGGCGACACATCGCGGCTTTCATTCTTGAGCCGAAATGATGCCCTCGGGAGTTAAGTATATAAGTCCCTAAAATTTCGTAGGTTCTTCCTGGACCTTTTCCCTCGGGGTAATTCCAACCTCGATCGCGATTTAGTTAGTGGGTGTCAGGATGACTTGACGGGGTGGCGTTAGATGGTGTCAGGGGTGCTATGCGACCGCTAACGAAGACCGAGTTTTCTAAGGAACGGAAGGTCTCCCGTGCCCGGGTCTACCAGTGGGTGGACGACGGGCGCGTGGTGGTGCTGGAAGACGGCCGGGTTGACGCGGATGCGTCGAACGCGCTGCTCGATGCGTCGCTGGACCAGGCGAAGGGTATCAGGCGGGACGGGAACATCACGTCGACAAGTTCGGTGCCAGAAGCGCCAGCGCCTGGTGTGCAGCCCGAGTTGCTCCCGAAGCCGGCGGATAAGCCGGACTCCGCCAACGCTGCGCGCGACGACAAGTCGTATTGGGCCGACAAGGCTCGCGAACAGAAGGCCGTGGCGTCGCTTGCGGAAATGAAAATGCTTAAGGAGGCGGGGGCGCTAGTGCCGTCGGCCGGCGTGAGGAAGGCAGAATCGGAGGCGGCGCGAGGGATACGAAACAGGATGCTGGCCATCCCGGACCGCACTGCGCCGGTGCTCGCATCAATGACCAACCCGACGCAGATCCACAAGTACCTGACCGACGAGATCCAGAAGGCCCTCCGTGAATTCTGCGCTGAACTGGAACAACGAGCAGCCGCTGCTGCCGGGGCTGACGAACGCGAGCCAGCTTTGCTTTAGCGCGTTCGCCTCGGGCCTGGCGCTGGATCCCGAGCGGCCGGTCAGCCAGTGGGCGGACGAGAACCGGATACTGAACAAGAGCTACGCAGCGGAGCCCGGCCGCTGGCGGACGGATCGCACGCCGTATCTGCGCGAGATCATGGATGCGCTCTCGACGTCGGACCCTACGGTCGTCGTTGTATTGAAAAAGGCGACGCAGCTCGGCGGCACCGAGTGCGGCAACAACTGGATCGGCTCGATCATCGACCAAGGCCTGGGCCCGACGATGTTCGTGTCGCCGACCTCAGGCTCGTCGAAGAAGACCTCGCGCACGCGCGTGAGCCCGATGATCCAGGACACGCCGTGCCTGCGCGAGAAGGTGCGCGAGGCGAAGTCGCGCGACAGCGGCAACACGATACTGCTCAAGGAATTCGACGGCGGCGTGCTGCTCTTCGCCGGCGCGAACTCCGCGACCGAGCTCAAGTCGAGCCCGATCCGGAACCTGTTCCTGGACGAGATCGAGGAATATCCGGCCGACGTCGACGGCCAGGGCGACCCCGAGGAGCTCGCCGAGAAGCGCACCGACACCTTCGCGCGCCGCAAGATTTTTAAATGCAGCACCCCAACCATCACCGGCGGGCGCATCGATGTTGCCTACAAGGCGAGCGACCAGCGCGTCTACAAGGTGCCGTGCCCGGGCTGCGCGCACGAGCAGGTACTGATCTTCGAGCGGCTGCGCTGGGAAACGCGCAAGACCTGGGAGATCACCGACACCGGCACCGGCGAGATCCGCGCCGCGGCGGCCGACGAGCCCGGCGCGATCGAGCGCGACACCGGCGAGCTCCTCGACGTGCACTACGAATGCGAAGCCTGCCACGGCCGCATCGACGAGCACATCAAGCCGGAGCTCCTCGCGGCGGGGCGGTGGGTCGCGACCAACCCGGGCCCGGACCGCGCGGCCGGATTCAAGATCAACGCGCTCTACTCGCCGCTCGGCTGGTTCTCCTGGCGGCAGGTGGTGCTGAAGTGGCTCGAAGCGCAGCGCGACCCGAGCGGCACCAAACTCAAGACGTTCTGGAATACGATCCTCGGCGAGGCCTACGACGAGGCGGGCGAGGCGATCGAGGCGCATTTTCTCAAGGCGCGCGTCGAGCCGTGGCGCCTGGGCGCGGTGGTGCCGGCGAAATGCCTGCTCCTCACCGCCGGCGTCGACGTCCAGCACAATCGCCTTGAGGCCTACGTGTGGGGCGAGGGGCGCGACCGCGAGTCCTGGCTGATCGACCGGCATGTGATCTTCGGCTCGCCGGCGCTGGAGGCCACATGGCAGGCGCTCGACGACCTGCTCGCTAAAGGCTACCCGCACGCGGGCGGAAACAGCCTGCGCATCACCGCGATGGCGATCGACGCAGGCGACGGCGTAACGACGCACTTCGTGCGAGTTTATGCGCGCAAATGGGCACATACCCGGCGAGTTATCGCGGTTAAGGGACAAGCAGCAGCAGGCCGCGCCGTCATTGGCAAGCCGTCGAAGCAGGACGTCAACCACCACGGCGAAGTAATCAAGGGCGGCGTCGAGATCTGGCAGTACGGCTCCGACACCGCGAAGGGCTCGCTCTACGCGCGATTGAAACTCGAACCGCCGAAGACCGCCGCCGGCGCCATCGACTGGGCCGCGGTCCAGCCTGGGGGAATTCCCGGCTACGTGCATTTCCCAAGCGGGCTGCCGGACGACGTGTTCGACCAGATCACGGCGGAGAAGCGCGTCACTCGCTACCTGCGCGGGCAGCCGCGCGTCGAGTGGGTGCTGGAGAAGGGGCGGCGCAACGAGGCGCTCGATTGCGCCGGCATGGCGGACGCGGCTGCCGAATACTCCGGCCGCTCGCGCCTCAACTGGGACCAGCTCGAGCGCGCGATCAACCCCGCGCAGCAGGACCTGCTGCTCCAGGCGGCGAAGGTCACGACGGACACCGGCGCCGCAACCGAGTCGGACACTGCTCCGGAAGGCGCGGCGGATGCGGCGCCGGCCCCGGCTGTCCAGACGTCTGCACGGCAGAAATACTCGCCGCCCCCGCGCCGCCGCGGCGGGTTTGTGAAGAACTGGTGAACGATGGACATTCTCCCCGACAGCCGCGCGAAGGAAACGAAGGGGCGCATCTTCACGCAAGTGGGCGTGTGGATTCCCGTGTTCTGCGCGAACTGCGGGGCGAACGGGGGATCGTGCCCTGAAGAAAACATGACTTTTCTGTTTTACCTCTGCCAAAAGTGTTTCGAGACTCACGGACACCTGACCAACACGATGGTCATGCCGGACGAGGTGTTTTTCGAAAAACTGAAGCAGGAACAGATCGCGTCCCATGGCCGTTATCTGAATCAGCAAGAGCTCGCAGCAGTCGTGGAAGCGGATGCCACGCCGCTGGCGAAGCTGCTGAAGGAGGGGAAGTGACTGACGAGCAGCTATTGCAGTTATGGGGAGAACTCATGGAACAATCCAAGGTTCAACCTATCTCCAAGATGAAGCTGCGCGGATTTTCAAGCGAGGATGCTCAATTGCTGTGGGCGCTGCGCAGGTTGTCCGAAATGCGGTTTGAGCCGTCACGATTCGGTCCGATGTTGGGACCAGCACCGCTGTTTGAGGACGTTTGCCGTGAACCTTAAGGCATGTATCGGCATTACCAATGGCAGCGAGCATACGATGTTTAGTTGGATGCCAACGATAGAGCGTGACAACTGGATATCTGACTTCAGGCGCGATCCAATTATGGGCGAGGTAGAACTCGTTGTAGAGGGATACGAGCCGGCAACTGACGATAAGCCGCCTGTCTCGAAGGTTGTGCGTATTACGTTGATGCGCCCTGGGAATCAGCAACTGATTTACCAGAGGTTGATGCAAAACCAGAACTTGTTCGGAATACCAAGGCTGGTTTTTTTCAAAGCATGAACCCCGCTACCCTTCAATTACACGAAACCCTGATACGCCTTGTTAAAGGCGTGATCTCGGCGTGGGAGAAATGGCTGGAGACTCAGAAGCAGAAGTAACTTTTTCAATCAACTACCAAGCTCGCGTCCCGCCGCGCTCACGCCCCGCCGGACATTTGCCTCCTTGGATTTTTCAAGGAGAGGCACATGCCCTTCGTTTACGGAGTAGAACAAGCGCCCGCCACCCCCTACGCGACGCACGCGGTGCCCAACACCGAAGATCCGACGCTGGTTCTTCGACAAACCACGCGCAACTGCGACATACAGGCGATCTTCTGCCTCGGGCGCGCGGCTGCGGCCACGACGATCAGCGGCATCGGCTACAAGGTTCGCCGCTGGACCACCGTTGGCACCGGTGGCACCACCGTGACGCCCGCGCCGCGCCGCATCGGCACGACCGCATCGACAGTGTGCGTGGACAAGGCCTCGGCGATCACCGCGGGCACCGTGTCCGGCGCCTACCAGGTGGGCTTCGGCTGCGGCAAGGCCGGTCCTGGCGGTTGGGTTGCCCGTGACGCGGATTCCGCAATCTGCCTGGAAGCCGGCAGCGCGGACGAGATCGACATCAACAGCGTCGCCGGAGAGGCTTCGCTGCTGCACTCGGTCGGCTGCGAAATCGCCGAGTAATCGGTGAGTGCCTGAACGCCGGGGCGTTGGCTCCGGCGTGGGTGCGCCCGTATGCCGCGTAATTTCGTCTCGCTGTTCGGATCGGGCGGGGATGTACTGCCTGCTGCGGAGGGCGGCGAGCCGGAGATTTTTCGATCGGACACTTTCAACCGCGCCGATACCACCAACAATATCGGCACGCCGTCCGATGCAGGCTCTGCGTGGGTGGCGCTCGTCAACGATTGGGGCATCAACGGAAACGCCGCGTATTCTCCAACCTTCGGCAACAACGGAGCCTGCTACCTTGAGTCATCGCAGACAGACGCAGTGGTTGAAGTCACCATTTCCAACAAGGCGGGGGATGGCGTCGGGCTAGTGTTCCGGGTAGTTGACTCCACCAATCTATACCGGCTGCGTTGTGGGAGGTCCGGCGGCGGGATGGATATTCAGAAGGTGGACGGAGGCGGTGAATCCATTGTCGGCACTGAATGGGTCGGAACGATTGCCACAGGAGATAAGGTCAAGGTGGTTTTGAACGGAACCACCATCGAGGGCTGGCACTTTACCAGCGGCGCGTGGAATCTTCGGACGAGCGGAACCGATGCGTTCAACCAGACCGCGACCAAGCACGGCTTGTTTGCCCAGTTTGCGGACGGCGCGCGCTTCGAGGATTTCTCGATAAGCGAAGTGCCTTGATATGGCGATCAACGTCGGCACGCTCAAAACCGTTGACTGCGCATGCCGAGCGTGCGTCGCGATGTGCGAGCGCAGGCCATGCTTCGGAACGCCGGAGGATTTGCGCAAGTTAGTCGATGCCGGGTTCGGTGATCGTCTGACGTTGTATTTCAAGGTTCACCCTTCAGGTGCTGCTCATGGTTACTTCGAGCATCTGGTACCGTCTACAGTCAGAAGCTCTAAGTCACCTTCAGAGGGTCGCTGCACGTTTCTCAACGTGGACGGCCGATGCGATCTGCACGATGACGCGCTGAAACCTACCGAGGGCCGTGTTGCTTTGCACGACATGAACAACGCGCAGGAGCTGCGCGACTCCGTTGCGTTCATGTGGAACAACGCGCCGAGCCAGGAGCTTGTTCGCCGCTGGAAGGCGCTGAAGCGTGGCCATTAACGTCGGCACCCTGGCGCTCGATGGGGTAGCAACACCCTTCGAGATCGCGCTGATTCTGCCGATCACGGGGGCGACCGATGCAGATGCTACGGCGTCCTGCGTTTACTACAAGGTCAACACAGGGAGTCCATCAAGTCTCGGTGAGGAGGGAGCACACCTAACTGGGCATCCGCTATATCGGATCAGGACCGACCTGCAAAGCGGGACCGGGATCGAGGATGCGTTTGCGTGGACGATCATAGACCTTGATCCGAATTCCACCTACAAGATTGATGTCACAGTTTCCAGTGCGGGCGATTCTAATGTAGATAAGACGCTGACGACGACGACGCGGAAGCTGCCGAGTCGTGCGCCATTTCCTGTTGCCACCATAGCAACGGGGACATCGACCGCTAACATCAAGACGGCAATCGAGGCGCTGACGGCAGGGCAGTGCATCCAGTTTGATGACGGCACCCATACGCTCGCGGGCTTGACGCTTTCGCTGAGCGCGGGAACGCCGACAGCACCGCTCTACATTCGAGGCACCACGCGCACCGGAACCATTCTGGTTGATACCACGGGGGTGGTGCTGGATTTGCTGACCTGCGACAACGTGGTGATCGAGAATCTCACCATCGTCGGCTCAGAGACCGATTCTGGAACGGCAGCGAGTTCGCGGGCGATAAGGCTGAACCCGTCGAACACGCAGTCGAACATCACGGTCCGGAACATCACCGCTTACGGGATTGACCAGTTTGTTGTAACAGAGGATCACGACGTCACCGGGGTTCTGGTTTACGAGTGCGTAGCGGTGGGCAACAACCGTTGGGAGTCCGCTTTCATTGACTCCAACGCTACCTGGAACGATGCCTGTCTTCAACTTTCAGGCAACGGGAATAGCGGTTGGGGGAACACGTTCAAGAATTTTGGCGATACCTTCGCCGTCACCTATACCGGAGCGACGAGCACCTTCAACTGCCACTACCATCACAATGACGTGAGGAACAGTTGTGACGACCTGATCGAGTTCGACGACGCGCTGAGGAACATTACGTTCCACGATAACGTCAGCCACAACTCGATGACGTTCTTTTCGGTGGATTCTGTTCTGGGCGGACCGATCCTCATTGCCAGAAACATTGCTCACAACATCGGGCGCGGGCAGGTAATCAAGGCGGGAGGGCCGAACACGGGCTGGTTCGCCTACAACAACACGATCACGACAAGTCAACCGGCGGGCGCCCCTCCCGCTTCCGGGGGTCTCTACCAACCGGGAGGGGCTGGTGACCAGCAGTCCTACGGCTATCGGAACAACCTGCTGGTGCATCGTGGAACGGTGTCCTCAATCGTGTGGCTGGATAGCACCGATCACGACCCGATTGATTTTACCAACAACGCCTGGTATCTCGGGAGCGGCGGGGCGAGTGCTTACCACTGGGTGAGCAACGGCTATTCATCCCCATCGGCTGCGGCGGCGGGATTGGGCGCGACCACTCCGATTTTTAGCGGGCAGACGCAGCGCCATACGAACGATGAGGTGACGGTTTCAAACCCGTGGAGCGTGACGATTACGCTCGGGTCGAGTTACACCGATGAGGTATCAGTCCAGCCCTACCCGACGCCGAACCACGCCGGCGTCGTCGATCAAGGGGTGGCGATTCCCAATATCACTCCCGCGGGAGACAGCACTCCGAACATCGGTGCTGCAATGGACGGCTTCGTGCAGCCGATCTACGGCAACACCGTGCCGTCGTGGGTCAAGACCATGAGCGTGAACGATTGGCTCCAACTGACCAATTCCGGATCGGTCATGGGAAACACGATGACGGACAACGGGTCATTTATCGCGTGGAACTCGTTTGCAGTGGACCCCGTGCGTTCGGCGGTGTTCTCAGTGGCGAATGGTGGGCATGGCGATTGGAGTGGAAACGAGGTATTCAGATTCGATGCCTTCTCCGAAGTGCCGTCCTGGTCCAGGCCGCTTCCGTCCACCGTTAACCCTGACAGTGATGTTGAATATCAGCCGGACGGCAGGCCAACTTCGCGGCACTCGTATTACGGCTCGGCTTTCAACGAATTCGATGACCGGATCATGCTGGCAACCGGAGCGCCTTATGGTTCTGGCTTTCCGGGTTTGCCGACTACTGATTCCTACAACATCGGAGCGAATAGCTACAACGCGGAAGGCACACATCCTAATGTTCCGACAGGCCACGCTGGATTCGACAGGCCGTTTTGCATTGATCCATTCACGGGGGATTTGTATAGTCCCTATGGGTTCGCAACGCCATCGCGTCTGAGGCGCAGCGACAATACCTGGGTGAGCCTCGGCTCAGGACCGGAGCCGGAGGGAGGTGCAGCCTCAAGCGCGTGGGACACGAAGCGCAACCGCCTGATCGTTATTGGCGGCGGGACGGACGAATCGCACCACTATTACGACGTTGGCGCGGGAACGTGGTCCACGATAACACTGACCGGAGCCTTGGCGAGCACCGTCGAAAATTTAGGTCAGGCCGGAATGGTTTACGTTCCTTCGCTCGACGCTATCTTGATGCGTGAGGCTTCGGCAGGCGCTACGGTATACAAGGTTGATGCGGAAACATTTGCCTGCTCATCCTTGTCAACGAGCGGCGGGACCGGAATAGAGAATCCTCATGCTGGTGATAACGGCGGCGGTCCATACAACAAGTTCCTCTACCTGCCGAAGCTCGGCTGCTGCGTCTACTTCGACGACTACACCGAGGGGCCGTGGTTCCTGAAGGTGGAGGATGCAGACCCGGCTATTCCGGGTGAGTCAGGAGGCGAGCCGCCGCCTGACGAGGGTGGGGGCGGCATAGCGCTCAACGAATCCGCCTGGCTCGGCACGCTGGAGCGGCAGACGAATCCCTTGCGCATAAGCCGGTGGTGACATGGCTTCGACCGGAAACGTATTCCCAACGGTAGGCGCGAGCGTAGACCGCGCCGGGTCTACCGCGTGGACGAGCCCTGGAAACGTCGTATCGGACAACGCAACCGACGCGACGGCGGTGGTCCCGACCGACTATCTCGTCACGTCGAGCTATGGTTTCAGTATCCCGACCGACGCCACGATCATTGGCGTTACCGTCAGAGTGGAGGCGAGCGAGTCTGGCACGGGGTCGTCGAACTACGTTCCGCAGCTCATCAGCAACACCACGCCCACGCTGATCGGCAGCGCGAAGGGTGCGGTAACTGTCAACGGCACGACGAAAGTAATTTCGACCAACGGCGGCGCTGCGGACCTTTGGGGTGCGACGCTCACGCCGGCCATAGTCAACGCCGCTGGATTCGGCGTTGCCATCTGGTCGACCGATACGACGAACACGCTGGCGATAGATTTTGTCACCATCGCAATTGAATACTGGGTTCCGAACGACGACGACCAAAATTCCGATTGGTCGGGAAGCAAACAAAACATGGTTTCGGTGCCGCGGGCGGGGGCCGCTGCCGCGCTTGCCCTTGCGGTCGCCATTCAGGCGGGCTTCAACCACAACGACGAGATTCCAACCGCGCCGCCGGTCGAGGTAATAAGCTCCGCCGAATCGGTTCAGTTCATCCCGGTCGGCGATCCGCCGCTCGGCTACGCCTTCCTCGCGGACGATGAGATCGTCCCGCAAGCGGCGGCGACCCTTGTAGATGAGAGCGAAGGCCCGCCGCAATTCACGCGGATCGAAACGCGGTTCGCCCAGGTCTGGAACGTAGAGGACGATCTCCCGACCCGGATAGACGAGGACTACTGGTGGCAGGCGGGGCAGCGCGTCTCGCTCACGTTCCAGCCTCCGGCATGGGCCGACGAGGAGATCGTCCCGCAGCCGGTGGCGTTTTCTCCGGTCGAGGAATACTGGTTCGCGCCGCAGGCGAGGCTCGAAGCGCCACGAGCACTCGCGCGCGCGTCGGACGATGAGTTCGCGCCGCAGACAACGCCAGCCGAGGAGTACTGGCACTCGCTCGCGGCGAAGGCCGTCCCGCCGTCCGCGCAGCCGTGGGCGGTCAATGATGAGATCGTCCCGCAGCCAGCTGCGTTCGTTCCGAACGAGGACTACTGGTATCAGCCGGGCAGCGACCCGGTAACGGTCGTCGTCGTCAACTGGCCGGCGATCGGCGGCGGCGGGTCTATCCCCGGTGCTGTAACGCCGCTCGAGATCGTCGAGTCGGACTGGCGGGTCTGGACGCCGCAGCCAGTCGCCGCGAAGCCGCTATACCGGGCGATCGATGTCGAAATCGTCCCGCAACCAGCGCCGGGGTTGCCGGAGGAAACGGCGTGGCAGGTATACACCCCGCCGCTCGTCAAGGCGCGCGCTCTCTACCTGCCGGATCCGGAGCAGACGCCGCTCCTGTTCACCCTGGCGCCGGGAGACGGGGCGGCGCAGGCTGTCACTTGGCGCAGGCAATACACGCCCGAGTTGAGGCTGTGGGAATTCACGGACGAGCTGCCGGTCGCGCCGACGCCGCTACCGTTCGACGAAGAGCCGTGGCAGGTATACACCCCGCCGCTCGTCAAAGCGCGCCCGCTCTACCTGCCCGACCCGGAACAGGTGCCGGCCGGCTCGCTCGTCACGAGTCCGCAATACTACGCGGACGATGCGTGGCAGGTTGCGACGCCGCCGCTGCTGGCAGCGAAGCCGTTTTACCTGCCGGACCCCGAGCAGTTCCCGCGGCTCTACGCGGTGCCGGACGAGGCCTACTGGCAGCCGTTCAAGGCGCAGCCTGCGACACTCGTCGCCACCCTGTGGGCGGTCGATGACCAGATCGTTCCCCAGCCGGCGCCGGGGGCGACAGAGGAAACCGAGTGGCGGGTGCAAACCCCGCCGTGGCGGAGCGCGCTGGCCACGCTGTGGGTGGTCGGAGACGATATTGTCCCGCAGCCGGCGCCGCTCACCATCGTCGAGTCGGACTGGCAGGTGTGGACGCCGCCGTTGCCGGTGGCCCGGTTCATCTACCTGCCGGATCCTGAGCAGGTGTTTGGAACGGTAGTCCCGCCGGTCTATGGCTGGTGCGCGCGCGGACGGATTGGCACTACGCCGGCCGCTGATCCCAACCGGCGCATCGGCTCGACAACGGCGAGCGACCAGAGCGATCGAATCGGCAGCGAAGTCGCGAGCGACGCCACAAAACGCATAGGAAGCGATAAGGCATGAACTTCCCCTTCGTCCACACCTCCGGCGACACCCTGGACTTCGAAGTCACGGTGCCGGACTACCCGTCGGCCGACGGCTGGACGCTGAAGTACTACCTCACGCCGCGCTTCACCACGCCCGCGCAGGCGCAGGTCGTCCTCACGGCAACCGGCAATGCCGACGGCACCTACCAGGTGCAGGCATCGCCCGCGACCACGGCGGCGTGGGCGGCGGGAGCCTACGGCTGGAGCCGCCTGGTAGAAAAGGTCGGGGCACGTCAAACCCTGACCAGCAGCGAGGACCAGGGCGAAGTCCAGATACGGCAAAACCCGGCCACGGCGGCGCAGGGCTACGACGGCAGGTCGGACGCCCGCCGGCGCCTCGACGAGGTCGAGACCGCGATCGACGCACTCGCGAGCGGAGCGGTCAAGGCCTACACCATCGGCACGCGCAGCATGACCAAGCAGGACCTGCCGGACATGATCGTCTGGCGGGATCGCCTGGCGGCCGCCGTGGCCAACGAAGACGCCGCCGCGAAGATGGCGGCCGGCGGCCCCAACCCGCGCATTGCCGGCATTCGCTTTAACCGGATCTGACCATGTTCGACGACCTCAGAAAATCCATCGCCCGCGCGATCCGCCCGAAGGCCGTGCGCAAGCCGCGAAAGAAACCCGTCGTGCAGGCGGTTGCGCGTGCGATGCCGGTGCAGACTCGGATGTATTCGGCCGCCCGCGCTTCGCGACTGACGGCGGGTTGGGCCACGTCCACCACCTCGGCCGACTCCGAGCTGATCTCGAGCCTGAAAGACCTCCGCAATCGGAGCCGCGCCCTGGTGCGCGACTCGGCATACGCCACGCGCGCGAAGGTAATCGTTCAGAACAACGTCATCGGCCCCGGCATCGGCATGCAGGCTCAGGTGATGTCATCGCGCGACGCGCTGCGGCGGGACGTAAACGATGGCATCGAGGAAGCCTGGCGCGACTGGGCGTGCGCTGAGTATTGCCACACCGGAGGCACTCTCCACTTCTGCGACTTTGAGCGCGCGCTGATGGGAGAAGTGTTCGAGGCCGGCGAAGTTTTCGTGCGCAAGCACCACCGTGCCTTCGGCGGCGGCGAGATACCGTTCTCCCTCGAACTGATCGAGGCCGAGCGCCTGGCCGACGAGTATATGTATCCGGTGCCGCCGACGCCCGTCGCGCCCGGCGTGATCGTCAAAATGGGCATCGAGCAGGATCACTTCGGCCGCCCGCTCGCCTACTATATCCGAACCCGTCATCCCGGAGAGATGCGCGCCTCGGCCGGGGAGATCGACCTGCTCGAGCGCGTGCCCGCCGACCAGATCATCCACTTGCGCCTGACGGACCGATGGCCGCAGACACGAGGCGTGCCGTGGATGCACGCGGTGGTGCGGAAGTTGAACGACATGGACGGCTACACCGAGGCCGAGATCATCGCGGCGCGCGGGGCGGCCTCGTACGTATTCACGATCGAGACGCCGGAAGGCGAAGCGTCACCGCTCGCGGGACAAGTACCCGCCGGCAGCGGCACCGCTGCGCCGGCGGTGCAGAAGGAACTCGCGGTCGAGCCGGGCATGGGCGTGCGGCTCGATCCGGGGGAAAAATGGGAAACGCACGTTCCGTCGCGCCCCAACACCGCGCTCGACCAGTTCATGCGCTACATGCTGCGCGAGTTCTGTGCCGGCACCGGGCCCAGCTACGAGAGCGTGTCCCGCGATTACTCGCAGTCGAACTACTCCTCGAGCCGCCTCGCGCTGCTGGACGATCGCGATCTGTGGAAGATGCTGCAACAGTGGTGGCTGCGCTCGTTGCGGCTGCCGGTGCATAAGGAATGGCTGCAAGCGGCGGTGTTGTCGCGCACGGTCCCGGCGATCCGCATCGAGGAATACGCGACCGACCCGAAGAAATTCGAGGCGGTGCTGTTCAAGCCGCGCGGCTGGAGCTGGGTGGACCCGACCAAGGAAGTCGCCGCCTACAAGGAAGCGGTCAAGGCCGGCTTCATCACGGTGTCGGACGTCATCTCCCAGACCGGCAACGGGCTGGACCTAGAGGACGTGCTCACCCAGCGCGAGCGCGAGCTGAAGATGATGGAAGAGAAAGGCCTGATGTTTGACACCTCGCCCGAGGTCTACGTCGCGGAAGAAAAACCGGCGCCAGTGACGACGCCGCCGAAAGAAGGCACCGACCCGCCCGATAAGGAAGACGAAGATTCCGCAACCAACGGCCCGCCGAAGCGGGCCGTTTCAATTGTGAGGTGACCATGACGACAGCCACCAAGCCGACCATTGCCGACATCCTCGCCAGGCGCGACCGCCTCGAGGCGCACTTCGACCGCGCCAGCGTCAAGGAAGACCAGCGCACCGTCGAGCTCGCGTTCTCGTCCGAGGAGCCGGTGCTGCGGTGGTATGGGCAGGAGATCCTGTCCCACGCCAAAGGCTCGGTCAACCTGGAGCGGCTCAAGTCCGGCCGCGCCAACATGCTCGTCAACCACGATCCCGGCGACTGGGTGGGCGTCGTCGAGTCCGCGCGCGTGGACGACGACAAGAAGGGGCGCGCCACGGTGCGCTTCGGCAAGAGCGAGCGTGCCGACGAAGTCTTCCGCGACGTCAAGGACGGCATCCTCGCCTCCGTCTCCGTCGGCTACAGCCGCGACGAGATGAAGCTCACCCGCACCGGCAAGGAAGAGGAAGACGAATACACGGTCACCCGCTGGACACCGTTCGAGGTGTCCCTCGTGACGGTCCCCGCCGACCACACGGTCGGCGTGGGCCGGGCAGCAAATCAGGTTCTTAACCCGGCGGTTTCCGCCACAACTCAGGAGTCGACTATGACTACCGAAGCAAGGGCCGCGGCGACCCAAACCGCCGATACGGCAGCTGCAGCAACAGCAGCGGCCGCAGCAGCCGCAGCAGCCGCAACACAAGGCGACGCAGTGGAACGCGCGCAACGAGCCGTGCAGCAGATGAGCGTGGTGGAGATGGAAAAGGCCCGCCGCCGGGCGATCGAGAACCTGTGCAAGGCGAACAAACTCGACGACCGCATGCGCGACGCCTGGATCTCGCAGGGCTACGCGATCGAGCAGGTGTCCGAGGACATCCTGCGCATTCTGGAGGAGCGCGGCCGCACCAACCCGCAGCCCGCGAGCCGCCTCGGTCTCACCGCCGACGAGACGCAGAGTTTCCGTCTGTCTCGAGCAATTATCGCCGCGTCTTCCAAGGACTGGAAAAACGCCGGCTTCGAGCTGGAGTGCTCGCGAGCGGTCGCGCAAAAGCTGGGGCGCGTGGCCGAAGATTTCAGGTTCTACATTCCCTTCGAGGTGATGGAGCGGCCGCTGGATCTCCAGGTGCGGCAGTACCTCTCATCGCTCGGCCGACGCGACCTCACCGTCGCAACTGCCGGCGCGGGTGGCTTCCTGGTCGGGACCGAGAACATCGGTTTCATCGAGATGCTGCGCAACCGCTCGGTCGCCTTCCGCATGGGCGCCCGCCGGCTGTCGGGCCTGCAGGGCAGCGTCACCGTTCCGCGGCAGAGCGCAGCGGCGACGGCGGTGTGGCTCGCGAACGAGGCGAGCACCATCACCGAGAGCCAGCAGACGTTCGTCCAGATGGCGTTGACTCCCAAGAACGTCGGTGCCTACACCGAGATCAGCCGCCAGTTGCTGCTGCAGAGCTCGCCGGCGGCGGATGGGATCGTCACCGACGACCTCGCGCAGGTCACAGCGATCGCGGCGGACCTGGGCGTGCTCGAGGGCTCCGGCGCGGGTGGCCAGCCGACGGGCATTTCCGGCACGGCTGGCATCGGATCCGTAACCGGCACGTCGCTGGCTGCGGCTGGCGTCATCGAGTTCTTGACCGACGTTGCCACGTCCAACGTGACTCCGGCCCGTCCGGGGTACGTCACCACGGCGGCGGTCGCCGGGCTCCTGATGGCTCGCCCGGAACTGCCGACCACCGGTACCACCCGGCTGTGGATGGGCAACCCCTGGGATGGCTCGCTGTTCGGTATCCCGGCGATGTCGTCCAACCAGCTCACCGCGGCTTCGATGATCTTCGGTGACTGGCAGGAAGTGGTGGTCGGCGAGTGGGGTGTCCTCGAGGTCGAGGTCAACCCCTACGCCAACTTCCAGGCGGGCATCATCGGCGTGCGTGCGATCTACTCGATGGACGTCGGCGTGCGCCGTCCGTTCGCGTTCTCCCGCGCAACCAGCATCACCTAATCCAACCCAGGCCCCGAAATGGCCCTGACGGCGGCGGGCTCGGCGCTCGTCGCCGGCAGTACACAGGAGAATCACATGCAATTGCAGGTTACGAAAGTGCGCGTGGTACGCGCGTTCTACTTCGACAAAAAACCGACCACGGTCGGAACTGTCGTAGAGCTTCCGAAAATCTTCGCGTCCGAGATGATCGCCGCGAAGAAGGCCGAGCCTCACGATCCAAATTCTGACGCTAAGGAGGCGCTGGAATCGAAAAAGCTGGATCCCAGGGGCGGCAAGCTGGTCTGATCGTACGCGCCTTAATCAAAAGCCCTGCTCCGGCGGGGCTTTTTTTGAATGCGCAGTCTCACTCGATAAAGGAGAACGAACATGATGGGCAATCAAGGACAGGCGGCGGCGGTTGTAAAGCTGCTCGACCCCGCATCGGCCGCGAACACCGCGGCGGCCACCAGCGCGTGGATTGACGCGCGCGCGGCCGAAGGCGACATCGTCTTCACCAACCAGGTCGGAGCCATGACCGGCTCGATCACCTGGACCATCGAGGACGCGACCGACGGCTCCGGCACCGGCGCCGCCGGCATCACGCCGAACGAGGGCGCGTATGCCTCGGGCGCGGCCAACCAGGTCCAGAAGCGGACCGTCAACGCCAGCGCGGTGCGTGGCTGGGTGCGCTGCGTCGGTACCATCGTCACCGGCCCATCGCTGGTGGCGGTCAACATCAAGTACCACCCGAAGTACACGACCTAGTCCCGGAGAGGCGAGAGGAGAGAGGCGCATGTTCACCGAAGACCTCTCCCCCTTCTTCGCCGACTGGGGCGAGGCGTTCACGCTGCAGGGCGGGGCGGCGGGCGGGGTGACGGCGATCTTCGATGCGGCCTACCTGTCGCAGCTCGGCATTGCCGGCACCAACCCGGTGGCGCTGGCGAAGGCCGCCGACGTCGCCGCGGGCGACATCGGCAAGACCTTCACCCGCGTTGGCACCACCATCGTCTACACCATCAAGGGCTACGAGCCCGAAGGCGACGGGGCGTTCGTGCTGCTGCAGCTGGAAGCGCCGTGACGCCTCTCGGGGGATAAATGGCTCTGCATCGCGCTGAACAAGTCATGGCGGCCATGCAGGCCCTGGTGACGGGGCTTGCCACCACTGGCACCAGGGTTGACCGCGGCCGCGGCGAGCCGATCCCGGAAGGAAGCACGCCGGCGCTGCGGGTGGCGATGGGCGCGGACACGATTGTCGAGCCGTGGGCTCACCAGTTGCTTGACTCCGATCTCGACGTGACGGTGGAAGCGTTCGTGCATGACAGCGCGGCCAACGTCGAGACGCTGTTCAACCAGATCCGCAAGGAAGTGAACATCGCGCTGGTGGCGGACTACACGCTCGGCCTCGCCTTCGTGCACGCGATAGTCGAGCTGGGCGCGATTCGCCCGCAGGTCAGCGGCGACCTGGCGAAGCCCGCCGCGGCGATGGAACTGCAGTACCGCGTGAGATACCGCCGCTCGCGGCTCGACCCGAGCGCGTGAAGGAGATCGCCATGAGTGAAGCAAAACCCGTGAAGCCGCCGGCAGCGCCAGTGCGTCAACGCCAGACCATCACGTTGAATCCATCAACGAACGAAGCCGTGCCGCGCAAGGGCGCGAAGCGGAGAACGGAGCCGGGCCACGACGCGCCCGCCGCCAGCACAACCACGACGGACAACGTAAAGGAGTAACACCATGCTCGACAGGCGCGCAGTCGCTCTTTTCAAGGATGAGAGCACGTACAACACCGACTCCACCCCGGTCGCCGGCACCGACGCGATCATGTGCGAGGACCTCAAGTGGAGCTTCAGCAACTCGCGCATGGTTCAGCGGAAGCCGATCCGCGCATCGCTCGCCGCGATGAAGCCGATCTACGCGGGCACCCTCATCACCGTCAGCGGCAAGACAGAGATCAAGGGCTCCGGCGCCGCGGGCACCGCGCCGGAGATCGCGCCGCTGCTGCGGGCGAGCGGCTGGGCGGAGACCATCGTCGGTGGTGTATCCGTCACCTACAAGCCGACTTCGGTGCAGGCGAGCATCAAGTCCACCACCGGCTACTTCTACGACGATGGCCTGTTGCTGAAGATGACCGGCGCCCGCGGCAAGGGCAACGTCGAACTGGCGGTCGGGTCGGTCGGATATTACAACTGGGAATTCACCGGGCACTTCGTCAGTGTGACCGACGTCGCGCTGCCGGCGGCGACCTACGATTCCACGTCGCCGGCGCCGCTGCTCAACGTGCCGTTCCAGGCTGATACGTTTGCGGCCGTGATCGCCAAGCTCGCGTTCGACCTCGGCGTCGAAGTCGCGATGCCGGAGAGCATGGCGGCGGCGGACGGCTATGGAGAAGTGACCATCGTCGGCCGCAACGTCACCGGCTCGTTCGACCCAGCGCGGGTGCTGATCGCAACCTACAACTTCATCAGCAAGTGGCAGACCGGCGCTGCGATGGCGCTTGACACCGGCACCATCGGCGGCACGGCCGGCAACATCTACCGCGTCCAGATGCCGGCGATCACTCATACCGAGGTCGGCCGCGGCAACCGCAACAACGTCGCCACCTTCGAGATGAAGTTCTCGGCCGCGGAATCCACCGGCGACGACGAAGTCTCGCTCGCCTTCACCTGAGCGACCCGTGGCCATCAAAGCACTCAACCCCTTCGCGGCGTTCTGGTACACGCCGCGCGTGGAGGACGGCGCGCCGAATCCGACGCGCTTCAAGATCCGGGGCCTCGACGGCACCGAGCAGGGCTACCTGGTGCCCGAGCTCGAGTTCGACACCACGGCCCGCATGATCAAAGGCATGACCGGCAGGGGGCTGGAGCTCGCCCTCGGCTACGGTCTGGTGGATTGGGAAAACTTCGCCAACGACCGTGGGCCGGTCGCCTTCGTGCCTGCGAATTTTGGCATGCTCGACTACGCATTGCGCGTCGAGCTGGCGATGCAGATACTCACGGCGAGCTACGTGCAGCCGGAGGAAAAAAAAACCTCGTAATCGCCCTCGAGGTGGGACACAACGCGGAGTTGTTCCGCTGCGAGACCTGCTCCTGGGGGCGGCACTGCGATGCGTCCCGGCCCGCGCCGTTTGCCAAGTGGGTGATCCGTGGGGTCATCGAAAGCCGCACTTGCCTGCTGCCGATGATCACACAGCAGTCCCGCTACCTGCTCCGCATGTACACGCACTACAAGAACCGCCTGCTGCCCCACGCCGGCGGCCTGCTCGATCAGCCGCACTACTACATCGACGCGATGGAGATCCTCTCGGACCTGGACGCCAAGGCGCAGGCCGAGCAGGCCGAGAAGCTGCGACGCGAGACGCGCTGACAGAAAACCCCCATGTCTGAAAACCGGAACATCGACTTCCGCCTGACCGCTAACAACGCGGCGAGCGGCGTATTCAAGGAAACCGAGAAGGCCCTGCAGGGCCTGGGCAACCAGTTCCTCAACACTCAGGGCATTTTTTCGACCTTGGCGGCGGCTGTTGGCGTTCAACAGTTCGCCTCGATGATCATGAGCGCGACCGAGACCACCGCGCGCTACAAGGATCTGGCCACGATCGCCGGCACCACCGCCGAGAAGATCTCCGGCATGGAAGAGCCCGCGCGCCTGGCGGGCACGTCGCTCGACACGATCGCCGTGTCGGTGGCCAGACTTGGCAAATCGCTCGGCGAGGCGCGCCTTGGTGATGTTGGCAAGCAGAACCTGTTCAAGGCGCTGGGGATTGATGTCAACGACGGCCGCGATGCGGCCGACGTGATGGTGGATGTGGCGAAGGCCCTGTCCGGGATGAATGACCAGAACATCGCCGGGAAGGTGTCGAGCGATCTACTCGGTAAAAGCTGGCAAGAGACG
>Ga0184628_10000540_pt1 | contig 20117 bp, 13 predicted proteins | sample PLM4_5_b1_FD_133149 | JGI IMG/M metagenome (GOLD analysis project Ga0184628, IMG submission 133149) | Groundwater sediment microbial communities from an aquifer in East River, Colorado, USA - PLM4_5_b1 | ecosystem: Environmental > Terrestrial > Soil > Riparian zone | place: USA: East River... | reverse complement strand
TTCGCCGAAAGCTCCGCGCGCAACTGTTCCAGGTTCACGGCGCTTGCCGGAGCTGTCGACTTGTTCCTGCCCGTGTCCTTGCGGTAGCGCGCGCGGGCGTCCTTGAATTTCACCTCCCCCAGGATGACCTCCCAGACCGATTCTGGCCATCCCCCCGGAGGCCATCCCAGCCCGCCATTGAACATATCAATCACACTTTCGGGGAATGGCGTCACCCCCGGTTCAAGATTCACAACGTCCGCCGCTTTGATTCCGCGTGTGAACAGAAACAACGCCATGTCGCCAACCACTTTTGATGACGGCGTCACCTTCACAATGTCGCCAAAAAGGTCGTTCACCTCCGCATACAGCCGGGCAATCTCGGGCCAGCGGTGGGATACGCCCATGCTGGCAGCCTGTTCCCTCAGGTTCGTGTACTGCCCGCCCGGCATTTCATGCAGGTAAACCTCCGCGCTGCCGGTCTTGGGCGCCACGTCGAATGGCGCATAAAACTCGCGCACCTTTTCCCAATAATCCGAAAGCTCGTTCAGCGCCACGAGGTCGAGCAGCGCGGCCCGCGGCGTGTGCTCCAGGGACGCAACAATCGAGTTCAGGTTCGGCTGGCTCGTGCTGCCGGACATCGAGGCGATGGCCAGGTCGACGACATCGACGCCCGCCTGGGAAGCTTCGAGCACGCTGGCGGCGGCGATGCCGCTGGTGTCGTGCGTGTGGAAATGAATCGGCAGCCCAACCTCCTCCGTGAGCGCCTTGACCAGTTTGCGCGCCGCAAATGGCCGGCAAATCCCCGCCATATCCTTGATGCCGATAAAATGGGCGCCCATCTCCTCCAGCTCGCGCGCCATTTTCACGTAGTATTTCAGCGAAAACTTGTCGCGCTTTTCATCCAGAATGTCCCCGGTGTAGCACAGCGCCGCTTCGCAAATGGCATGGGTGTCGTGCACCGCTTCCATCGCCGCGCGAAGATTCGGCAGGTAGTTGAGGGAGTCGAAGATCCGGAAGATATCCATGCCGGATTCAGCGGCGTGCTTCACAAATCCGCGCACGACGTTATCCGGGTAGTTCGAGTAGCCGACCGCATTCGAACCGCGCAGGAGCATCTGAAAACAAATATTCGGGATGAAGGCTCGCAGCTGCCGAAGGCGCTCCCACGGGTCCTCGGACAGGAATCGCATGGCGCTGTCGAAAGTCGCGCCGCCCCACATCTCGAGCGAGAACAAACCGTGGTTGACGTCGCCCAGTCGCTTGGCCAGGGGCGTGGCGCAGGCGACCATGTCATACGTGCGCACGCGCGTGGCCATCAGGGATTGATGGGCGTCGCGGAACGTCGTGTCGGTAATCAGCAGACGCTTCTGTTTGCGCGTCCACTCCGCGAATTTCACCGGGCCCAGTTCCAGGAGCAGATCGCGCGTGCCCCTGGGCGTGGCCAGGTTGGTGGCGCAACGTGGCACCGGCGCGGGCTCCATGACGCGCCCCGGTTTGTAGCCCTTGGCGTGAGGATTGCCGTTGACTATGACGTTGCCCAGAAAGTGCAGCAGCTTCGTGGCGCGGTCCTTGCGCGGGCTGAAGGCGTAAAGCTCCGGCGTGTTATCGACCAGCGTGGTCGTGGCGCGCCCCTCAGCAAACACCCGGTTGTTGATGACGTTTTCCAAAAATGGAATGTTCGTCTTGAGACCGCGGATGCGAAACTCACGCAACGCCCGGTCCATGCGGTGACGGGCCAGGTCCCAGTCGTCGGCGGAAGCGATGACTTTAACGAGCAGCGAGTCATAGAAAGGGGTAATCACCGCACCGGCATAGCCCATGCCGCCGTCGAGCCGGATGCCGAAGCCCCCCGTCGAGCGGTAGGCGAGGATCTTGCCGTAGTCGGGCATGAACTTGTTCTCCGGATCTTCCGTGGTCAGCCGGCACTGAATGGCGAAGCCGCTGCGGGGAATCTGCTGCTGGCGGGGGACACCCACTTCCGGGCTGTGCAGCGCATGACCTTGCGCAATCAGGATCTGGGCGCGCACGAGGTCCACACCGGTAATGACTTCCGTGACCGTGTGCTCCACCTGGATGCGGGGATTCATCTCGATGAAGAACCACTCGTGGCGGTCGAGATCGTAAAGAAACTCAATGGTTCCGGCGTTGTCGTAGCGGATTTCGCGGGCGATCCGAACTGCGGCCTCGCACAGCTCGCCGATGACTTTTTGAGGCAGGCCATAACTTGGAGCAACCTCCACCACTTTTTGATGCCGGCGCTGCACGGAGCAATCGCGCTCGTGCAAGTGGACGACATTCCCGTGCTGGTCGCCCAGGATCTGAACCTCGATGTGCTTGGCGCGCGAAATATACTTCTCGAGGAAAACGGCGGGCTTTCCGAATGCGCGGCCGGCCTCGGACTGCGCTTCATCAAGCAGCCTGTCGAGGTCCGCGGCCTTTTGCACCACACGCATGCCGCGCCCGCCGCCACCGAAGGCCGCCTTGATGATCAGCGGAAAACCGATTTCCCGGCCGATCCGGAGCGCTTCCTCGCGATCGGTGACCGGCTCCTCAGTGCCGGGCAGCACGGCAACGTTGATCCTTTTGGCGAGCGCCCTCGCGGCCGTCTTGTCGCCCATCACATCCAACAGCTCAGGGCGCGGACCGACAAATGTGACGCCAGCTTTCTGGCAGGCACGCGCAAAATCCGCATTCTCGCTCAGGAACCCGTAACCGGGGTGGACCGCCTCGGCGCCGGTCTCTCGGGCCAGGGCCACGATGCCGTCGATATCGAGGTAGGCCGCTACGGGACCTTTGCCTGCGCCCACCTGGTACGCCTCGTCCGCCTTAAATCGATGAATGCTGAACCGATCCTCCTGGGCATAGACGGCGACCGTCCGCAGCCCAAGATCCGTGGCCGCCCGGAAAATGCGGATTGCAATTTCCGAGCGGTTCGCTGCCAGCAACTTGGTAAACTTTTTTGCCGCCGGGACAGCCTGTTTCCTCTGAGTTCCCTCTGAACGCATAATAATGTCGGTCACAATAGCACCAATGCTCCGGAAATAAAGGGGACCAGGGGCAGGAAGTGGGCCCAGAGGGGTTCGAACCCCCGACCAAGCGATTATGAGTCGCCTGCTCTAACCACTGAGCTATGGGCCCGTAAAGGAGTCGCGCGCCACCAACTTTGCCCTTGATGAGCCTCGGGGCAAGTTAATTAATCGATCAGCCAGGAACTAGTCAATTCTCGGGGCTTCCAGTTCCAGGAAACCATGCAGGTGCCGGATGCGGGTCGGGTGGCGCATCTTGCGCAGGGCCTTGGCCTCAATCTGGCGGATGCGTTCGCGAGTGACCCGAAATTGCTTGCCCACTTCTTCCAGCGTCCGCGAGCAGCCATCGCCCAGGCCAAAGCGCAATTCGAGCACTCTACGCTCGCGTTCGGACAGGCTGGAAAGGACCCCTGTCAGCTTATCTTTCAGCAGGCTGAAGCTGGTCACTTCCGACGGGCTTTCGGAGGCTTTGTCCTCGATGAAATCGCCAAAATTCGTATCATCCCCGTCGCCTACCGGAGACTGCAGCGAGATTGGCTGCTGCGCCATCTTGATAATCGCGCGCACCCGTTCCACAGGCATCTGCAGGTCATCCGCCACTTCCTCCGGCAAGGGTTCCCGGCCAAAATCCTGAAGCAGACGCTTTTGCGTGCGCATCAGTTTGTTGATGGTCTCGATCATGTGCACCGGAATCCGGATGGTCCGGGCCTGGTCGGCGATTGACCGGGTAATCGACTGCCGTATCCACCAGGTCGCGTAGGTGGAAAACTTGTAGCCCCGGCGGTACTCAAATTTCTCGACCGCCTTCATCAGGCCCATATTCCCTTCCTGGATCAGGTCGAGAAAGGAAAGGCCGCGATTCGTGTATTTCTTGGCAATGGAAATCACCAGGCGCAGGTTGGCTTCCACCATTTCGGTCTTGGCCTGGACAGCTCGCGCGGCCCATCGGCTCAACTCCTGGAAGGCCACGCTGAAATCCGCGTAGCTCATCCTGACCAGGTCCTCCAAGTGGCCGATCTTGTGCTGTTCAGACGCAACGACCCCGTGCTGGTGCGCTTCCTCGGCTGCCTCCTGCGAGCGGAGGCTCGCTTGAAATCTCTCGTAGACGTTTTCAGCCACGAGACTCATCTCCTCGATCACCTTCTGCTTGAAATAAAACTTGCGAAAGAAACCCTGAATCTTCCGCGAGAGCTCCTTGTACTCCGCAGCCCGGTGGGCATCAGTCGTATCGGCCCCGTTACCCCGAATGGAGGCATAGAGATCGTCCGCCCGGCAATCCAATTGGCGCATTTGCTCGACCAACTTGTGGAGCGAACGCAAATGGGCTTCCTTGCCGTCGATCTTCTGGTCCAGCACCACCCGGTCGAACCGCTCTCTCGGCGGGTCCCCTAAGAGCTTCTCAGCCACTGCGATGTATTCCTTGGGGGAAAAGCCGAAATTGTGGACGATGGCGGCGATTTTCGCTTCCGCCAACTCAATGCGCTTGGAAATCGCCACTTCCTGCTCTCGGCTCAGCAGTGGCACCTGTCCCATTTGCTTCAGGTACATGCGCACCGGGTCATCCAGAATATCGAGGCGGGTCTTTTCATCCTCCTCGGGTTCCGCTCCCTTGATGCGATCCACCTCAGCCTGGTCGACGATTTCCACTTCCAGATTTCGCAGTTGAATGTAAATCTCGTCGAGGTGCTCCGGGACCATGAGCGACTCCGGGACGGTTTCGCTAATATCGTTATAGGTGAGATGGCCCTGCTCCTGGGCGAGCCGGACTAGTTCCTTGATCTTCTCTGTCCGTTCCGCGATGGCATCCCGCAGGGTTTCCCCGGCCACAGTGCTTTTTACCTCGATAATCTTGCCGGCTACATCCAACTCGTCGTCCTGCGGAAGGCTGGTGCTAGCGCCCCTGTGAGCGGATTTGTGTTGCCCTTTCGCGCGGGAAACGGGTCCGTTCTTCCCCCGAAGTCGCGAGGCACTCCTGCTCACCTTATTGATCGGCATACTACGTACGTCCTAAAAATCTATCACCGGGCAAATGCTGATAGTGCAATATGTTGAGCGTTCGCCAGGGAGTCAAGTTGCGACCAGGGAAAAGGCCAAACTTATTTCGCTTGGCCTGCATCCTGCTCCCGGCAACAGGTTCTACCTATCTGCTCACCGGCACACTCACACCCACACCCACCTGGCCGCCGCCGGCAGCCACACCCTCGTTCGCCGCGAGGGTCGTCACGAAGGAATTCACGATCATGTTTACATAACGCTTGAGCGTGCTGACCGGCGAATTCGGAACATAAACGATATCACCAGGCTCCAACCTCACATCCACCGCCTTGCCTTTCATGATGGCGCCGGCATCCACCACCATCATCTCCGGCGTGGACAGGGACCCGCGCACAATCGCAACTTCCGACAAACGCGCGTCGGGAGCGATTTCCTGCCGTATCTCCGTGCTAAACCATTCCATGCGGATATGGCCCGAGGCTCCGGCCAGCGCGGACATGAGCGTCATGTGCTCCGAGTAAGGAATGGAGCGCGGCGCTTTGACGGCCCCGAGGACATACACCTCCTGGGCAATCGCTGAACGGACATAAACGAAATCGTCCGGCAGCAGGAACACATTTTGCGACGCATCGCCTTCGCGCAGCAGCCGGTAGAAATCCACCGGCACCATCTGCCCCTTGCGCATCACGAAGCTATGGCGCAAATCAGCAAGTTCCTCCGTCGTAACCTGCGAGGCGGATTGGGCTGTTCCGCCGGCCTGTGCCACAGCCTCCAACAAGGTCATTGGCGCCGAAAGCGGATACACCCCGGGCTTGTTCAAACGACCCAGCACCCACACATGCCGGCTTCCGACTTCACGCAGATAAACCGCCACCTGGGGTTCGTTTAGATACTTGGCCATGCTCGTTTGAATCAGCTCGCGGGTCTGATCAAGAGTCAGCCCCCACACATCCAGACCAGGCAACAATTGGTAATAGATTTTCCCGTCGGGGCCGACGCTGGTTGTTGTGCGGCTTTTAGCGATCCCGATGATTTCGATCTCGATCCTATCCCCGGGTCCCAGCGTGAACAGGGACTGCGGAGGCTGAAGCAAAGCGGCGTCCAACTCGTTGGTTACCGCGACCCCTTTCATCGTGGAGGTGAGGTCGGCGAATCCGCCGCTTGGTTTTGGCGTGGATTGGCAGCCAGTCGCCACCAGCGCCAGCAAACCGGCAATAATGAGAATCTTATTTGCGTTCATGTTACTTGATCCAGGGGGAGGTGGTGAGCGGCACGATCTTCCGTGTGGTGGTGGTTACTACGAACGACTGGATGAAGGCGTAAGCCGCGGTATCGAAAATCTCCTGGGCCTTTATCCAGGGACTCAGGCTCACGTAAACAATGTCCTTCGGCTGCAGTTGAAAATCCGGCGCCTTCCCCGCCAGGATATCGCTGGTGTCCACCACGAAGGTCTGCGGTTGCTCCAGGGATCCCCGCACCACAAGCACTCGGCTCTTGTAAGCTCGAGCGGTAAAACCCCCGCGGGCCGTCACCGCGCTGATCACCGAAGAACGCGGCAGGAAAGCCGCAATGCCCGGCGCGCCCACTTCGCCCAGAACATAAATCTCGTTGGAATTTGCCAGTGCGAAATACAGGTAATCATCGGGCTCCAGCGCCACGTTCTGCGTGAGGTCCCCGCGCTGAAACAATTTCTCGAAGTTCACAGCCACCCGCTTGCCATCGCGCACGAGAAAACTGCGGCCCAGGTCCGCCAGTTCCACGGTGTTGCGCTCGTAAAGTCCGGTCTGCAGGCCCCCGGCCCGGGCGCAGGCCTCGATCACCGTCAGCGGACGGTCAAAATTAAACACCCCTTTGTTCGCCACCGCGCCGAGCACAACGTACTTCTTGCTGCGAATCGTCGAAGGGCTGATCGTGCTGTGCGGATTCTGATAGTATTTACTCAACGCCTGGTCCAGTTTGTCGCGCAGCTCGTCGATGGTCAGGCCCGACGCCTGGATGTCGCGCGCCTGCAGGAAGGTGATTCGCCCGTCCGGCCCCACCGGCACGTCCAGGCGTTCGGTGTCGGCCACGTCATACAGGGAAATATTCAGCAGATCCCCCGGCCCGAGCGTCAGCCGTTGCTGCCATTCAGCCCGTTTCGGGCGCTCCGTGACGGAAAGCCCGCCGCCCGCTTCGCCATCCGCAACCACGGCTCGCGCGGACTGCGCGGCGAAGGTCGCCACCAGTACGGCGCAAGCCACTCCTGAAAAACAGGGTCTATTCATATTTGGGATTTAGCTCAATATAGAAAAACGGTACTTGCGGCGGGCACCTGCGGCAAGGCGGGCAATTTCGGAGCAGCGTCTCCGCAATAGCACGGAACCCTAGGTGAGAAAATTGCTAACCACGGTTTCAAACAGCTCGGGCGCATCGGCGTGGACCCAGTGGCCCGCTCCGGGAATCGCACAAAACCGCGCAGCCGGGAATGGGGCTGTGATCGCAGCTTCATCACCCTCGCTCACGTAGTCGGAGCTTCCGCCCCGCACGAAAAGGCATGATCCACTCCAGGCTCGTCCGCCCGCCAGCGCCTCGTTCAGCCGCGGGTAATTCTCTCGAATTCCCTCCAGGCCAAGCTTCCACTGCAAGCCGCCGGACGCATCCCGAGCCAAGCTCTTGAGCAGGAACCGTCGGACGCCCAGGTCCGGAACGGCTTGAGCCAGGGCCTCCTCGATTTGTCGGCGATCGCGATACTGTGCCAACTCCAGTCCGCACAACGCTTCCAGGATATGCTCATGGTGAGGTGCGTAGGCGCGCGGCGCCATATCGACCACCACCAGGCTTCGAACCTGCCCGCCAACTGAGAGCGCAAGCTCCATCGCCGTCTTGCCGCCCATCGAGTGCCCGAGCACATGCGCCGGGCCTATCCCCTGCTCTGCCATCAACTCGCGCACGTCCGCAGCCATGACCGCATAACTCATCTCGCGATCGTGGGGCGAGAGTCCATGGTTTCGCGCGTCTGGCAGGATCACACGGAACCGCGTGGCGAAGCGTTGCGCAAAGCCATGCCAATTGTCGCCGGAGCCAAAAAGTCCATGGAGGACGACCAGGGGTTCGCCACTGCCAAAACTTTGGAAGTGAAGACGCAAACTACAGCCTCAGGAAGATCTTCCGGTTGTAGAGGAACCGCACGAACCAGAAAGCCAGCAGCAATCCCACGATGGAGATGACCATGTCCCCGGCGCCCAGGGCAACGTGTTCCTCGAAGAAACGCCGGATGTCACCTCCCACGAACCGCGCCGCCGGCCTGCGAAATGAGCCCAGGAGGTTGCTGGCGAGGTAAATGGTAATGGAATTCATTCCCATCCACACGAATGGCTGGCACCAGGCGCGCATTTTGCACATATCGACCACAAAATAGAAGCCGGCCAGCAGGAGCGCGCTGTAGCCACCCGCGACCAGCACATAAGAGGATGTCCAGATCTTCTTGATCACCGGGAACTGCACGGCATCCCAGATCCAGCCCAGCGCCACCGCGGCCAGCCCCCATCCCACCAGGTGAGCCAGCTTGCGCGTATCCGGAACGTTCGAATTGCGCAGGAGCAGTCCCGCAAAAACCCCCAGCAGGCAAGTGGCGATCGCCGGCAGCGTGCTCACGATTCCTTCGGGATCATAAAACTGGTCGTATTTCTTCCCCGGCAGGCAACGAAAGTCCGCGTGATCCGATAAATTATAACCCGGGCCGAACTTCCCCGTCACCGTGTTCGTGGTGGCATAGTACACTTTCTCCGCCGCTGCCCACATTGGGCTGTTCTTCACCGTCGAGGGATTGCCGCCCTCCTGAAACAGCGCCGCAGTAGTGGGATCCCCGGCTTTCTCCGCCGCCTGGGCCAGGCCGCCTTTGGTAAGTTGGATATCGCGGATTGGCACGAAACTCATCAGCGCCCAATAACCAATCAGGATGCCAAAAAGGACCGCCGCCAGCGTGCGGGGTTTGAACACACAGAACAGCAAGCCTGCGAAAGTGTAAGCGAGAGCGATGCGGTTAAGCACCCCCATCAGGCGCATATCCGGCCATTCGCTGGTGAAGCCGCCCGAGTATAGGATGCCCACCAGGAAAAGCAGCACCCCGCGGCGCAGCACCCGCCAGAACGCCGCCGCCGGCCCGGCAGCCTCCACTGCTTTGCGCAGCGAAAAAACCAGCGAAACCCCGGAAATGAAGACAAACAGCGGAAAAATCAGGTCGTAGAAATGAAACCCCTCCCACTCGGCATGCGAGAGCTGGTTCGCGAGGAGCTGCGTGGGCCTGTTCTGGCTCATCCGGTGCAGCGCGGCCACCAGGGAATCCGCGCCGATGATCCAGAACATGTCAAACCCGCGCAGCGCGTCGACAGACATCAGCCGTTGCGCAGCAGCCGGTTCCGCGGGTTTGACGGCCACCACTGGGGGCTCAGAAAGCGTGCTCATCGAATGGACTCAGGTTCCCAGAGGTGTAGGCCATCCCAGTACCTACCGCAAGGCTAATTCAGGCAAATTCAGGTGTGCCTCTTATTTCTGCCGTAGCGCGGACGGCCCCTCGTCCGCAGCGCGTAAATTGGAACAGCCGCTTGAGAATTTCCCAGATTCGCTCCAATCTCAACTGCGTTTAGTCAATTCAGACCAACCAAACCAGCAATAGGACCGCCAACACAATTGCCACCACCCACCAAAACCAGTGAACCCCATGCGGCACGGGGCCTTCCTGGTTGAACTCGCGCTTCACGAACTCGTCGTAGTTGAACTCCTGGTCCGGAAGGTCCAGCCCGCCCGTTTCCGCCTCCTCCGACCAACCCGTCTGGTCATCCGATCCGCACTCCGGGCACGCCTTGGCGTTGCGGGGCACCCTTGCGCCGCAGTTGGGGCAGACAGCAGGAGGCATAGACTATTTGCGGGCGTGATCGGTGCCGGGTGACGGCTCACCCCATTCCGGCATATTCCTCGTCGGTCTTGAGATCCAGGCCCATGAGGATGTAATCGTGGGTGATGGCCTGCATGTCCTTCACGTAATCATCGAGACGGACCAGGTTGCTGAATCCCATCATGGCGAACATCTTCACCGCGGCCTCCTGGTCGCCGATGAACTCCGCTTCCACTTTCTCCAACCCGCCCCCCCGGGCAATGGCCACGATCTCGCTCACCAGCGTGCGCGCCAGGCCCCGACCCCGAAACTGCGGCAGCACCAGCACGCTGACGCGGCCGACATGGCGTTTCCACCCGCCCAACTGCTGATGGAGGGTGGCGCAGCCAACGATTTTTCCGTCGATGAACGCCAGCAAGGGTAGTTTGCGCCCCAAATCTATATTCTGGCACCAGTCGCGAATAGTTTGCGGGTCGGTGACGCGGTGCTTGATGAACATGCGCTCGTTCTCCGGCACCGCCAGGAAGAACTCATGAAACGCCATCTCATCCTCCTTCCGGAGCGGGCGCAACCGGCTTTTCGAGCCGTCTTTAAGCTTCAGTTCCTTCGGGAACTTTTGCAGAGCGAATTCGAGCGACATATATAATAGGGCTGATTTTGATTCACTGTGCCTCAAGACGCGCTCCTTTTCAAGATTAATGGGATGCAGGGGGCGCTACCGCAGGGCTCCATCAAGCTCGTTTCATAGCCCGTTTTGCCAATTCGAATACTTCTCCGTCAGTTCACTCAGCTTAAACCAGCCCATTTTCCTCTCGCCGGGCATCAGAGAAAGTTCTTCTCGCAACAGCAACAGCCATTCCTTACGCACTTCCAACGGGTTTTCTAAATGCACTCAGGAACCGGACCGTGGAGCCCCTTCCGGTCTGGCGAACTGGGCTGCAGCCAGGCACCAGCGACCCTCTTGCCGAACGAAGATTTTGGTAAAGCTGAAGTCAGAGTAGTCTTGCGCCCCACTTTCCTTGGTGGTGCGGGACACACCCTGTTGGATGATGATGTCTTGGGAGAGTTGACGGGTGTACTGAGGGATACTCTGAACCCGAGCGCCGCAGCAGGGCCCGGCGAAGGTTAGACGCAGCGCCGCCTCGATGGCTGCGCGACCCTGGAGCAGGGCGCCGAAGGTGTTCAGGACCACGGCGTCTTCAGCGAAGAGTGCGGCCATGGCCGATGCGTTGCCGGTATTGAAGGCCGCAACATACCGCTCAGTGAACTGTTGCAGGTCCGCTTCCGCTTCCGGGGACAAGGCTTTGGCACCTGGAGTCTGTGGGGTCATACCGAGGAATTTGCGGCCATGTGTGAAGCTAGTCAACCACGTTGTGACGATGGGCAGGTGGGGGGATTCGAGGTGCTTGAGGGTTGAGAGCAGGGCTGAGAAAGCTGAAAGCTGAAAGCGATATATTCCAAAGACGCGAAAATGAGAAAAATAACCAGGCCGGTGGGTTGACCGGCCTGGTCAGGGCAGGGTGCGGGCTAGGAGGAAGAAACTTAATGCCGGCAATTCCAAGGCGAACGCGAGTATAGTTCCATCGTGACCATTTCCCTTCTCCAATTCGAATGGCAAATGATGCCGTGGGCCGTTCAATGCCGCCCGACTTCAATTGCCCTCACCTTTAATTTTCGCACATTGGAAAGGGCGGTCAATGCCACCAGGGGACATGATGCTGCACATTTGGGACATGCAGGGCTCGGGTGGGGCTGCGGGTCGTCGGGATGAAAACCAATCTCGCGGTGAGGGCGGACTTCCCCTCCAACTGAATCGTTCCGGCTTAGGGTACGCGGTTCTTCCTGAGTTTCGCCGCGATGTCTGCCTGAAAGGCGGGCGGTGCCAACTGGAGTGATCCCGCTGTTGCGGTCAGCGTTTGAGTGGCCACGCATTTGCCGGCGAGCGTGTCCCACCATTCCACCGTCCACGCCCCGTCATCGAGTCCGGCCAAAGTGACGGTGACCCCGCTGACCGAAGGCGGATTGGCATTGGTGGCGCCTTCCGGCCAATCGCAGCCGCGATCCAGGAGCCAGACGAGGGCGTGGTCGCGAGCAGCCATGCCATAAGGTGTTACCGGGCCTTCGATCTTGTCGAACCTCGCCGATCGCAGATCGGCCCGGGCGGCGCCTGAGCCCTGGAGAAACGCAGACAAAGCGGCCCAGTGTTCGTACAGGTTGTTAGCGTGAACGCTCTCCCACCACCAGGTCATGCCTGTTCCCGCCGCGCCGGTGAAAGCGCCGCTCCAAATCGCCTGGTGCAACGCCCGGAAATGCGGGTCCGTGTCCGGTTTCCAGCCCTTCCAGTCCGTCCCATATTCGCTCACAAAGAAAGGCTTCCGATATTTCTCGAAAAAGCGCCCGGTCTTTCTTGCCGTCATTTGGGCCGGGTGCTTCTCGTTGTAAGAATGATACTGGGCGAAGTCCATTTCCGGTAGCGCGAACAAGTCCGGCCGTTCGCTGCCGCCGGTGAAGCTCGACGAAATGAGATGCCGATACGGGTCGATCGATCGCAGATGCCGGCCCATATCGCGATGCCAGGCCACAACGTCCTGGTGCTTCACGTAGGCGTATTCGTTGTCGATTTCGTTGAAGAACTCCCAGGCCAGGACATTCGGGAACGCCGTTCACCGGGCCATCAGGTAACGCAGCCGCATTCCGTAAAGCTTCTGGGCTTTGGCATTGGTGAAGAAATCGTTCTGCGCCTGGCAGGGTCCGCCGTTGGTCGCGTTGTAGGGGTGCCGCGGCCAGAAATTGTTGCCGCCCCAGAAATCCGGTTTCACCTCGAAAATGCCGTGGTAATCGAAACAGAGCATGACGTAGATGCCGCGGCGCTCGGCCTCGGCCAGCACGCGGTCCAGGCGCCAGGCGTTATCCATGCGGTAGCGGACCTTGTCCTGCCGGTCCCATTCCAGCCCGAACGCCTGGTGCCACATCCAGATGCGGATGTAATTGATGCCGGCTTTTTGACAGGCTTCGAGCCAATTATCGTAATCATACGTGCCCCGGTTCCCGTGCCAGCAAACACACAGGCCGTTTAGGAATAACGGCGATCCGTCATCCAGTTGGAAATACCGCTTCTGACTGGGCTCCACGCGAACCAGGCCCGGCCGTTTGCCTTTCGCCACATCTAAAGATGCTTCTGCTTTTGCTGCCGGGGCTCCCCCGGCCGCGGCCGTGACCACCAGTTTGTGCCGGCCAGGCTCCAACGGCAGCCACCGGACCCACCAGCCCCCCTCACCCTGCTCCGAGAGCGCTTCACGGTTTCCCTCCAGCTTCCGGGCGTAATCGCGGCTGAAAAAGCCGGGGACACTCAACTTCTTTCCCGAGGGGGGCGTGACCTCCAGGTCCAGCGTGATCAGTCGCGGATCGAACGGGTTGGTGGTTGCAGGGAGTCCGGTAACCGCGATCTCCACCCGCTCGAAGACTTCCGGCTTCGTGGACGGCAGTTTCAGTTCGAGCCCGCTTTCTGCCGCGTTTGCGATCATCGACGCGAATAACGGCGTGGAAATGAGCAGGGAAATGGCGCTTCGAATAGTGATCACCCCTGAAGTATTCGCCCGGCGGCGCCCGAGGATCAAGCTCAACGCAACGAGTTCTTAAAGCTCGTGCTCGAGAAATTCGAGCCCGGGCAGCGCGTGCCAATCACGTTGATCTCCCGGTGCGTTTTCACGGCGGAGCCAGACAACTCGCACCGTGCCATCAAGGCCTTCACCAGCGCGCGCAGAGCCTGCATCTGCCGGACAGTCGGGTTCTGGCGATCAAAATTCCCCACCAGGCAAATGCCTATGGCGTACTGGTTCTGCTGTTCGCTGGCGAGATGGCCTCCGTTGAGTTGCTTTACCCAGCGCCGGCCCACGCTGATCTGGCCATCGCGCATCCCGTTGCCGTTGCCGATCACAAAATGGTAGGCGAGGCCGTTCTCCATGTGCCGCGTTTCCCGATGATACTGGTCCATGCCTTTGGCTGAGCCGGCGTAAACGCCGCTGTGGTGAATGACGATGTACTTCCAGCGACCGGACCGGACGGGGGCACGACTGATCTCCCGCTGAATCGAGGCGGGAAGTGCGGCCGCGGGCGCAGTTTCAGACGACGTCGTGACTGCGCTCTGCCCGGAAGCAGGAATGATCAGCCGCTGCCCGACATACAGGTGGGCGCTCTTGGTTATCCCGTTCCTCTCAGCGAGTCTGCCGGCGCTCACGTCGTGTTTGGCTGCCACCCCGTGAAGTGTATCGCCGCGCTTCACGATGTACGACTGGCCGGGCGCTGCCTGGAACCCCGCACAGCAGAACCAGCCGAGCGCCGCAGCAAGGCAAAGCCGTCGATGAATAGCTCTTGGCAATGCGCCTCTCACGCGTGCAAAGATACTTTCTTGCGTCCAGGATGCAACCCTTGGCCTCGATCAGTGCCTCCTGAAGCTGGCTGCTACTTTTCTGAGGCGCGCTTTGCCACGAAAACAAAGCTCGCGGGCGCGAACCCGCGGATGGGGGTGGTGAATCGATCCCCTTTGACGGGAACGGCGGCTCCAGCGGGGCGCCCGCGCAAATCCACCGGTTGGACGGAGTCGATTCCCAGGCTCGAAGGAAGCACAACTTCGACACTTTCCGATTTCCCGGCCTGTTCCCAAAGTCGGAGGATCAAGCCGTCGCCATCCGGGTTAGGGCCGAAGGCGGTGATTTGCACGCCGCTTCGCGAGAGACTGACGCCCGTCTGCGTGGCGGGAAGTTTCCCGGCGGGACCCTCTGCGTACCCAGCCAGCATTGGCGATCGGGTTTCGTCGGACGGAGTGATCAAATTCTGCGCGACATCGTCGCCGGCCACTGGCCAAAGGCGAACGCGCGAGGTCCAGGTGCCGGAATTCCAGAGCCGGAAATTGGTAGTCCATTGGTTGTTGAACAGGTTCACAAAGACGCGGCCTTTTCTCGGGGTCCATTCCTTTGTGTATTTCCAACCGCCGGGTTCTCCGAGGCTGACGAGGGGCGAATCCAATCCGCACAGGCCGACGCCCTGCCCGTCCGTGCCAGCCACGGTCAGACCGCCGTTCAGAGCGATCTGGTCGAAATTGCAGCCCGGCACGATGTCTTTCGCCGGATCGATCACGGAACCAAGCCGGGCGAGGCGGAACCGGGCCTCATCCACCTTGAAGGGCAGGCAAAGCCAGCCAGCCTCCGGCCAGGGGTCGTAAGGTTTTTCCTGGACGGTGATCTCCACGTCGATGAAAGGCAGGTCTCGGTAAAGAGTGAACTTCGTAGTAACGCCGTGCGACAGGCTCGCTCCGGATGGGGCGGTAAGGGTCGCCGTAGTGGCGATCGCGCTTTGCTGGATGTGCAGCGTGAAATTCGCCGGGGACGCGGCGCGGTACGGGACCTCGGCGGCGGGCGGCAGGCTGGGCTTGCCCAGCTCGTTCATTCCCCAGTCAACGTTGATTTTCACGTAGGCCTTCACGAAAGCCTGGACCCGGTCGCGATCGAATCGCTCGTAGAGATATTGGCCGAAACCCTGCGGCGCGGAAGCGTCCACCAACTCGCGGCCGGTGCGCTTGTCGATCCAGGAGGTTACAACGCCGCGGGCTTGGTCGAGCGTGAGCTTGAAGAACTGGTTTTCGAGGGTGTTCTCAGACGTAGATGACTTGTCAGAAGCGGGCTCCGGGTTGGTGGTCGCTGAGATTGCATACGTCTTGTAGCCGCCGGGCGGGATGTCAGTCGCGACGAAGCGAATAACTCCATGGTCACTCGAGTCAATCGGAACGGACTTGCCGGTCGCAGGATCAGTCAGCGCTTTGACGGCGCCTTTTGCTGAGGCCGTTACCAGGCCGCCGCGTTTCCACGGGAGCGGGTTGAAGACGACGATACGCCGACCCGCGACCTTCACCGCGCCAGCCAAAGCTCTCAGGTCTTCGGCCAGCATGGGGTCCACCAGGTTGCGCACTTTCTCAATGTAGGCGGTGTGTTCATCCCATGACGATTCAATGCGCTGGAATTTGCCGGCTGCGCGATCGGTTTTCCAACTGTCTCCGAATTTCAAGTCATACCTTCCGTATATCCAAGTGAACGCACCACCCCAGGTGTGTTCACCGTAAAGCAAGCTGTTTTCCCAGGCCGGGGCCAGGGACACGTTCGGTTCCGGCGTGCGAACGCCCCAGGCGGAAAGCTGCGTGCCAAGCAATTCGGTCGCTGCGAGCGCGGGACGGACACTACGCGCGATAGCGGCTCCCCGGGGATCTGCGATGGGACCATGAATCCAGGTGTCGGGCATGTCGCCGCGCACAACCGGCAGTTCGGGCTTTTCGGCGAGGATGGCGTCGGAGAAATCCGACAACCGCCCGATGCGGATTTTCACGTCCGGAAGACTGCGTTTGGCCTCATCGAGGAGTTTTCGCACTTCCTCGGGGGTGGGCGGGCCGTGGTTATCGCCGGTGTGAATCAGGGCGAGCCAGGTCTGGTGGGGCCAATCCTTCGGCGGAACCAGGCCGGTGCCGTAGAACTCGGCGGTGTACATTGTCAGGAGGCGAGATCCGTCCGGGCCTTCCCACCAGAACAGGCGCGGCACCCGGGGCGAACTGCTGGCAGCGTTGCAGCCCAGGTGCAGAAACTCCACGCCGGCATGGCGAAGCAGCGTCGGCAAGATCCAGGAATGGCTGGGCACATCGGTCATTTTAGCGTCGCGCGGCAGGGGCTTGCCGCTCGCTCGCGAGAGGGCGGACGAATAGCCCAGTCCGCGCACCAGGTCCTCCACTTCCAATAGCTCGGTGTGCGTGGTGAACGGCAGCGCGTGAACCACGAAGCGACCATCTTTAAAGGCCTGCATGACGCGCTCCTTGCGCTCGGGAGATTGCCCGGGCCAATCCTCGAGGATTTTGTGCATCGGCCAGCCGGGGATCGTCCAGGCGAATTGTTGCTCGGGCGGCAGGTCGCGGTTTTGGTCCACAACCTTCAGGGCCTGGTCCATCATGGTAGTGCGATATTTCGTCACGACGTTGCTGGCCATGTCGGTGTAGCCAATGTCGAAGTGGGTTTTGAAGACCACGATGACATCACGGGTCGGCCCAGCCGCGCCCAAGTTTATAAGGCCGGAGATAAGTGCGATAAGCACTGGAGTAATTGGAAGCCAATAGCGAGTTTTCATCGTCGATTAGACCATTCTGGCAGCCGCAGCAACGGGAGAGGTAACGTGACCGCGGCGCGCCCAATTGGCATTTTCATAAACTTTGTTGCGGGCGCGGGTTTGGCGCAAGGAATTAACGCAACGGGATAGTGGCAGACAATCGAATTGCAGAAAATGTGCGACCGCAGTTCGTACGCTGCGAATGGGACCATCCGCCGTCAAACGGACACGGGAGGCGCCCCTTCCTGAACACACTCTGAAAACGTGCGTGACTAACTGGTTGCGCGAAGTGCATGATTTGGCCATCAGCATGATGGAACCCGACGGCGTGGTCGGCTCGACTCCTGCCATATGACTAACAGCAATTCAGAAACTGCGACCCGGCCAGCGGCAATGGCGCAAACGAATCTGTCCTATCTGATACCCATTTGCTTTGTCGCCACGCTGGGCGGGTTGCTCTTCGGCTACGACACCGGCGTGATCTCGGGGGCCATTGAACCGCTGACGGCCAGGTTCGGGCTCAGCGATTTGATGAAAGGCTGGACGTCCGGCTGCGTGCTGATCGGCTGCGCCATGGGTGTGCTCCTGGTGGGGCCGCTTTCGGACCGATTTGGGCGCAAGTTCGCCATGTTCCTCGCGGCGGTCATGTTCCTGGCCTCCGCCATCGGCACAGCCATTCCCAATCATATCTGGACCTTCATTGCGTTCCGGTTCATCGGCGGCGTCGGCATCGGCATCGCTTCGATTTCAACGCCGATGTATATCGCCGAAATCACCCCGGCGCATATTCGCGGACGGATGGTAGCCGTTAATCAGATCGCCATCGTGGGCGGCATCGCGGCGACTTCCTTCGTGAACTACTTCATCGCGCATTCAAAGGGCGACCCGGCCTCACCGGAGGTGCAGGGGTGGCTAACGGAAACCGGGTGGCGGTGGATGTTTGCCACCGGCATCGCACCCTCGGTGCTATTCGGGCTGCTGCTGCTCCGGATCCCGGAGAGCCCGCGCTGGCTGCTGGAAAAGAAACGGGAGGAGGAATCCCGCGGGATACTCACCCGTGTAGCCGGACAGGAGTTTGCGGAGCAGGAGTATCGCAGCATCAAGGCGAGCCTGGAGCAGGAGCAAGGCACGTGGAGCGAGTTGTTCTCGCCGCGCCTCCGTCTGCCGCTGATGATCGGGATCGCTCTAGCCATCCTGCAGCAGGTCACGGGGATCAACGTGTTCCTTTACTTCGGAGCCACTATTTTCAAGAGCCTGAGCGCCTCCACCGGTGTGGATGCGGGACTCCTGCAACAGGCGGTCATCAGCGGATCGGGTGTGCTGTTTACCCTCATTGCCATTGCGACGGTGGACCGCTGGGGGCGCAAACCGCTGATGCTGCTGGGCACTGCGGGCATGGGCCTGGGCCTTGTGGCCATGGGCATCATGGCGCAGACCATGACCGATCCCGCAGCGGCCAGCGGGTGGATGTTGTTTTTCATCGTGCTCTATATCGCGTGCTTCGGGCTTTCCGTGGGGCCCGTGGTCTGGGTCATTTTGTCGGAGATCTTTCCTACCGCAGTCCGGGGCCGAGCGCTGGGCCTGGCGACATTCTTTTTGTGGATGGCGGATTACGCCGTCACGCAGACCTTCCCGATCATGGATGCCAAGGGTTCGTGGTTTGTAGCTCATTTCCAACATGCCTTCCCCTTTTACGTTTACGCCGCGTTTTGCCTGGTGCTCATCCTCCTGGTATGGCTCGCGGTTCCTGAAACCAAAGGGCGATCATTGGAAGAAATTGAACGCAGTTGGACCCGTCGACACGACAGTTGACCCGAACGCATAATTATCACCGACCTGCAATCGACAACTATGAACTCCCGAGAACGTCTCCAAGCCACGCTGGAACATCGGCAACCGGACCGCGTTTGCGTTGATTTCGGCGCCACCTTTGTCACGGGCATCCACGTGAGCATCGTCCACCGGTTGCGGCAGCGCGTGCTGGGAGACACCAATTACCGCGTCAAAGTGATCGAGCCCTACCAAATGCTGGGGGAGCTGGACGACGAATTGCGCGCTGCGCTGGGGATCGATGTCGTTGGCACACTCGGCCGCAAGTCAATTTTCGGCACCGAACAAAAAGACTGGAAACCTTTCACGATGCCCGATGGCACCCCGTGTCTTGTCCCGGGAACGTTCAACGTGACCCCGGCCCCCGACGGCGGTTGGCTGATGCACCCAGAGGGCGACACCTCAGTCCCCGCGAGTGGTCACATGCCTGCGGGCGGCTACTTCTTTGATTCCATCGTCCGCCAGGAACCCATAGACGAGAGCAAACTCGACCCGGCCAACAACCTGGAAGAATTCGGGTTGCTTAACGAAGCCGATTTGGCGTTCTACCGCGCGCGGCAGCGCTGGTTTGAAGACCGCAGGGAATATGGGGCTATCCTGATCATTCCCGGAACCGCTTTCGGGGACATTGCGCTGGTGCCCGCGCCATTTCTCAAACATCCCAGGGGCATTCGCGACATCGCCGAGTGGTACATGTCCACCAAGGTCCGGCGCGATTACGTGATGGCTGTTTTCGAGAAACAGTGCGAGTACGCGCTGCAAAATCTCAATAACCTGATCGATCTGTTTGGCGACGTCGTGCAGGTGGCCCTGATCACCGGCACAGACTTCGGCACCCAGCGCGGGCCGTTCATTTCCGTGGCCGATTACCGCGCGCTGTACCAACCCTTCCACAAGCGGGTCAACGAGCTGATTCACCGGCGCTCGAAGTGGAAGACGTTCATCCACTCCTGCGGCTCAGTATATGCGTTGCTGCCGGATTTCATCGCCGCCGGTTTCGACATCCTGAACCCGGTCCAGTGCTCGGCAGCGGAAATGGACCCTGTGCGGCTCAAGCGCGAATTTGGGAATGACCTGGTGTTCTGGGGCGGCGGCGTGGACACGCAAAAAACCATGGCTTTTGGCACGCCGGACCAGGTTTACACCGAGGTGCGCGAGCGGATCGACATCTTCAACCGGGACGGGGGTTTTGTGTTCGACGCCATCCACAACATCCAGGGAAACACCACCATTGAGAACGTGGAAGCGATGTTCCGCGCCATCCGCGAAAG
>Ga0184628_10000538_pt1 | contig 20126 bp, 13 predicted proteins | sample PLM4_5_b1_FD_133149 | JGI IMG/M metagenome (GOLD analysis project Ga0184628, IMG submission 133149) | Groundwater sediment microbial communities from an aquifer in East River, Colorado, USA - PLM4_5_b1 | ecosystem: Environmental > Terrestrial > Soil > Riparian zone | place: USA: East River... | reverse complement strand
GCCAGAAACTGAAGGCGCCTGGACGGTTGGAGTCTTCGCACTTTTGAATGAAATCGAGCGCACGCCGCCGAATAGGGTCAAGTTCCGCAAAATCCGGTATGGTCCTCAGAGTCCGCAACGTTTGAGCTGTCGTAAATCCGTTCCAGTCCGAGTAGCGCCGATCACCCCAGTGGCAAACCGACAGGAACGCACCATCATCGGATTGTGCTTTGCGGAGAGATGCGATCATTTCAGATTCTGCGATCATTAGTTTTCTCTCTGCTCGCAAGTGAAGTCGGCAGGATCAGGGGGACGCAAGCCGATGTGGAACGCCGCGGGCCTATTGGTGGCGACGGAAAACGTTGCCATAGTATGGTGAGTTATCCATCGATGCTCTATGGCCAGCGGTTCACTCAGGACCTGGTAGCATCCCAGTTGCCAACCATACATCGCTGCAAGGCTGAGAGTGTGCTTACGAATGGAAGCGTCACCACCGAAGAGCGTGCCGGCGTGATGGATCAGGGAGAAGACTCTCTGTTCTACGCCTGGTGTAATCGAGAAACTGAACCCTGTGTCCGGGCCGGGAAAGTGCAGGCGCCTCAAACCATGCCGCGCATGTTCAACCAGGTCCAGCATTTCTTCCTGGCGTCCATCCAGGCCGGCGCGGCGCAGGAGCAAGCCCGCCTCCCAAGGCTCAAGCCACTTGCATTGGAAGTAGAGTTCGACGGTGGCGGACTTTGGTTCAAAGCCGATCATTTGAAGGGTTGTTTGGTGCCCAGGCGCCAGAGGTTCGGATCCAATCAAACGGCCCACAAACCTGTCGGCCACTTCTGAATTGCCGGGAACTTCGAGGTATATCTTGTAACGATCCCCGGACAAACTGTGCCGTGCGCCAATCCATACACCGTAGCGAAGGACACCACACCGCTGAATCTCTGTGAAGAGAGTCCTGACATTTCCCGGCAGCCGACCCGCGCCTAAACGCGAAAGCGCACGTTCGGCCAAATCAAGTCGATCGCACTCCGCGAATTCCGGTCCCGCAATTTCCGTGGTGTAGCGAATAGCGTCATCTGTGGATGAGAATACAAACTCGACTGGAAAGCCGTTCGCGGTAAGTCGGCTGAATTGCCATGAAACTTCCGGCCAGCGCGACACGAGAACGCTTTGCAGAAGGACTTCAAGGGCGGCTTCCGCCCGCGCTGTCAGCACCGGTGATTGCGCGGCGCAGACTCGCAAAGCTCTCGCCAGCGCTCTGGGAATCCCGTCCGCCAGTGTAGCCGATTCGCAGATTGAGACGATCTTATCGCAATGATCATAGGGCCATTTTTCAGTCGCCATCTGGAACTCATCCTTCGGCGACGGCAATTAGAGTCTCTACGGAGTCGGTAACAGGACCACGTGTAATCTGGCCATTGTTGCCAACGAAGGTCAATCGAAGCTGGAACACCCTCTTCTTTGGATCGACGAGCGCGATTCGCAATTTCGCGTCGTCAACGGCATCTGATTTCATCTCCAGCCGTTCCTCGCGCTTGTAGTTGTTCTGGTCGTCTTGATATGTCACATCGATAAACACCTTGCGTGTCCGCGCCGGATCCAGCGCGGGGATGAAAACAAGGTCCAGCGCACCTTCGAAAGGATCATCCACAGGAACAGCTGAAGCCTGACTCGTGACAGGTTCGGTTACTTTCGTCGTACCGTCTTTCAGATGATGGGTAAACTTGTAAGTGAAGGATCTTGATTTCGATTCTGAAATGCGCAGCTTCCAGAACTGAGGTTCCGAATTGGGCAGAACGATCATCGTTTTCTTCTGAATCCATCCCTTCGAGTCCCGATATTCAAGCTCTACCTCGGTTGAACTGATCACTCCGGTATCGATGCGATTTGGAAAAACCTTTATTTCGAGAAAGCCCAGTTCCTCGTATGGATTGATGAGTTCCGTCCGATCCTCGGTCACTCTTGCAGGGAGGTCGTAAGAGAATTTTTCGCCCTCCCATCCTGAATCGGGGCTGAAGTGGTACTGCAGCTGAGTACTGTAAGAAGTCTCACGACGCGAGTTCACAAAAACCTCGAATTTCTTCTGTTCCTTTTCATGGGCATTGAAAACGAAATCACCGTGTTTGTTCTCTGGATCCGTCGGCTTGCCATAATCCAGCGCCGCATGGACGGCAGTAAGCCCAATCTTGTCGAAGTCAAAAGGTGCGTCGAGTGTGACGGTGAAGACCCGGAAGAACGGGTCATCGAGGTCCACTTCGACAAAATATTTGCTCTTTTCGAGATCTGCGAGAAGCAGACCAAAGAAACCCTGCGGCGCATACGTGCGCTGAACGGCTTCTGAGCTGTTGTAGGTAAAACTCAGGACTTTCAGTTCTTCCTGATGCACAAACTTTAGTTTTAGTGCGATTGCGGGCTCTCCTGGTATTCCCTCCGCGGTTGGCGGCTTGGGTGTTTCCGGCGTCGATGGCTTCGCCGGATTAGCAGGATTGTTGGGCGTAGCAGGTTTGTCAGGGGTACCAGGTTTTTCCGGATTAGAAGGTTGCGCGGGGGTATTCGAAGCAGGCCGAGCAATTTTTGCGTGTACGGTAGCCGCTGGATTGCCAGGACCCACGGAACCGGTAATTTTGGCTACGCGGTCCGAGGGCTGGGCCAGCCGTCCCTTGGATTCTGCTTCTTCCTGACCATGCCAGCCGACTCTTTTTGCATTCGCGGCCGGAATGCCCTGGATAATTCCGATTGCCACATCCAAACGCCGTCTTGAGAGGTCGAGGTTGTGATTGCGAGTCGCTTGAGTGGCTTTCCCTTCGTAGCTTGCTGATGCGTCAATTTCCAGCTGCTTTGGAGTGCCAGTGACGCGGGTTCCGATCCATTCCTTCAAGGCGGCGGGTCCTCTGAGGGAGGTATTGCCTGACGGCGCTGTGCAGTTCTGAAATTGGTTGTCAGGCGGTTTCGGCGTTCCACTGATGTAAGCAAATTTTGTGTTAGCAAAGTTGGCCGCAGCCGGTTTATCAAAATCGAAAAGCAGGTCAAAGGTCTCCATCGTGTCTTTTGTGGCGGGGTATTCCACATCAATCACAATCTCTTGACCGGGCTGTATGTCGAGCGAGAATTGGCGATTTCCATCCAGCGCCTGCGGTGTTGCCGTCTGCCCTGTTCGAGTGACCAGTACCTTCGGGTTCTCTCCACCCAGAACGGTAATTATTTCCCCGGTAGCAGTATTAGCGGTTGCATGGCGAACTTCATATCCGGTCGGGAGTGGATTTGGATTATTCGAAACTTCCCAGGTCACTGCCTGAATGGCGGCCGCTTCAGGCATTGAGCCAGTACTCGCCGCAGGAGCCGTAGCCGTACCGGTTCCACCAGAGCCAGACCCGCCCGAAGATCCGGAACTACCCGATCCGCCTGTTCCTCCAGTGCCGGACCCACCGGAAGATCCGGAGCTACCCGATCCGCCTGTTCCTCCAGTGCCGGATCCACCAGAAGATCCGGAACTACCCGATCCGCCCGTTCCTCCAGTGCCGGCCCCCCCAGAAGATCCGGAACTACCCGATCCGCCTGTTCCTCCAGTGCCGGACCCACCGGAAGATCCGGAACTACCCGATCCGCCTGTTCCTCCAGTGCCGGACCCACCAGAAGATCCGGAGCTACCCGATCCGCCCCCACCGCCCGTACCTGAACTGGTATTTCCCCCAGTCGTAGTTCCGAAGATTCCGCCAGTAAAGGAGCCGCCGGACAACTAGCCCGGCGTCAGCGTTGCCGTAAACCAGTCTTTGAGGAGGCTTTCCTTGAAAAAGTCGAGCGCCCATTTCTCCTTATCATTACGATCCGCGGCGGTGGAAGCATTGACAACTTCTATGGTGATTGCTCCATCCTGCTTCAGCTTCTCGAATGCCGCTTCAAGAGTCGCCTTGAGAAAGTAATATTGACCGGTCAGGCTTGCACTGAAGGAATCGTAGATTCGTTTGAAATCGGCCGTAATCTTGACCTGCAATGCCGGTCTTAGACCCGTGAACTTGAGGTTGTAAATCACGCCGACGGGAGTTGTCCCATCCTGGAATGCTTTCTCCAGAATGATTGCACCCTCCTGGTCGAGAGTCAGGCTGAATGCTGCAGAGTTATTTCCATACAGCGCCGGGATCGAAGCACCTAGTATTTTTTCGACGGCTCGGAACGTTCCTGCAGGCGCCGGATCTGCAGATGTTCCTCCTGAACCTTGAACGTTCAACGCAACACACTGAACAGTTCCTTCGTCGAATTGAACAGCCGCCAGCTTGGGCTGTTTGGCGATGGACGAGAGCCGTGAAAGGACCTTCTGCTCGGTCGCCGGGCTCATTCGCACATTGACCTCGAACGATAAGAAACCGCCTCCCTTGACACCGGCGGCAACGGCCGCCGGTTTGAACTTGATAAATGTGAAGGAAACGCGGTCATCAGCGGTTCGACGTCCGAGCGTGACCTCGCCTGGCAGATACCAGAATTGATTGGCATCCGAATGGTCGGGGAATACCGTGACACCGTCTACGGTAAGTGTTTTGTTGCTGCCAAGTAGTAGCATTGTACTTCCTCCGCGAGGCGCCGCCTCCTCAGTTGATGGGAACCATAAGCTCGTCGATACTCGACTTTTGCCAATCTGTAACCTTTGACATACCGTTCAGGAATCGTACGGTCGTTCGGTAGTCGTAGCCGGGCTTGTCCGCATAGTCGTACTCGAAATAAGCCAGGCCGGTGAGGTTCTTTTCGTCGAAGTCGAAGGCATCGTTGAAGCTCAAGCCATTGGGCGCATCCTGATAACGCAATTCGACTGTGATTTTCTTCGCTTTCTTCTTCGTGAAGTCGTCCGCAGCCGGCCTTACGACAACGATCTTGTGGCCAGTCATGTCGCTGCGGATAATCACACGATCCTGCCGCGTGAACGACTGCGGCACTTCAAACATTCGCCCGTCTTTGAAGAGCACGGTCGCCTTATAACTGACGAGGCGCAAATCGGGATTGCGCAAGTCCACCGTGAAGCTCTTGGTTGCGGTATCGTCAGCATTGAATTCAAACGACTGCGATTCCGAAATAGCATTTGCCTTGTCGCTATAGGAAACGTCAACAAACGCGCGTTCCGCCAACAGCCAATTAAAAAGAGACACGATTTGCAGCGTGCGCTTTTGAGGATAGGGATCTCGTACGATGATCTGTTCCTCGTCTGTGGTTACCCAGGGCATGATGATGTCCTTGTGGTTGGCTGCGCGGTAGGTCAACTTGTACTGAAACTGTTTGCGCTGCGGATCCATGATGAACAGCTTCCAGGTCTTCTCTTTGTCCGTTTCGCCAAGCAGGAAGCTATCGTTGATTCGGATACCGTGCGCTTCGTCTGTGTATTTCGTCTGAATCTCGACATTTGGGAATCGCTTCCATGGAAACGGTGGCGTTAACGCCAGTATCGGAACCGTTACGATCGAATACAGTTGACGGGGGGTAATCTCGAGATTTTCAACGGAGACTATCCGCTCCGGCGACTTGAGGATTAATGGTCTTTCGGTGCTGTCGATTCCCTTAAACGTTACCTGGTAGGTGTATGGGACGTCCCACTGCATGGAATTCTGCGTGAGAATGCTTCCCCAATCGACGGTCTTATCCGCGGCGCCGGATGAGAGAATGACGTTCTTGGGTTCACCGCCGTAGCTGAGACTGACATTGAGAGAACTGATGGAGTCCTCATCGAAATTGGCTCCGGTCGTCACTTGCACTCGCCGCCGCTCGAACCATTTGTCATCCAGGTCAACCGGAATAATGAATCCTGCCGGATCAAGATTCTCCTGTTTCAGGATACTGAATAGACCTGCCAGATGGCCCTGCGGATAAATACTCCGCTTTACTGTAGTGCGCTCACTCATTGTGACGTTAAGGACCTTGCGATCCATGCGCGTATAGTCCATTTTTTTATATGAAAATGATGCGACGGCTCCCCAGCCTCCTGTTGTGGCAATCGACGCAACTCGCTGTGCCACGAAAGCCGCCTTATCCCAGCCGTCTGCAGCAGGCGTCGGGTTAAGACTCGGCTCAAAGAAAGCATTCGTGATCATGTCGCGGACCTCGTTAAGCGCCTTGTCTCGCCGCGAGATAATTCCGCTGGAATCCTCGCCTTCGGGAACGAACGTGTCGGCCTCCAGTACGATGACGCGTTTGTCCACGAGTTCATCCACAGCTTTGTCGATTTCCGTTGAGGAAAAAAATACGGATGCGCTGAATTGCTCGTCCATGTGTTTTTGCACGCGGTCCCAGTCCACGTTCAGTCGGATCGAATAGGCGGGCCGGAGAGCCAGATAATCCAGCGAATAAACCACGCCAATAGGCGACATCTCACCGTGTAATGCTTTCTCGAGCACCGTCACACCTTCTTGATCGAGCTGAACGGAGAACGCCGCCTGGTTTTCCCCATAAAGCGCAGGCTTTGCCGGGTGACTGATCTTGATGACGAACTTTGGACCCGTGGCACCAGGGAGGGGAATTTCACCCGTCTGTGCGCCGAGGAGCATCATCTTAACTCCTCCATCGACCACATCCACCGGCGCCAGACGAGGCAGTGCAGTCAGTTTGTCAATGCGTTTAAGTTGAGCCTTGATATCGTCAAGAGTGCTTTGTTCAACTCCGAGATTCACGTCGAAGCTGAGAAAGCCGCCAGTTCCCGCTTTCCCCCTGTACTTAATCACTTCAATTTGCGGGATGCGTTTTCCACCCGGGTCTTTCACGAAAGAGAGGTGCGGAGCGACAGGCAGAAAGTAATACTGTAGAGGGTCTTCGTGGTCGCGGAACAAGGATACTCCGCTGATAATGTTGAACGGCGGATTCAGGTAAAGCATGAATGCCTCCTTCAAAAAGACTAAAAGCTTCAATATTCCAAAACTTTCGCATCAGAATATCGGGCTCAGAAATCTGCCTGGATGGAGTGGGCAGGTAAGCCACAAATGTTGTGACCCCCCTGACCACTCCGTCCGACGCAAACCTTGGGTTTTTACTTCCAACTCAGAACAGCTTCGGAGCAGAAGGAGTTCCGAATTGATATTCATTCATGTGTGTTGTGCCATCCCTGCGTCGTATCAGGACAAACGCGGCACTATCGTTAACTCCTCAGTCGTGAGCGGTGCCGTCTCCCGCTGGGAACCATCAGTCATGAAAAATATCGCACGCCAGCGGAACTGGTGTTTGTGGTCATCTTTCACGTCTACCTTCCAGGTCACCGGGTCTTCGGCATCGGCGACAAACACCACTTCCCGATTGACGTCGATGCCATTGTCGGGATCCGAATAGGATAGGAAAATCTTTGCGTAACTCACCTGGCTGAAATCGATTAGATCCGGGAGAACCTGGATCTCGAAATGGCCGGGAGCTGACGAACCACCTGCAGTCGCAGAAGCTGACATGGAACCTCCTTTGCCGTCGAATCAATTGCCTCCGCCTGCTGCGGCAGCAGCTTTTGCTTTTGACAACTCCAGAACAAGCGTCGGCTCCTCAGTGTCGATCAGATCCGTCTTCGTCATGGAACCATCCGCCATGAAGTACATTGCCTGCCACGTGTATGACCTTTTTGCTTTGTTCTTCAGCTCAACCTTCCAGTTCACCGAGTCCGTCGCTCCTGGCTTGAAAATGACGTCTTTCCGCTCATTGATGCCGTTTTCCGGATCGGCATACTGCAGGGAAACCTTTGCAAGCTTTACCTTATCGAAGTCAATCAGATCGGCCAGTACCTGGACCTCGACAAATCCCGTTACCTGCGGGCCCACGAGGATGGTGTTGTTCGTGGTGTCTGACTTTGCGATCGGTTCTTCTTTTCCGTTCTGATACTTAATGGTCCCTGAATACGTAACCTTTCCGGCAGTTTCGCTGATCACCGGAAACTGCCAATCGAAGAACTTGTTGTCTTTGTCCAGGGCGACGGATTTCGTCTGCGAATACTTGTTGACCGTATCCTCATAGAGTAAGTCCACCAGAATCAATTCCACGTCCTTATCGAAATTTCCGCGCGACCGGATTCCAACTGTTCTGACCGCGTTCCACACGTCGTTGATCATCAGATTTGGAGATCGAGACTCTATCCAGTCGGCACTGAACTCTTTGCCGTCTTTCATCAGGTACTTGACCTTGTACTTGTAGGGTTTATCAATTTCCTGAAGTACTACCTTCTGGAAGCGGTGTTCCGGATGAACTTTGTCCATCTGGAATTGCTGTTCGATTGCCGCGGCGCCAGCGGGCTCATAGCGGACGGTGATCTGTGCCGCGCGAATCTGATCAAAGTCGAGGTCGCCGGGCATTAAGTCCACCGTGAGAATTCCGGTATTACCGACGTCGATCGTGAGGGATGTGTTCTCTGAATCGGCCAGTTGAGACTTGAAGCTTTCGTTCAAGCCTTTGTAGTGCACCTGATAGGAAAACTGGTATTTCCAGCTGTTGTTTTCAATGAAAGTGCTGAACTTGCCTACGTCTGTCGATGCTTTGAAATTGAAATCCTTAATCTCCTTCTTGCCTCCCGGCTTTGCATACTCGACATGCACGTCAATGCTCTGGATCGGAAGGCTGGTGAAGTCGGCGTTGGCCTGCACCGTGAGGTTCAATTGCTTGAAAAAAGGATCATCCAGGTCGACAACGGTTGAGTAGTCTTCCCATTTGATACCTGGAATATTAGTAATGTTGGGAATCGTGCCACGCGGCGCGGGATCCCATTCCATCGCCATCCCTTCGTTGTACCTTCTGTGGAAGTCCACCATTTTCGTGACCATGACGTCTCGCGTGAGATGGTTGAGCGAGTCATCCACCTTGCGCTGGTCGTCCTTCACCGGATCGATGTCTTTCAGGACCATGCGTTTTACGGCATCCTCTAGAGCGGACCAGGCCCAGTCCCTCACCGTGCCGATTACTTTTTGATCCGTGACCATGCCCGGTTCGATACTCACCCTGGCGAACTCTGAAGAGTTAAAAAATTCCTCGACTCTCTCGGTACGGCTCCGCGGTGTGCCCCAGATATTCTTGCCAACATCCACTTCCTGATGGAAGCTCATGAACTTGCTCGCCCAGAAGTCGACAGAAGCCTGAAGCGGGGGAATCCTCACCACCATCGGCAGGTTGTAAGCTATCTGAACCACGCCACCCTTGCCTTGCAGCGCCTGTTCGCAAAGAGTCGCACCTTCGGGCGAAAGTTCAACGGTAATTGGCGTAATGAAGTTTCCAAAAAGCGCAGGTGCACCGGGATTCTGAATCTTCTGTACGAGCGCACCGCCGCTATCCAGGAACTGCACTGTCGCAGCAGGCCGGCCGAGACTTGAATTATTTACAGGACGCAACTGCCCGAGCACAACCTGCGGTTTAGGGTTGGCGTTTTGGAAACGCTTGTTCAGGTTCTCTTGCAGCTTACCTCGGACTTTTTCTCGAACGTCATCCGGCACTGTAAACTCGACATCGAAAATGACGAAGCCACCGCCCTTTTTTCCGTCTGCCCGATCGACCGGAAATTTATATTTGATAAACCTGAAGACAGGTTGCTTCCGTTCATCCAGGCGAAATCTGGGAGTGTTCGGAAGCAAATAGAACACCTTTGGATCCGCATGGTCATAGTAAACGGTGACCCCTTCGATAATGTCGGACCGATCAAACGCTATCATTTTACTACCTCCAAAATTGAGTTCACAGAATCAGCAACGTGCTATCTGTCGAATGTTGAGAACGCCTGGCTATGGAGCCATCGGCGTTCGTTTCCTCACATTCCACATCAAAGGATCCACAAATGTCAGGAGCTCGTGTAATGACGTACCAGCTCTCTGTCCAATCACCGTAACGGAACGTGATTACCTGCTCGTCCTCCGTACCACCTCCCGAGGGCCGGTAATGCACGCGAACTCGCGCCGATGTCGCTCCGGCCTTCCGGCGCGCGGTAGCGTCCACCGTCACCAGCGCCAGCCCAAGGTCCGGCGGGCCTAAAGACCATCCGCCTTCTGCGCATAAAGCGGTGGACTCGTAAGGAGGACCGCCAACGGTGTAGTTCGTCCTGGAGATCAGAGGTTCACCGACTGTCGTCAATGTGAATGTCACTGGGGAAAACCCAGGGCTTCTCAGAACCTGCGAGTCCTTGCCCTTTGTCACATGAACGAACGCAACTGGAGTTTTCCTCGCATCGAAAGACAGGCGTACGGCAGCCGAACTAGGTGGTTTAACGCCGGCTCCAATCTCGGATCCAACCATTCGAAGGTGCTCGATCCCCTTGCCCTCCGGAAACCAGGAACTGATATCTGCCACGCGTTCCAAAGACTGGGGCAGCTTTTCGGTGAGTGCCGCCGAGACAAATAAATGCGTTCGCTCGCCGTCAAATTCGACGGACTCTGTTGGCCGTTCGCCGCGAGCCAATTGCCGCAATACCACCGCAGCCTTTTCCTTTGCGATCTGATCTGCTCTTTGACCCATCGAGTCCGAGGATGCCGCAGTTGCTGATCGTTTCAGGTGAAGACGCCCCGCATCGACCGCAGCCGCGATTCGAGCCCGACAATCTTCAAGGGAGGCATTCTTGCGGAGTTCCGCCAAGTCGGCCTGAACATCTCCCTCGATTGTGGTTTCAGCTGTCACCGGAATAGATATCGTCCCTCGATAAGTGATCGCGACAAGGCTCTTACTGCCATTTAATGCTGCAATGGCATTCGATTTTTCCTCAGCTGTCAGCTTGACGTTGAAAATGGCCGCAAATGGCGGATAACCCGCCGAAGAGGCTGATTGAGATCGAATATTCTGGCCCATACCATTTCCGATAGTCAGGGTTACGCTATCGATCACCGCGGCAAGGGGTGCAAGCCGAATTGAACCCAAATCAATGTGGAACTGTTCTGCGAGATGCTTGCTCAGCTCATCAAGGATTTTTGAATCGACCGTCCACCTCGTGCCAAGCTGAAGAATGGCTCCGTCGTTGGAAGCCCAAACCATCAACGTTGGGTGACCCTGCGGGTCAAGCTCCGCGAGAGGTGCGGCGGGCACGTAGTAGAACGACTTTTGATCGTCCTCGTCTCGGCAAACGAGGATGCCATGGAACTCAAAAGCTCCCGGAAACAAGCTCAACGCACACCTCCGGCGGTACCGGCTACGGCACTGATCCTCAACGATTCGAAGGGAGACTGGACTTCGGACCATGTTGCTGCAGGACTGCCAGCGCTTCGGCGCAGACGATATCGATAACCCGGACAGAAAGGTGACTCGGCAAGCCATGTCCATTCTTTTTTTGGCAGTTCGCGAGTAAACCCGAGAACACTGATCTGATCGTTTGTTTCGGGCTTTCCTTCCGGCAGTAACTCCAGGATGCAGATTGCCTGCGAATCGCCAAACACACATTCGATGTCGACTTTGTGCGGGCCGTATTCACGGAAGGAAAACACATCGAGGCGCAAACCGTCTGCCGGAACCGGTCCCAGTATCAACTCTTTTCCGCCAGTTCGGGCCCTGAGTTTGATATCGAATGTCGGATTTCCAGCATCTCTTGGAAATGCCATAGCCAACATCGATCGATCGAAATCCAGGTCAAACTCCTGCTCAGTCAGAGCGCCCAAGGAAGTCCATCGGCAGACACCGTGAATGGTGGAGAGCTCAAGCAATTCTGCGCTCGCCTCGACTGGAATAAAGCGAATCGGAAAATCATCGAGACTCAGATCGAGTCGTTCGCCCGAGTGTGGTGTGGGTTTTCCCTCGCGTTGTTCGATGCCACTTCTTGACGAGACAACGGCATATGTCGAGTAAGTGTATTCCAGTTTATCCAGGGGAGATAACCGGAGGACAATGGACGCCGTATCATGCGGTGGCTTCAGTTCTGCAGAGACTGTTACAGCCTGAGAACGTAGTGGAAGACGTGGCGGCACCTGCAATTTGACGCCTAGAGAAAGGACGTTTGGGCGCTCCGTGAATACATTTGCCATTGCATCGACAGTGAACGTCCCTGCCGGTAGCGGGGAAACAGTGACTTCACGAAATACATTCGCCAGTCCTTCCGCCTTAACTAGTTTATGCACCGCTTCCAGGGGGTGAAGAGCCAGGATCTGGGTCCGCGTCGCCGACACCGGTTCCGCCAGGTTCCACTCAAACTTCCCGCTCCCAATTGTTTCCGGTGAGGCGACAGTGAAATAAGGCGTGGGGATCGGTTTCGGGGATGGAGAAAACGTTCCAAATCGTGTTCGCATCCGATCCGTCATGGCCTCTGCAAAATCGTCACGAGCTGGAGCATCGAGTTCGCCGAGAATCTCCAAAGGCAGACTCCGCGGTTCTCGTCGAAAGAAATCTGTCAGCTCTTCATTGGCGATGCCCGATTTGGGATCACACAAATCGCGAATTTCTCCGAGCAACCGGGCAGGATCGAAACCGACACGGACGGGCACGCGAGGCGCTACACCCAACATTTCCAGTTCGGCGGCGGCGCCAATCGCAAAAGCGTCGTCCTGTAATCCGGATTTGAGCATCAGCGCATTGTCCTGCGACAGCGTCACGACGAACCGTGAGACTCCCAGGCTATTCAATGCCAGCGGCAGGGGTCTGGAAAGATTCTGCAGGCTATCGCCAACTGCGGCGTCGAAATGAAAGCGTAAGAAACCCGTACTGAGGACGGCACTGTCAAGCATGGCTCCGGGATAGCGGCTGCGAAGCAGCGCCAGCCCGCGGCCCAGTCCGAACGACGGCCGGAGCCGGAGTTCCAACCTGCCGTATGTGTCCTTGCCACGCACTAACTCCAGGCAGAAGTCCGGGCGGCCGTCCTGACGCTCCGCAACTGTCAAAAGGTCGGGAGCCAGAACGAAATGTCCGTCACCTTCATACGGATAAAAAATCGTCAAGCCGTCTCCTCGTATCGGGCGCTGAAAATCGGGCAGACCGCGCAGATTCATGGAACTAATATGTTGACCGCGCTAGTGGATGCTCCGCGGATCGATCCATAGCTCATCAATACTATTGTTTTGGATTGGGCCCTCGCGGATCCCGCTGTCACGGACCACAGTGATGCTAAAGCTGTATTGGTCAGTCGCTGCTTTTCTGGACAGCAGGTCCACAAGCGGGAACCGGACGCTTGCTGTGCCTTCAGTGCTCTGCTCGTCGAGCACAACTAATCCGCCGCGCTCAAACTTTACGAGAGCTTTGATGATTCGATCAGCGTCCGGCGCCGTCGCGGATGCGAGCCATGCCTTTTGAGTCTTCACTTTGACAGTTCTCGTGTATTCCGGCGTCTGTCGAAAGACAATGGCGCTGAGAATTTTCTCAAGGTCTGGCACAACCTCAACTTCATCCAAGTCAAGGATTGCGCTGAAGGGTGCGTTGCCCGGGATCGGTGCAGAAGGCGCAACAATCATTCTTATTTCTTCGTCTGGGAGCAGTTGTACCGGGAAGCTCTCCCGGATGCCCTCTTTTGTAATTGCATGGATTTGGCGAATCTGCCCTGAAACTACGGCGTCCCCTCGTCGCAGGTGCACTTTCAAGTCCTTGAGCTTTACCGGGCTCTCAATTGCATTTCGAAGAATCACCTGCAGCGTTCCCGCAGCGTCGTCCGGAGTCTGGGTAACGTCAAACAGATCGCCCGCCATATCGCGCATGCGTCCGATAAACGGAATCGTTTCTTTCGCTTCACCCAACACAACTTCTACTTGTCCCTGGAATAGCAATGCAGCGCCTGTCGGGTCGTTCATTGCATCCCAGATCGCATCAAATGCGCCGATGTAGGGCACAATCAAAGAGTCCTTCAATGCCAGTTGTGTATTTATGATGGCTCCCTCGCGAATCTGAAGTTTGGGGAGGGCGACGGAAAACTTCACGTTACCAGGCTCTGCGGAAAGCGGAATGAAGCTCGGGATATCTGTTCCGGGCGGCATACAATTCGGCCTCTTTCGCAGTTCCATTGCCGCATTCTCCAACCGATCGGTGTCCTCGTACTTAAGCGCGGTGTAGTCGAGAGTGACTTGCGTACGCTCCAAAGACCCATCCGGGGACTCCATCTGAAGTGCCATCAAAGGCACATGAGGGGATTGCGGCCGTCTGGCAAGTTTGAAACCGTCAGGCAAGTAGTGAAAGACAGCGGGCCTGGTTGCTTCCTGATAATAACTGTGAGTGCTACCTTTCCAGTCCACGGTCCAGCGCGCAAATGCCGCAGATGGCTTCGGAATCCCCGCCAAAATCGTAAATATGTACTTGTGCAGGTCGCGATCAAAAACGAAGGGCGTGGTGGTGTCGTCGAGTACGCGCGTCGTTTCTCGGAAGAGCGGAGCGCTCAAAGTAACACCTTGGGGTGGCACCACTGGAATAGCCACGATGGCAGTACGGCGGATGATGAGTACGGTCTTGTAGTCCCTGACGGTCAATGCATAGAAGAGTTCTTCCTGTTCGGGAAGAGTGTTCACTCGGAGCACGGCATGCAAGAGTCCGGCCTCGTCCGTTATCTCTTGAAAGAGAAGCTCTTTCTGAATTCCGCCCGCGAGAAGGTATTTCAAAAGAACTTCAGGTTTGTGTGTGAGCTCTTTGGCGTCGCGACTGGCGAGTTCAATCGCCGGCGCTGCGTATTTTTCCAGATACAGGTTTAGTGCCCATCCTCCCGCGTCAGGCCCTAGAGTCGCTCGATATTGTTCCTGCCCGGCCACGTTCTTCCGGCCTAACCGGTAGCGGGGAAGATAGAATTTTTTTGCCGGGTCAGCCGCTTGTTCTACAAGTATCTCGTCGGTAAAGTCCGCCGCCGTACAGACTGGGACGGTGAGTTTATCTCTTGCCGTTCCCACCACTTCAAAGGGTATGCCAGCTATCGCCCGGCCTAAAATAGGATCGATAAACCGGACGCTGGCAATATTGAGTGTCATCAGATTATTCGTCGACGCCTGTACAGGTGTCGGTACAGCTACGCGGGCAGGTGCAGTTGCAATTGCGACAGGGGTCATCGCGACGCTTGTTACAGCTGCTCGGCTCGGGAGAGTTTTGGTGGCCGCGATCGACAAGGCACCAAGATTCACAACAGAGGCTGGCACGCAGCACCTCCAATTATCAGTGCTTGAGATACAAAATCAGCGACTCGATAATGTTCCAAAGATGAAATTGTCGGAGAACAGACGCGGATTTGACCACACGAGCAAAAATGAATGCACTGTAAAAGGTAGCAGGTTATTGCTGTTCGCCCGGAGACTGAAGGAGGACACATAGAACTTCCTTTACGCGGAATTTATAGGGAAACCGCACGACCACCTTGGAAACCACTCCCTGAAAACATGGAATTGACAATCAATCCGGGAACGGCGTTGCTACAACCGAACGTTGTGAGCGACACTCGTCGCGCGCGCCAATGGCGCCTGTACCGGCAAACTTCTCAAAGCCTTCTGCCGCCGCTGTTCAAAGAATCCTTTCCAGAAGAATCCATTCTGAAAGGCCACCAGATAAACCATCAGTTTTGATTTTGAGAATGCGCCATCAAACGAGATATCTGTTGTGATTGTTAGCAATGGGATGAACACAATTGGAGAAGCGAAGATGGGCATCAGGAAGGTCATCGGCTCGAAGCGCAACCTTTTGTGGCCCCGTTCAGCCTGCGCGTAGCCATATTCCGCAACCATTCCAAGCAACATACACAGATAGCAGAGCACGATCGCAACGGTTTCATCGACGGGTCCTTTGGATTCCACGCTGTCGGGGACAAACACAATTGCTGCCAGCGCCAATCCCCCAAATAAGGCAGAGAACACTCCCCAGCGGCGTTGCCCGATGATTTCCAGGTATGCGATACATAGAAACAACGCAATCGATGAGCCCAGTAAAAGCATCGTCATATTCAGTGACATACCGAACCTCCTTCAACTACTGCAGAAAGATGAAGTCGCCTTTGCTCACACCGGTCGGAGACAGGTCCTTGATCAACGGTGTTAGCTCACGATTGACCTTTCGCGCTTCGTTATTCACGGCTAACTGAAGCCAGACGTAAAGCTCCCTTGTGGTTACTATTCTGTTGTGGAGCAGGTCCGCATCTTTTCGAAGTCCTTTAATGAGCGTATCTGTAAACAAGCTGCCATTCCATCGCCTGTCTCCGAAGGATTCCTGTCGTTCGGTTCCGGCCATCAACAGGAATTGAGCCCGTTCCCTGGAGAGAGTCCGCAGGATTTCCGGGTCCGCTCGCATATCGCCGGGGTTTGCAGAATGCATTTCGATTCCCTCTACCGCCAGGCCGCTGAAGCACGCATCCAGAATGACGAGGAGATGCTTTGCGGGCAGGTTTTTCATCCACAAGACGAGGGTATCCATTGGAATGGATTGATTGCGCCCTAACGGTTTTTCATCAACCAGGGGCAGGTAGCCGCGCGTTCGTCCGTCTTCCAGGCGGCTGACGCCATGACCGGAGTAATAGAAAAGGAAACGGTCATCGCCGTAAATCTTGCCCTTGAAGTAATTCTGAGGAAAGTGAACCGTATCTGCCGTGACGTTCTCATCGGTGACCGTTACGATTTCGTCGAATCCCTGCTCATTTAGAAAGGCCTCCATTTTTTTCACATCCTGAGCCGGTGATGAGATCGCCGTCACGTGCTTGTACTGACCGATTCCGACGAGGAATGCATAGCTTTTGTTGTACGTAGGCGTCTCTCCAGTAAAGTATTGGTTCCAGATTTCTCGGAGTCTTGCCGTGAAACTGGCCTGGCTTGGCGCTTTAGTAACAACGCGAATGCCCTTGGTATCCAGGATCTGCGGGGCATAGTCGGAAGGACCAGGCCACTCGAGCCACATCACTCCGTTGAAGGTGGTCGAATCCGTCTCCGGTGGCCGTATGAAGAAGATGAAGCCATCCCTGCTCTTTCCAGGTTCGATGTCGCCGTGTTTAAAACCCACCTCCTTGAGTCGTTCCTCAAGGTGCGGATAAAATTTCCCGTGGAATGCGCTGGATTGATCGGTAAAGAATCGATTCAATAGCAATGGATGCTGTCCGGTTCGATTCATCTCTGCGACAACTTCATGTTCGCCGGCCGGGGACAGCATTCGATTGCCGTTCAAATTCAATCCGATATCGTTGGAGTTGATCTTCACAGTCTGTTGAGATACGTTTCGAATCTCCAGATGCACCGGCAAGACTCGTGAGCCTTTGAGCCGCCTGTCCACACTCGATGGATCCTGATACTCAACGTTCACGGCCAATTCGTTTTGATGCAGGCCCAGTTGAAATGCCATTTTCCGTGTATCCCGGTCCTGACTATGAGTAGGCATTGACCAGAGAATCAGGGCTATCAGCAACGGGGGCAAGAATGCCTTTTGCATGGTTCACCTACCAGCGGAAATTTCCCTGAACGAATACCGCTCCTGCCCTGAATCCATCACCTGTAGAGAACTTGTATCCGATATCCATCGGCGTGCGGCCTCCAAGCAGATACGAGAAACTGGCGAGAGCCACATGTGAGGTGCCGCGTCCGCGGTTCTGCGCTACGGCACGGGTTTCGAGCAGCTTGAAGTTCAATGATGTTCGATCGGATGTCAGGAAGCCCGCGATCGCTCCATACGTCAAGTCGTACTGGATGCCTCGATCGTTCAACGTGGCCGATATAGGCTTGAGGCCTACGCCAATAAAGTTTGAAGGGATGTAGCTGTTTGATCCCTGGAAAATGACTCCAGCGCCAAGACGCAAGCGAGAGAAATCCTTTTGCATCGACGTCCAGGTACCGAGACCGTAATCTATCGATCCCAGATCCATAACCGTCGAGCGCGAATAGAGAACGCCGGTACGTGCATCAATCCCAACCCGCAAATGAATGTCCCGGTTGATTTCGAGAGAGGGATGAAAATCTGCGCCGACCATGACCGAACGAGTATCTACATCCTCATGCTGCCAGGCATAGCGTCCCAGCAAAGACAGATGAATCCTGTCCATCTGATAGAGCCCCTGCCAGGCGCTTCCGGAGTCCGTTCGAGTATGGCCTTTGCGTTGAAACCATTCGCGTTCCAGGAGACCTCCGGAGCTGGATTTGCGTTGCGATTGACTCTCTCGTGCAGTTGTTTCCCCGAGCATCGTCGCCAGGAACAACTCCTGAGAGAAATTTCTGGCGGCGTCCAGGCCGGTTACTCCCGCTGACAAACTGCCCGGAAACAATATGGCCAGGAGCGCTGACGCGTTGGCATCCACCCACTTGTTAAATTCTGTTTTGTTTCCTCCGGGGAACACAAGAGGTACACCCCCGTCCCGAGTGGAAACCAAAGAGAAGTGAGTCATATAGTCGATGTCGCTAAAATTTTCAGGGTTTCCATCGAGATTCGAAATGGTTCCGTCAATGGTCCCTGCGTATAGGCGGCCACCAATTTCGCGCTGTTGCGATGTGACAGTTCGGGTTAAAGCCAGTATCCCGTCGCCTATGGATTCCTGTGCGAAAAGGTGTGGTGAGGCGACAATCGCAAGGATGAAGATCGCGCATACAGCGGTAGAAATTTGCCTGGACATTGTGACCTCCCTATTCGTTGAGCTGTTTAGCCCATCGAGATGGAGAGCTCGGGTCAGCGAGGGTAACATCGAAGAGCTCGACCTTCTACTGGCCCGGTAACTTCGCTCTCCTATGGTTACAATGACGATTAGGACGATTCGTTTCATCCGTTAGTAATGGGCCTCGCCTTGCGATTGGTCGCAGGAAGGGACGTGTTCCAGCGACAGTCCGAGCAGCTGAAATACGAAGCGCGCCGGGCGTTTGAGCAGTACAACGATATGTGTTAAGAGACTTCGCCCATGCGTTCGCATTGATCAAGCCAGAAAAAGGATCGAATCCATGCTTTTCAAGAGGATCGAGTTTCCAGACCATACGGGGTGCCGAAGTAGAACTTCAACGCAAATGAACCCGTGTTTTGGCCCTTCGCCTCAAGGTTGAGGCGCTCGAAATTCAGTTCCCAGCCGAACGCGTTATGATCCACCTTCACGTTCAGTGTCCGGGGCCCTTTAAAGTTGCAGATGGCCCGCCTTGCATGTCTGTGCCATCCTACTATTCGCTTCACGGGAGTCGAAAATGAATACGCCCGAAACCGGTCGTTCTCAACGGGCCGAACGACGTCTAACAGGCGAATACGCCACAGCATTTGCGCTTGCCCAATCTGCGACACTTGCCGAAGCGGCTCGTCGCGTTCTGCAGGCCATATGCGAAGACCTTGGCTGGGACTACGGCGCAATGTGGAACATCGACGCCGGACGCGGAGTTCTTTGCTGCGTTGAGATCTGGCACCTGCCTGACGTTCACGCCCCCGAATTCGAAGCAGTCAGCCGCGATAATACCTTTGTCCGTGGCGTTGGACTGCCGGGGAGAGTATGGGAGACCAGTGAGCCGGCATGGATTCGGGATGTCGTAGCGGACGACAATTTTCCAAGGGCGGCGATAGCCAGCAAGGAGGGCCTGCATGCGGCGATTGCTCTGCCTGTCCTGATTCGAGCCCGTGTTGCCGGAGTTATGGAATTCTTCAGCCACGAGATCCGTCAACCGGACGAAGAGCTCCTGCGCATGCTGGCGGAGGTCGGCGCACAGATCGGACAGTTCATGGAGCGCAAGCGTGCCGAAGAAGAATTGGACAGATTCTTCAACTTGTCGCTCGATCTGATGTGTGTGGCGGGCTTCGACGGTTACTTCAAACGTTTGAACCCTGTGTGGGAGCGCACCCTTGGTTACACCATGGATGAACTGCTCGCCCGGCCTTATCTGGACTTCGTTCATCCCGAGGACCAATCGACGACGACGACCGAAGCCGGACGTTTGAGCGGCGGCGTTCAGGTGGTGCAATTCGAAAATCGTTACCGTCATAAGGACGGAACGTATCGCTGGTTGGAGTGGGCGGCGTTTCCGCTTGCGAGCGAGCAGACAATCTATGCCGCTGCCAGAGACATCACCGAACGGAAAGAGGCCAGAGAAACGATAGCGCGATACTCACGCGACCTTGCAGCCGCCCGCAAGGCTCAGGCTGAGGATGCATCGCGCCTTTCACGTATTGTCAGCGAGTTGGAAGTTCGGAATTTGTTGCAGATCGTGCAGAACGCGTTAGGTTCGTCCGATGCCGCTCAAGCCATCGAAGTAACGTCGGCTCAACCTCACTGGGTAGAACTGCTCGTGCCCTGCACCCGCGAAGCAGCGGACAAAATCGAAATGGTTGTCGAACGCCTTGGGGCGGATCTGCCGGAAAACGTGCTC
>Ga0184628_10000536_pt1 | contig 20213 bp, 16 predicted proteins | sample PLM4_5_b1_FD_133149 | JGI IMG/M metagenome (GOLD analysis project Ga0184628, IMG submission 133149) | Groundwater sediment microbial communities from an aquifer in East River, Colorado, USA - PLM4_5_b1 | ecosystem: Environmental > Terrestrial > Soil > Riparian zone | place: USA: East River... | reverse complement strand
TCACCGGCATGGACGTCCTCGCACCTTTCGCACCTTTCGCACTCTTCGCACCCCTCGCACCCTCGTACCCGACGTCACATCCTGGGCGGCACCTCGACTCCCATGAGGTCGAGGGCTCTGGTCAACTGGGATCGCAGGTAGATTACTGCCGCAGCGCGCCATCGTTTCACATCATCGCGCTCCTCGTTCAGGATTTGCGCACGGTGATAAAACGCGTTGAACGACTGGGCGAGTGTGAACGCGTACTTCGCAAGCACCGAGAATTCGAGCGATCGAATGACCTGATCGACGATTTCGTCGAGCCGGGAGGCGTCAAGGACAAGCGCCCACAGCTCATGGCTGCCGTTCGTGCCATCGAGATCACCGGTCGGAACGTCTTTCAGGGCCTTCAACAGCGTCGCTTCGTCGAGCCCATCGCGCTGAGCCAGCTTCTGAAAGATGTTGTTGGCCCGCACGACCGCGTACTGAATGTACGGCCCGCTCTCCCCCTCGAAACTGAGCGCCTCCTCGAGGTCGAACGCGATGACCTTGCCGCGCGAAAACTTGATCATGAAATAGCGCACGGCGGCGATGGCGATCATCCGCGAAATACGTCGCTCCTCCTCTTGGTCGAGCTCCGGGTTGCGCTTGCCGACTTCGTTGCCTGCGGAGCGAATCAGCGTGTCGAGCAGGTCGTCCGCCTTGACGCCCAGCCCCTTTCGGCCCGACACCTCGACGAATGGACGTTTCGCGTCCTCCGAGTCGGGCGGCGGCGCGTAGCCCAGCTCGCGCGCCGTCGCGTGAGAGAGCGCCACCATCTCGTACGAGAAATGATGCGACCGCTCCGCGCCGTCCGGATGCCCCACCGCAACAAGCGCCTGCTTCAGCAGCTTCTGCAGATACGACTGCCGCACGTCGATGACGTTGTAGACATACGCGGCGCCGCCGAACTCCGGATGGTTTCCTTCGCCGCCGGTCGTGCACGTCGCCCAGAGCGGTCCGTGTGGCCGCGTCATGAAGACGCGATAGTGGAAATCCTTCCCGAGCAATCCCAGCTTCCAGAACTGATATGCGATGTCTTTGCCGACGTACGTCACGACACCATTCGATCGGACGATGACCTTCTCGCGCTCTTCTTCCTCGTCTTCATCCTCCTTGGGAGTTGCCTCCACATCGTCCTGGATGGGCATCACCCAGCATCCCGCAAGGCGTCCTTCGGTCTGGAGGTAAACGGCGCCCTTGGCTTTGAGGACCTCGAATGCTTGCGCCCAGAATCTGAGCCGCAGAATGTCGCCCTCCCACGTAAGGAGGTCGTAATCGACGTTCATGCGTGCCATCGTTTTCAGATGGCATCGGACGACCCGGTCCGCGATGAAGGCGGCGATCTCGGCGTTTTCGTTGCCGCCGTGCTCGATGTCGTGGAGTGTTTCGCCGCGGACCGCGAGGCGCTCCTTGTCCTGCCCGTACCACTCCGTCACCCTGGCGTACAGGTCCCAGCAGTAGTAGTCGAACTGCGTCGTGTCGGCGATCTGGCGGATCTCGTCGAGCGTCTTTCCCTCGATCGCGCGGAAGCCGACGACCACGTCAGCCACCTGAACGCCTGTGTCGTCGATGTAGTTCTGCACTTCGACGGGAATGCCGCGGAACCGCAGCACGCGCACCAGCGTGTCGCCCAGCGCCGAGTTGCGGAGGTGGCCGATGTGCGCCGCCTTGTTCGGATTGATGGCCGTGTGCTCGACGATAGCTTTGCCCGCCGACGGCCGCGGTGCCGCGATCTCGGGCGAAAGGCGCGTCAGCAGGAAGTCCCGGCGCTCGAGAAAGAAGTTGAGATAGCCGTTTGGTGCCGCGGTGACCTGCCTGATGCCATCGAGCGCTCCGAACGCCGCCGCGATCTCCTGCGCGAGGGCGCGAGGGGCCTTGCGGAGACGGCGAGCGAGTTCGAAGGCGACCGGAGTGCCAAGGTCACCGAGCTCGCGGTTGGGTGGATACTCGAGGGCGATCGGGGGCGTCGCAGACGACTCGTCGAGCGAGTAGAGCGTTGTCAGCAGTCGCGCGACGTGCGCACGAAGACGGTCCTGAACGGGAAGAATCATTCGTGATTAGCGATGGGCGATTAGCGATTGGTGATTAGCGATTGATGATTCGTGATTTGCGATTCGTGATTTGCGATTGCGATTCCGGTGCGGTACGCTTTCCTACGCTGAGCGCGGCTCGCCGTCCGCAGCACGCAGGGCCCGTTTGTAATCGCCGGGCGTCTTCACGTTGGTCAGCAATCGTCCGTCCGGGTCGAAAGGAGCCAGCGCTGGCGATGGGCGATTCCTCGATGGTACGATGCGCACAAGGGATGCGCCCCGCTCTCGTCGCGTCCGCCGAGCCGCCGCGCCTGCCCTCCGGCAAGGATTGCTGCAGTCCACATCAGTTCGCAGTGGGCAGCAGCCAGTGGGCAGTGGGCTTCGCATCCGCTGGCCAGACCTGCCGGCTGCCGGCTGCGGTAACGTTACCAGAAAACGCTGCGCATGACTGACGGTGGCATCGGACGCCTCCTCATCGCGAGCCTGCACCAAGGTATCGCCGACTTGCTGCCAACGCGGCTCGAGTTCTACGAGTCATGGCTCAATCCAGCCGGCCTTCGCGACGGACGGATTGGCCTTGCGCCGCTTGCCGCAGTGCTCAGCTTTTTGCGCCTGGAAGGTGAGCCGTACCGGCTCATCGCGGGGCGGGCTGGCGAATACACTGCAGAATGGACCGTAGCCGACCTGTCGGCGTTTAGGCGCGCGCTGATCCGCGCCGCGCCGACCGGCATGCGGGTGCACCTCGTGATGCGCGTCGCGCGCAAGATGATCCGCACGACCTATACGGGCAGCCGCGCGATCGTGCGCTGGCGGAAGGGAATGGGAGCCATCGATATTCGCGGGTCGATCTTCTGCGAGGTGCGCGATCGGACCGAGCAGCCGCTGTGCGAGTTCTACGCGTCGGCGATCCGCCGCCTGATGTACCTCTTCGACCTCGACGTCGAAGTGGGGACGGAGCAGTGCCGGGCAACGGGCGCCGGCCAGTGCCTGATGTCGGTGCTCGTAAGACCGGCGCGGGTAGCCGGGTAACGAAATTCAAAATGCAAGATACAAAATGCAAACATCCCACACGCTCACTGGACGTGGCGTGCGCGTGCGTTGTTTGCATTGTGAGTGTTGCATTTTGCATTACGACGACCGTGGCGCAATCGCTCACGCCCGCCGGCGCGGGGCAACTGGTCGTTCCCTTCGAAAACGCGTCGCGCGAGCCGCGGCTATATTGGCTCGCGGAAGCCTCAGCGGTCGTCCTAACGGACGATCTCGTCGCACTCGGCGCCCGCGCCCTTTCCCGGGACGATCGCCTCCACGCGTTCGAGCAGTTGCGAGTGCCGCCCGTTGCCACTTTGAGCGACGCCACGATCATCCGCGTGGGTCGGGTCGTCGGTGCCTCGCAGGTGATTGTCGGCGCCTTCGATGTCAAGGCCGACACGCTGACCGTTCGCGCCCGCGCCATCCGCCTCGACACCGGCCGCATGTTCCCGGAGATTGTCGAGAGCGGTCCGCTCAACGACTTCTTTGCCGTTTACGCGCGTGTCGCGCGCCGGCTTGCGCCCGATTCCATCGTCTCCACGGAGCAGATGGAGCGGGGTCACCCGTCGCTGCCCACATTCGAGCAGTACGTGAAGGGCGTCCTCGCCGGGAACCCGGCGACCCAGGCGGCGTTCCTCAAGGAAGCGCTGCGGCTCTCTCCCGACTTTCAACGCGCACGCCTCGCCCTCTGGAATGTCTACACGGATCAGAGCGAGCATCAGCAGGCCCTGGACATCGTCCGTCCGGTGCCGGGGGATCACCCGTTGTCGCGGAACGCCAGGTTTCTCGGCGCTGTGTCCCTCATCCACCTCGCTCGGAACGCGGATGCCTTTGCGGCCCTGGCCGAGTTGAATCGCGAGAAGCCGGACGCGACGCTGCTCAACGACATGGGAGTGGCGCAGCTCCGGCGGCCAGCGGCATCGACGGCCGGCGCCTCTGCTACGTCGGTGTTCAACCAGGCTGTGCTCGCAAGTCCGAACGATGCGGACCTCTCCTTCAACCTCGGATACGCCTACTGGCTGGCGCGGGACACGCCCAACGCGGTCATCTGGCTGCGCGAGGCGGTTCGCCGCAATCCCGCCGACGATGCCGCGCATTACGTGCTCGGGGTTGCGTTGCAGTCGTCTGGGAATGCAGCCGAGGGGCAGCGGGAGAAGGATCTTGCGAAGCGGCTGTCCTCGACGTATGCGGAGTGGGAGGTGAAGCAGGCCGGGACAAACGCCGTACCTGGAGGTCTCGAGCGGATCAAGATTGCGCTCGATGCCGCGAACTCGCCTCGGGTCGAGGACGCGCTCGTGGCGGCGGAGCAACGCGATCAACGCGAGCTGGCCGCGTTCCATCTCGACGCGGGTCGCCGGCTGTTTCAGGCGGAGCGCGACGCGGAGGCGATCGCGGAGCTACGGCGGGCGATCTACCTGTCGCCGTACGACCGCGCCGCGCACCTGCTTCTGGGCCGCTTGTATCTGCGAGACGGGCGCATGCGGGATGCGATCGATGAGCTGAAGATCTCGATTTGGAGCGACGACCAGATCGATGCGCACCTGGCGCTTGCCGATGCGTACACCCAGGCGAGGGACGTTGCGGCGGCGCGCGCCGAACTGCAGATTGTGTTGACCCGCGATCCCGCGAACGCCGACGCGCGGCGCGCGCTCGATCGGCTTTCGGCTCCGTAGCCGCGCGCGAAAAAATCGAATCCAGTTTCGTCATCGCGTGCTACACTTCGTCCATTCAAAGAATGGCTGATGAGGGACAACGCGAGATTCAGCTGAACGGAAAACAGCTGGTCTTCCTCTTCATGGCCTCCACCGTCGTCGCGGTGGTGATTTTCTTATGCGGCGTCATGGTGGGCCGCGGCGTCCGCACACAACGTGCGAGCGAAGTAACTGAGGCGTCGGTCGATGCCTTGACCGACCCGACCGCGCCTACACCGACGCAGCCGCAGGCCACGACATCGGCCGCTTCTTCCTCGAGCAACACGCCGGTCGCCTCGCAGGAAACACTGACATACCCTGATCGTCTCGAGGGGCAGGAGCCTCCCGACGAAACATTCAAACGACCGGTCGCGCCTGCGGCTTCCGTCGCGGCCCCGCGGTCCCCCGTGCGCACGCTGGTGGTTCCGCTTTCGGCGCCCGCGAAACCAGCGCCAGCACCTTCACCAAAGCGACTGAGTGCGGCGCACACGAACACGGCGCTGTCGCAGGTCCCAGGCGAGCCTGCAGGGAAAGGGTTCGTCGTGCAGGTCGCGGCGGTTAACGATCGCGGTGAAGCGGAGACCATTGCGCGCCGTCTCGCCGACAAGGGCTATCCGTCGTTCGTCACCGTGCCGGGCTCCGGGACGCTGCGGATGTTCCGCGTCCGCATCGGCAAATACAACGACCGGCGCCAGGCTGAATCGATCGCGACGCGCCTCCAAAGGGAAGAGCAGTTCAAGCCCTGGATCACGCGCTAACGCGCGGCAACGGACGGTGAGACCGGCAAAAGCGCGGGACTCAAAATCCGGCCGAGGCAATCGCACCAATCCCGCCGTTGGCATGGAGAGTCAGGTCGAATCTTCGTACAACCCTTCCGTGAACCTCGCCCCGCTTGAAACTACCTCTGCCCCCGGAATCAGACACTCGGGCCTTTGGGATTCAGTACCCGCGACCTAGAATTCCAGCCCAAAGCCCGCAGGTTCAGAAGCTGAGGCAAGGAGACTGGCCTATGGATGAACAGCCGCGAGTTATCACGCGTCGCGACATCTTGCGAGGCGCGGGGCTGATCGGCGCAGCCGCGGTCACCACGCCGATGATTCTGCTCTCGACGCCCGCACCCGCTGAGCCTCTCGTGCCCGCCCAGGTTCCGGCTGCACGAACAGCGATACCCGCACTCGAAGCGTTTGAGAATCTCACGGCCACCGAAGCGGACCTGCTCGAAGCGGTCGTGGACCGGCTCATTCCGTCCGATGCCCTCGGACCGGGCGCGAAAGAGGCTCGCGTCGCGCACTACATCGACCGTGCGCTCGGCGGCGCCCTGGCGTCGTCGCGCCAGGCCTATGCGGCCGGCCTTTCAGCCCTCGACGCCTATTCCCGCACGTCGCGCGGCTCGTCGTTTCTCGAGCTGTCGCCGACGGATCGTGATGCCGTGCTGATCGACTGTGAGGCAGGCGGTGCCACTGGCTTCGCGGGGAGCTCCGCGCCGTTCTTCAACATGGTCCTCGGCCACACACGTCAGGGCATGTTCGGCGACCCCTACTATGGTGGGAATGCCAACTTCGTGGGATGGGATCTGCTCGGCTACCCGGGCGTCCGGACGCTTGTGTCCGCCGCCGATCAGAAGAACCTCGAGGCGAACCAGCTGAAACCCAATCGCAAGTCCGCGTACGACTACGTTGGATTCACGAAAGCGACCGCGCGTCACGACACGCACGATGACTCTGGTGATGACACGGCCGCACACGAGTCGGAGCCGAAGGAGAGAGCCCGTGGCGACTAGGCTGAAGGACACGGACGTCGTTGTAATCGGGCTCGGCGCGGCGGGTGGCATCGCCGTGCTGCCGCTGGCGCAGGCAGGCCTCGAGGTCATTGGCCTTGAAGCGGGCGGTGCGATGACGCGCCGCGATTTCGCGCCAGACGAAATCCGGAACAACGTGCGCGGCTGGCCGATGCTGACTTCTCACAAGACGAAACAGGAAGCGCCAACCGTTCGCGCAACGGCCGCCACAGACGCCGTGCAGGGCGGCCATCCGATGATGAACGCTGTCGGGGGCACGAGCCTCCACTACTGGGCGCAGCACTGGCGTCTGAATCCCTGGGACTTCAAGGTGGTGAGCGAGACCACGCGCCGCTACGGCGCGTCGCGTGTGCCCAAGGGGTCCACGGTCGAGGACTGGCCGTTCGGCTACGACGAGATCGAGTCCTACTACGACAAGATCGAGTACGAAGTCGGTGTGTCGGGCCAGGCGGGTAACGTCAACGGAAAACTCGATCCGCGGGGCAATCCGTTCGAAGGCCCGCGCAGACGCGGGTACCCCATGCCGCCGCTCCGGTGGACCGCCTTTCACGAGAAGATGGCGGGAGCCGCCAGATCCCTCGGATGGCAACCGTTCCCCGGGCCGGCGGCCATCAATTCCCGGTCCTACCAGAATCGCTCCGGCTGCATGTATCACGGGTTCTGCAATACAGGCGGCTGCCACGTCGACGCCAAGAACTCAACGGCCGTTACCACGATTCCTCGAGCACAGGCGACGGGCCGCTTCGCAGCGGTTACCGGTGTGATCGTCACGTCAATCAACGTCGATGGCGAAGGGCGAGCGAGCGGCGTCACCTACGTGAACAACGGCGAAGAATTCATCCAGTCGGCGAAGGTCGTCCTCCTCGCGTGCTACACATATGAGAACGTTCGACTGTTGCTGCTGTCGAGGTCCGCGGGCTATCCGAAGGGGCTATCAAACAATCACGCTCAGGTGGGGCGCCACTATTTCAGCCATCACACGGGTGCTCCGGTAACGGCCCTGTTTCCGTTCGACATCAAGGCCTGGTACGGGCTGCCCGCGCAAGGCGTCGCCGTCGACAACTGGGCCGACGACAACTTTGACCATTCGAGCCTGGACTTCATTGGGGGTTGCAATCTCTGGGCGATGTCCGACCGACGACCGATCGCGGCGTCCGGTATGAGCACCTTTGGGATTGCGCCCAACTGGGGCTCGCCCTGGAAAGCATTCATCAGACAGAACGCCGATCGCGCGCATGGCTCGTACATCCAGAAGACCACGCTGCCGTACGAGGACAACTTCCTCGATCTCGATCCCGTCGTGAAGGACCCGCTCGGCCTGCCGGTGATTCGTATCACAGGAGAGTTCAAGGACAACGAGCAGAAGATCGCGATGTTCGCCCAGGACAAGATGGAGCAGTGGTACCGCGCGGCCGGCGCGATCGCCGTGCAGCGCGGACCAGTGGGCGGCCCCATGGCCGCCTCAACGCACGCATACGGCGGTACGCGCATGGGGGACAACCGCGAGACGAACGTCGTCGATCGATGGGGTATGTCTCATGAAGTGCCGAACCTCGGTATCCTGGGCGGTTCGGTGATGGGAACGAGCGGGGCGCACAACCCGACACACACCATACAGGCGCTGGCGTGGCGCACGGCTGACCACATAGTCAAAAACTGGAAGTCGATCGGCACGACGGCCTGAGGCCGAATTTCGTCCCGCTGGTCGCGGCTGAGCACAAATTCTACGTTTGTCATTTCCGGCCCCCGATCCCGGGTCCCGGATCCCCGATCCCGGATCCCGGATCCATTCGTAGTAGATGTCGATTTCGCGGCTTCCCGTTCGACGTATCAGCGGGGAGATCCATCCAGGGATCGTGTCCCGAAAGGAAATACGAGACCATGAAACTACTCACGTATCTCAACTATGGTGGTAACTGCGCGCAGGCATTCCGTTTCTACGAACAGCATCTCGGCGCAAAAATCACGATGATGATGACCCACGGCGAGTCTCCGAATGCAACCAACGTGGCGCCCGATTGGAAAAACGCGATCCTGCATGCCCGGATGAGCATCGGAGAGACGGAGCTCCTCGGGGCCGACGTTCCGCCCGACCGTTTCCAGCCGATGCGCAGCGCCTACCTGACCCTCATCGTCAACAGCACGGACGAGGCCGAGCGGATTTATGCCCTGCTCACCGACGGCGGTGAGATCTTCATGAAGATGGAGGAAACTTTTTTTGCCTTCCGCTTTGCGATGCTCAGGGACAAGTTCGGCACGTCCTGGATGCTCCTCCACGAACGTCCGATGCCGCAGAGCGTCTGACAGGGCATTTCGGCTGAATGCGGCACGATCGCGTGACCGCGACGGAGGCGGTCACGCACGTCCCAGCGGCTGATCGACGCGTGCTGATCGACGCGACGGACACCGCCAGTGGTCGTGTGCGTTGTTCATCTCGACGCCGCGTCGAATAGTGATGCTTAGATTCCCGCGTACCAGGAATATCCAAGCTCTGGCGATATCGATCCCAGTCCCCGTCCAATGTCTTTCAAGGAATCGACTACCGTAATCTGGCGCAGGTACTTGAGGCTCTTGTATCCAAGCTGGCGAGGGACGCGCAGGCGAACCGGCGCGCCGTGAGGCGTCGGCAGCTCGCCCCCATTCATCCCGTACGCCAGCAGCGTCTGTGGATGCCACGCGTCAGCCATGTCGAGGCTTTCCCAGAAATCGTCGAACGAAAAGAACGCGACGTACTTCGCGCGCGGGCTGACGCCAACCGTGTTCAAGACGTCCGAGAGCGGGACGCCGATCCATTCGGCAATGAACGACCATCCTTCTTCGCATGCCTGGTGGGTGATCTGACGGCTGACGGGGAAGTGATGCAGGTCTGCCAGCGAGAACGATGCCGGCCGCGCGACGAGACCGTCAAGTTCCAGGCGCCAATCGCGGAACGTCCCGGCGAGCAGCTGCTGGTAGTCAAAAGTCAATGGTGTCGGGCCGTTGATCGGAGCGACGGTCGAGATCTGGCTCGCGCTGAATTCACGCGCGAGTGAACCGCGAGAGGTCAGCAGGCGCTGCGACGCATACGTCAGCGTCTCGCCGATGCCGTAAATGCCGCCGTGATCCGGGGGAATCAATCCGTATTCATCGGCGACGCGCGCAGCCACCGCGAGCCCGGACGCGCCCGCGATGGCGCTAAGTCCGGTCGTAATCAGCCTTCTGCGTGTCAGAAGCCGGCTCATGTCCGGCTCTCTCGAGCGAGATGCTCGCCGCCCAGGATCATCGAGGTCACCTGCCGGCTGAACCCCCCGAGCCCCACCATGACAACATGGCCGATGACAAAGAGCACAAGCAGGCCCGCCACGACAAAGTGAATCGTGCGCGCCGATTGCTGCCCGCCGAGCGCAGTCACGAAACCCGGGAAGACAGATGTGATCGCCGGCGACATCGCGAATCCCGTCCAGATCATCAACGGAAACAGCCCGAACACAACGGTCGTGTACGTGACTCGCTGCAGAAGCGTGTACTTTGACGGCTCCTCAGGGCGAAACCAATCATTTCTGAAATGACAGGCCGCGATGCCACCCAACACGTACGCCATACCGGTGAGGACACAGATCCACGCAGACAGAAAGTGCAGGTAGCGTCCCCAGCCTGATTGGCCGGTCAGCAGCATCGGCAGCGGAAGATCGACGAGCGAAGGCGTGCCAAGGGCGCCGGTCTCGCCCCAATACAGACGCGGATGCGCGACCAGGATGGCAATACCGCTGACAACGAGCGCTGCGAAGCTCGCTGCGGTGAGCCAGTGCGTGACGCGGACGAGCGCCGAATGCCGCACGCGAACATTCTACGCCCTCACCCTCAGCAGTGTTTGTGCGCTGTACTTTGTATCGTGTATCCGCTTCTGCCGGCGACGCCGGACTTACTGTCCCTGGCTCGAGGCCGCGAATAATCGCTGCGTGCTCGTCAGCATGACCGCCGTGGCGTTTCCGTTACGAGTGCCATTCCTGGCGCGGAACCCTTCCACACCCCAATTCGTGACCTTGCCGGTGTCGTCCTTGATATCGGGTAGAACCAGACGTGGGGTTTTCACTCCGACGTTGTCACGGAGACACGGATGAATTCGTAGGTTTGGACTAGCGGCGAAACGCGCGGCGGTATCGTTGTGGACTTGTCCCTACGATCCGGTTGAAACGACCCCGGAATGCGGGCGCCGATCCGAATCCCACTTCAGTTGCGATGCGTTCAACCGAATGCCCCGTCGTCTCCAGCAACTGCTGTGCGCGCCGTACTCGTGCCAGAAGGATCCACTGTAATGGCGTCGTGCCGGTCTGCTCGGTGAACCGTCGGCTGAGCGTGCGGGTACTCGTCGCCACATGACTCGCAAGGCGCTCCAGCGTGAGCGGCTGGCGAAGATGCACCTGAATCCACCGCATCAATGGTTCCAACGACGTGCCGTCGGCGCTGGGTGGCTGGTACGTGATGAATTGCGCCTGGCCACCGGCGCGTTCCAGTGGCATCACAGCGATTCGGGCGGCATCCGCGGCGACTGCGGCGCCGTAGTCACGCCGGACGAGGTGAAGACACAAATCCAAACCAGCCGCGGCCCCGGCGGAGGTCAAGATCTGTCCGTTATCGACGTAGAGCACATTGGGATCGACCGAAATAGTTGGATAACGACTGGCCAGTTGGTCCGCGGCGAGCCAGTGTGTCGTGGCGCGCCGACCGTCAAGCAGTCCGGTCGCCGCAAGGACGAATGCACCGCTGCAGATGGAAGCGATCCGGCAGCCCCGCTCAGCCGCGCGACGAATGGCGCGGACGACGGCTATTGGTACCGGTGCCAAGGGATCGGCCACGCCCGGAATAATCACGGTGTCCGCTTTAGCAAGCGTACGCAGACGCCAGCGTGGCCGCACCGTGAACGCACCAGCAGGGACGTCTCTCTCGATCCCGCAGACACGTACGTCGTAACCCGCACGATCGTTAGCCAACCGAACGCGCCCGAACACTTCGCATGGCGTGGACAGGTCGAACGGAACGACACCGGGCAGGACGAGGACCGCAACAGTGTGCATGGGACGGAATATACACGTTCGTGTCGCCGGCCCCAATGGCGAGAATCAAGCGGTTAATGTCATTCCTGCCACTCGCACGTGTTGAACTGGACTGCGAAGATGCGGTCATGGAAATTGTGATGCCGATGGCAATCGGCACTCTGTACGCGCTCTTGACATCCCTGTTCAGGGAGCCCAACCGCCAGAATTTCAACGCCATCATGATCGCCGGCGCGGGCGCGGCGTACCTCAACGGGGGCCTCGGCGTATGGGAGTTTGCGTTCGCAGCCGTGATAACTGTGCTCGCGTACCACGGCCTGAAGTCGTATCGCTGGATTGGCATTGGATGGGTACTCCACACGTTGTGGGACGTGATGCATCACCTGTTTGGAACACCCATCGTCCCGTTTGTGCCGAATTCGTCGGCGGGATGCGCGATCTGCGACATCGTGATTGCGCTGTGGTGTTTTGCCGGTGCCCCTTCGCCTTCCGAATTGCAGACCAGACTTATGGGCCGTGCCGTGCGGCCGCGTGGCGTGCCGTGATGGAGCAGTACGACCAAACCCGTCTTGAAGGACCGCTCTGCGTACCATCGTGGGCGCATCGAGCGCCGTTCTGGATTACCCGCTGAGCTTGAGCAGCACCCCCGCGGGACAGGATCAAAGACTTCGTACATTGAGGCCGATACGACGGTCGCACATGCCTACAAAGACAGCCACTGCACCCCGACGTTCCGCGGGAACGAAGAAAGAACCGCTCGAAATCGTCGTGCGCCGCGGCGCCGTAAGGCGGTTTGACGCGCTAAAAACCCGAACATCCGATCTCCCGGTCGTCGTGACCTGGGACCGGCGTAAGGCCGACCGACGCGACTCGAAGGCGCTGGCTCATCAGATGGACGTGCCACGCGACCGCCGGGCCTCAGACCGCCGGCAGAAGCCGCCATTCACGTGGGATCTCGCCGATTTCGTCGTCGTTGCGCCCGCCGATGGGCAGAAAACACCACGCAAAGGGAAGGCGAAAAAGGCCTGAGACTGTAGCTGCAGCAGCAACGGACCGAAAACTTAGGTCAGCCAGCCACATGATCAACTGGGAATTACCACCGGATGCGGTCCCGTGTCCTCACTGCGGTGCCACGGAAACGCAGATTACTCTTCAGTTACTCGGCCTGATCAGGTACGGGTGCAACAGCTGCCACAAATCGTTCGCAGTCAAGAGTAACGGCAAGGTCTCGCCGTCCGCTCCCTCAGCAATCTCTCCCTCCTAGCACTCGCTCGCTCTCCACGACAATTCCGCCAATCTGGTAATCTCGCGGTTCGAGTGATCATCGGCCTCGATTTCGCGCTTGCGCTGCTGTCCGGCGCGCTTCTGGCGCTCAGTTTTCCACGTTTCGGCCACCCGGCGTTCGCATGGATTGCGCTCGTCCCGCTCGTCCTGGCGCTGAGCGGATGGCGAGGCCGCCCCGGACGCCTCCCGGGGCAACCGCCACTGCGCGCGTTCCTGCTCGGGCTCGCGTCCGGCAGTGTGTATTTCGCCGGCACGCTCTACTGGACGGGCACGGTGATCCGCACGTTCGGTGGTATTCCGACGATCGCGGCGATCGGTGGCGTCATTCTGCTGGCGCTCTATCAAGGAGCGTTTCCTGCCATTGGGGCGCTCATCAGTAGCCGTTTGATCAACCGCGCCGGGGTTGCCGGGATCTTCCTCGTCCCGGCCGCGTGGGTCGCTACGGAGTACTTCCGCGGAGTCGCGTTCGGGGGATTTCCCTGGGTGCCCCTCGGCGACAGCCAGGTCACGGTCCTCCCGGTTGCGCAGCTTGCGAGCGTCCTCGGCATGTACGGGGTGTCCCTGCTGGTAGCGTTCGTCAATGCCGCAATCGCGTATGCGATGCTCACAGCTGGCCGTGCGCGTATGTCTGCCCTGGCCGCCACCGCCGTGGTGCTCATCGCGACCGCCGCATGGGGCAGCCTCCGGATCGCGGACGGATCGCTGACGCGCATGGGTACGGCCATTCGAGTCGGCTTGATCCAGGGGAACATCGCGCAGGAAGACAAATGGAAGGCGGGTGAAGCGCGCCGCATCTTCACGACGTACATCGCGATGACGCACGACGCCGTACGCCGCGGCGCCGAGTTCGTCATCTGGCCCGAATCGTCGACGCCGTTCATGTTCGAGGAGGATCCCGTCGGGCAGGCTGCGATCCGCGAGCTCGCGCGCGAGCTGCACGTGTCGATTCTATTCGGGAGCGATCAGGAGGTGCATGGCGCGACCCCGGCGCTGTATAACGCCGCGTTCCTCATCGGGCCCGATGGCACGACGCTCGGTGTGTACCGCAAGATTCATCTCGTGCCCTGGGGCGAGTTCATCCCGCTGAAGCGATGGCTGTACTTCGTTTCGCCGCTCGTCGATAGTTTTACCGACTTCTCGCCCGGTACGACAATGGTCATGTTGCCCGTCGGTTCGCATTTGGTATCCACGGCCATCTGTTACGAGGTCGTCTATCCGTCGCTCATTCGACAGGCGGTGCAGGCCGGCAGCGAGCTGGTGACAACGATCACCAACGACGCGTGGTATGGAAACTCATCGGCGCCGTACCAGCATTTCCAGCTGGCGTCGATGCGCGCCATCGAACAGGGGCGGTACATGGTGCGCGCCGCCAACACGGGTATCAGCGGCATCGTCGATCCGTACGGGCGAGTCGTGCAGCAGTCGGCTATCTTTGAACAGTCGGCGCTGGTCGAACAGGTCCGATTTCTGACGATCCGGACGGCGTACTCGAAGATTGGCGACGTCGTGGCGTACGCGGCGATGGCACTGATCGCGGTCGCGCTCATTGTTGTCAGGCGGACCTGAAGGTCCGCCTCTACGTTTTGGTGAGTTTCGTAGAGGCGGGTCTTCAGACCCGCCTTGGGGAAATGTGTTCCGTAGAGGCGGGTCTTTAAACCCGCCCGGGGGAAATGTGTTTCGTAGAGGCGGGTCTTTAGACCCGCCTGTAGGAGGATTTCGTGGCAGTTGCTGTTGATGAACTCGTTCGGCGTTACGAGGACTTGAGCAAACGGGCGATGGAACTGCGGAGGCATCTTTGAGGGTGCACACCTCGATGAGCAGCTCGGGGAAGTAGAGTCCCGCATCGCGGCTCCCGATTTCTGGAGCAACCAGGCCGAGGCGCAGAAGGTCATGCAGCGCCGGCGGCGGCTCGAAGAGGACCGGACGCTGCTCGAGTCGCTGCGCCGCCGGACCGATGACATCAACGTCATGGTCGAGTGGGCCGCGGCGGGCGAAGAGGTCACCGCGGATCTGGCGCGGGCACTCGACGAGCTGCAGCAGGAAGTCGATGCGGCGGAGACGAAGAAGATGCTTGCCGGTGAACACGATCGCGCAAACGCGATCGTGACGATTCACCCGGGCGCGGGCGGCACCGAGTCGCAGGATTGGGCCGAGATGCTGCTCCGCATGTACTTGAAATGGTCCGAGCGTCGCGGATTCCGGCGCGAAGTCATTGACTACCAGCCGGGCGACGAAGCGGGCATCAAGAGCGTCACGTTCACACTGACCGGTGACTATGCCTTCGGGTTGATGTCGGCTGAGGCCGGCGTCCATCGTCTCGTGCGCATTTCACCCTACGATCAGGCCGCGCGGCGCCACACCTCGTTTGCGTCCGTGTTCGTCTGGCCCGAGCTTCCCGAGGACGTTGACCTCCAGGTCGAGGATAAGGACCTGCGGATCGACACGTACCGATCCAGCGGCGCCGGCGGCCAGCACGTCAATGTCACCGATTCCGCCGTCCGCATTACACATCTCCCGACCGGCATCGTGGTGTCGTGCCAGAACGAGCGCTCGCAGCACAAGAACCGGGCGTCCGCCATGAAGGTGCTCAAATCGCGGCTATACGACTTGAAGATGAAGGAAAATCAGTCAAAACTCGACCAGATCGCGGGCGCGAAAAAGGAAATCGGGTTCGGCAGCCAGATCCGCAGCTACGTGTTGCAGCCGTACCAGATGATCAAGGATCACCGCACGAAGATGGAAGTGGGCGACGTGAGCCGAGTCCTCGACTATGGCGACCTCGATCCGTTCATCAAAACGTACTTGTTGAAAAAAGCGAGCGGCACCCTCGGCGCGCCTGCGCCGGCCGACGAGGATTAGCCACGAAGGTCACAAAGACGATGTGAACCACGAAGGTCACGAAGAACACGAAGGAAAGCAGGATACAAAAACCTTTTTTACAAAAATTGCTTTGTGTTCTAACCTTCGTGGTCTCCGTGTCCTTCGTGGTTAAAAACGTCTTAGTGCCCTTGACGGCGCTCGTGGCGCTCGCGGCTCTCGTAGGCGCGCAGCAGCGACGATTCACCGTCGTAGAAGCCTCGATCTCGGACATGCGCGTGGCGCTCCAGAGCCACGGCGTGACCTCGCACGAGCTGGTCCAGCAGTCGCTCACGCGAATCGCGCTGTACGAGGATCGGCTGAACGCGATCATCTACGTCAACCCGCATGCACTCGAAGAGGCGGACGAGCGCGATCGTGAGCGCGCCGCGGGACGGATTCGCGGGCCGCTTCACGGCATCCCGATCGCGCTCAAGGACAATATCCAGACGCGCGACATGCCGACCACCGGCGGTGCCCTCGCGTTCGCCGGCCTCATTCCACCGTATGACGCCACGGTGACAAGAAACCTCCGCGATGCCGGTGCAATCATCATCGCAAAGACACAGATGACCGAGTTGGCGAACTGGGTGACTGTCGGGATGCCGGCGAATTACAACAGTCTCAACGGCTACGGGATGAATCCCTACGATCCGCGGCACGACCCGCGTGACGGTCTTTCCGATGGTCGGCCGGTGCTGGCGACCGGAGGATCGAGCTCGGGCGTTGGAACGGCCGTGAGCTTCTGGGCTGCGAACGTGGGCACGGAAACGTCCGGTTCCATCCTGAGCCCCGCTAACCAGAACATGCTCGTCGGCATCAAGCCGACAGTCGGACGCGTGAGTCGCTACGGCATCATCCCCATCACGGCGGATCAGGACACTGCCGGCCCGATGGCGCGGTCGGTCACTGACGCGGCCATCATGCTTGGCGCGATGGAAAGCGGAACACCCGATCCTGACGATGCCGCCACCGCCGCGTGTGCCCCTCCGGCAGGGCGGGACTACACGCGATTCCTCGACCGCGCGGCGCTGAAAGGCGCACGTATCGGCGTGCCACGGGCCTTTTTCTACGACGCGGTTACGTCGGGACGCTCATCGATCCCTCGAGGCGGCCTCACTGCCGATCAGCGCAAGGCGATGGATGATGCCCTCGCGGTCATGCGGCAGCAAGGTGCCGAGATCGTCGACCCGGCGGATATCCCAAGCATCGTCGACGCCGATCCCGCCAGGAACTTTCTCGACTGGAACGTCTGCTCGGGACCGGACAATGCGAAGGGGAAGGATGCGGACTGCTCGGTGACGTACAAGTACGGCATGAAGCGCGACTTCGGTCGTTGGCTGGCGCTTCTTGGCGACGCCGCTCCGCTGACGTCGCTGACCGCGCTCCGTGCGTGGAATGACACACACAGGAGCGCCGGTGCGCTCAAATACGGCCAGTCAAATCTCGACAACGCGGACGAGACAGACTTGCTTGCAGATCGGAACCGCTACGAGGCGGACCGCCGGAAGGATCTGTTCCTGACCGCGTCCCACGGCATCGATGAGGTGATGAAGGCGCAGCGGCTCGACGCGCTGATCTTTCCCGCTCAGAGCGGGGCGGGAATCGCGGCGCGAGCCGCATATCCGACGGTCATCGTCCCATTCGCGACGGTGGCGAATACGCCGATGCCGGTGTTTCCCGCGGGTTTCGATCCGCGGCCGGCTCCGTATGGGGTGAGTTTTACCGGGATGGCCTGTAGCGAGCCGCGGTTGATTGCGCTCGCATACGCGTTCGAGCAAGCGAGCCGCCTTCGCGCGGCCCCGGCGGGCCAGGCGAGAGGACGCGTCGCACCGCCGTTGTTTCCGTAGTCGTGTTTCGTAGAGGCGGGTCTTAAGACCCGCCTCTACACTGACCTAATTTGACGCGGGAACGGCGGGTGGAACTGCAATGGCGCCCTGTGGCTGTGTGCCGCTGATAAACGCCTCGCTGATGCCCGAGTCGAGCGTGACGAAGACGATGTTGCCAGGCGCTTCAAACTCCGGCACGTTCTTACGATCGGCGCGCGTGTCGATGTAGGCCTTCATGAAGTCGATCCAGATCGGGAGCGCCGCCTGCGCACCGGTCTCGTTCTGCCCGAGCGGCTTCTTCTCGTCGTAGCCGACCCACACGCCGACAGTGATGTTCGGATCGAAGCCGATGAACCACGCATCGGTGTATTCGTCCATCGTGCCGGTCTTGCCCGCCAGCGGCCAATCGAGGCTTGCGGCGGCCGCGGCCGTCCCGCGCTGAACGACGCCGCGCAGCAGGTTCGTCATCACGAAGGCGGTATCGGCGCGGATGGCTTCGTGCGGTTCGGGCCGGTTCTCCTCGAGCACGTTGCCCTCGCGATCCGCGATGCTCACGATGGAGTACGGGCGCATCCGCACGCCCTGGTTCGGGAACGCGCTGTACGCGCTGGTCATGTCCCACAGCGTCTCTTCAACCGAGCCAAGCGCGAGCGAGAGATACGGCGGCATGTTTGGCGGCAGGCCGAACCGCGAGGCGACCTTGATGACATTGGCGGCGCCGAGCTCGGCGAGCGCCTTGACGGCCGGGATGTTGCGCGAATCTTCGAGCGCCCAGCGCATCGTCACAGGCCCTTCGTACTTCTTGTCGTAGTTGAGCGGCTCATACGGCGGCTGATTCGGACCGGCGACCAACGAGATCGGCTCATCGACGAAGACCGACACAGGCGTGTATCCACGATCGATTGCCGTCGTATAGATGAACGGCTTGAACGAAGACCCGACCTGGCGCTTCGCCTGGGTCGCCCGATTGAACTTGCTCCGCGCGAAGCTGAAGCCGCCAACCATCGCGCGCACCTGTCCGGTCCGATTGTCGATCGCGAGAAGTGCCCCTTCGACCAGCGGGTCCTGTTCGAGTGCGATCGTCTGCGGCACGCCGCCCTTCATCGTCCGCATTTCGACCTGAACGAGGTCACCGACGCTGAAGAGATCAACCGCCGCGGTCTTCCGCGTCCACGCGAACGCGCTTTTCGGCAGCTCGACTTCGTGAGTGCCTATCCGCACGCGAGCGCTGCCATTTCCCCCTTTGGGCGCGACCGCCACCACGAGCGCTGGTACGATGTCGCCCTCGAGGATCGGCCTGTTCCACCGATCGGTCGTGAACGTATTCAGCGCGCGCTGTTCCGCGACGATGTTTCGCGCAGGCTTCCGGTAGCCGCGGTGACGCTTGTCGAGGCGTCGCAATCCGCGATCGAGCGCCCGATTGGCAGCCTCCTGCAGTTCGGCGTCGAGAGTCGTCTGCACGCGCAGCCCTGACTGGTACAGCGCGTCGGCTCCGTACTGCTGCTCGAGGGTCTTCCTGATCTCCTCGACGAAGTACGGCGCAATCGACGGTTCGGGACGCTGTTGTCCCTGAAGGACCAGCGGCCGCTGTTGCGCGTCGCGGGCCTCGTCGGCCGAGAGGTAGCCCTCTTCAGCCATCCGCTGCAGCACGTAGTTGCGCCGCATCAGCGTGGCTTTCGGATTGACGAACGGGCTCAGCCGACCAGGCGCCTGAACGATGGCGGCGATCACGGCCGCCTCTTCCAACATGAGCTCCTTCGCTGGCTTGTCGAAGTACAGATGTGAAGCCGCTTCGACGCCATACGCGCCGTGTCCGAGATTGATCTGATTCGCGTATAGCGTGAAGATCTCCGGCTTCGTCAGCCGCTTCTCGATCTGCATCGCCAGAATCCATTCCTTGATCTTGCGCTCCGGCGATCGCTCGAACACGCCGCCTGCGGATCGGTACTGGCGCAGGAACATGTCGCGCGCCAGCTGCTGGGTGAGCGTGCTCGCACCGGCGCGCTCGCCGGTCAGGATGTCTTTCAGGAAGGTGACGATGATGCGCGACATGCTCAATCCGAAGTGCTGGTTGAACCCTGCGTCTTCCGTCGCGATGATCGCGTTCCGCAACGCCGGCGCGATGTCGTCGTAGCCGACGACGACGCGGCGCTCGGTGGCGAACTCGCCGATCGTCTCGCCGTCGCGCGCGAGGAGCCTCGTGATGGTGTTGGGGCGATAGTCGTCAAGCGCGCTGATTGCGGGGACGTCCCCGGCAAACGCGAAGAGCACCCCGCCCAAGGTGCCAAGGAGCGCGGCGACGACGAACAGAATGACGAGGCCTGCCTGCTGGGCCACACGAACAACCACGCGGCGTCCGGGGCGCGGCTGCTGGTCGTTGTTCACCATCAAATTCAGTATAGCGGAGCGAATTGATTGATGCTCCTGTGCTTATCGGCTTGTGCGGCGCAATAAGTTGACTGCACCTGACTCAGATTTAATAATGTAAACGGCCTAAACATTGGCATCGGCGGTCGCGGACGTTGAGGGTCCGCGATGCCACACGTACCGGTGCTCCGCGGACGAAGGACGCGACGACATGAGCAAAACCATCGGCATCGACCTCGGCACCACAAATTCCGTCGTGGCGGTGATGGAGGGCG